>Ga0075364_10000838_pt1 | contig 16200 bp, 11 predicted proteins | sample EndMetdeltDD1764_FD_71517 | JGI IMG/M metagenome (GOLD analysis project Ga0075364, IMG submission 71517) | Populus endosphere microbial communities from Tennessee, USA - Endosphere MetaG P. deltoides DD176-4 | ecosystem: Host-associated > Plants > Roots > Endosphere | place: USA: Tennessee...
GAGCAGGTCGCCGCGCTGTTCGGGCTGCCGGGCCGGACCGAGATCGATGCGGTGCACCGCAAGGTCGCCGAGCTGGAACGCGCGCTGCATGCGGCGCGGCGCGCGGCGCGGGCGTGGTCTTCTTGCCGGCCGGCTCTGCGAACGTCGCACTGGCCGATGCCGCGACAGCGCGGGATCTGGCCGGCTTTTTCCCCTTGGCCGGCGCTTTCGCGGCCTTCACCGCGGCGGGCTTCTGCTGGCGCTTTGCCGTTTTCCTGGCCGGCGTTGCCGGGCGATCCGCTCCGGCCCTGCGCTTCGCAGGTGCTGCCGACGGAGGAATCGCCGCCCCGGCATCCGCGGCGCTGTCCGTCCGCGTGGTGCGCTGCCGTCCGGCCTGCGCCGCGCGCCGCGCCGCATGCAGCGCGCGTTCCAGCTCGGCGACCTTGCGGTGCACCGCATCGATCTCGGTCCGGCCCGGCAGCCCGAACAGCGCGGCGACCTGCTCGACCTCGCGCTGCACACCCAGCCGCAGCCGCATCTGGGCGTTGGTCATCTCGGCATAGGCGTGACGGAACTCGGGGGTCAGCGCGATCTCGGCCCAGGCTTCTTCGGCCGCGTCGATCCACAGGTCGAACAGCGCACGCGCGCTCTCGATCCGCTGGCCGGGCGCATCGCGCTGTTCCAGCCGCTGTTCGAACAGGGCGAACGCCTGCTGGCCGGCCCCGGCGAGCTGGGCGACGAATGCCTGGTTGCGTTCCTGCCAGTCCTGCCAGGCCAGCGCCAGCCGCTGCAGGCGCTCCTGGTGCTCGCGCTGCGGGCCGAACGCGGGGCGGTGCAGCCAGTGCGTGTGGTCCTGCCGCCACTGGTGCATGACGCCATCGAGCCACGGACGCACCTGCTCGATCCAGTCGTTGCCGAACAGTGGCCCCGCCTGCAGGCCGTGCTGCATGCCGGCAAACGGATTGGCGCCCTGCCCGCCCAGCATGTCGCGCCAGGCGCGGGTCACGTCCGCGGCGGAGGGTTGCTGGCCGCTGAACTGCATGGCGAGCTGCTGCATCCTGCTGTACCAGTCGAACGCGCCCGGATCCATGCGACCGAGGCCCGGTGGCATCGCGCCGGCCAGGCCGAACGCATCCAGACCACCGCCGGCACCCCGCCCGAGCAGCTCGTTCCAGGTATCCCAGTACTGCCTTGCCAGCGATTCGAAATCGCCGGTCGACCCATTCATGATCATGCGTCCTCCCGTACGCGCCCGAGTCTACCAGCGTCGACGGCTGGCGCCCGGCGCGGCGGCGCGCGTCCGGCAGGCGCCGATGCGATCACCGGCGTCCGTGCGCGCACGGCGGTGGCCGCGCGATGTCCACGGGAATCAGGGCTTGGGAATGCGCAGGGTCTTGCTGATCATCAGCGAGCCGGACAGCGCGAACAGCAGCACCAGCGGGTGCAGCTGCCACGGGCCGAGCTGCCACTGTCCCCACCACAGCGCCTCGCCGATGCGGCCCTGCGAAGCAGCGACCGCCAGCACCACCACCAGCGCCAGACTGGTCGGAATCGGCGTGCCCTCGAAGTAGCGCACCTTGTCGTCGCCACCGGACAGCGCCTCGGCGGTCACGTTGTAGCGGGCCAGGCGGCTGACGCCGCAGCCGACGAAGTAGGACAGCACCAGCCAGTCCCAGCCGCCGTGCATGCCGCAGGCATAGGCCAGCGCGGCCGGCGCCACGCCGAAGGAGATGATGTCTGCCAGCGAGTCCAGTTCGCGCCCGAGGGTGGACGAGGACTTGCGCCAGCGCGCGATGCGGCCGTCGAGCGCATCGAAGATGAAGGCCAGCGGGATCAGCGCCATGCCCAGCAGCAGGTCGATGGTGCGCCCGTCCTGCAGGAAGCGCATCGCCGCGAAGATCGCGCCAGTGCCGCAGAACGCATTGGCCAGGGTGAACCAGTCGGCCAGCTGGAACTCGCGCAGCATCGAGAAATGGCGGGACATCGCGGGGATCCTGGAAACGACCGCGACAGGATACCGGTGCGGCGTGTAGCCGGTGTGGGAGCGGCGCGCGACCGGGACCGCCGGTCCTCGACCGCGCTGATCGGCAGTACCGTGGTGGCCCCGCCGACCGACGCGACGATCGCAAGATGCCGGGTGAGCGAGCGGCGGCGGCGGCGAGTCCGCTCATGCCGCTGCGGGCGCCCGGTCCGGTCGGAGCGGGCCACGGGGACACGCACCCCGCCACGTCACCCAACGCGGATCCACAATCGGACACACCGTGGCTGATCTTGAAGAAGCGCCTGCTCCAGCGGCATGCAGCCGATCATCTGCAATGCTGCATCCGCGCCCGAGGCTGCCGCCGCCTCACCGGGCTCCCGCTGCGTCAACACCGCCATCGTCGCGCCGCCCTGGCCACGCGAACTCCTGCCACGACCACGACCACGATCACGATCACGATCATCGTGAGCGTGCCGCACGGACTGTCGGATTGCCCTCGCCGCCCCGCGCCCGCCTGGCTCGATGCGGCCGGGCCCAGAGCCCCGCTTCGGACACGGGAACGCGTGCTAGGGCCGGGGAAGCTGCGAGGCCTCGACCACGCCGGCGCCCCGGCCACGCGCATCGATCACGGCGTCGGCGGGCAGCGCGCCCCGCCCGTCCAGGTGCGCGGCCACCCGGTCTAGCGCGGCGTACACGTAGGGCAGCAGCGGCGCATGGCGCGCGGCGTACGCCGGCAGGCCGAGGAAGGCGTCGAAGTGCTGCGCGTTGCGCACCTGCCAGTAACGCACGTCGCGACCGGCTGCCTGTGCCGCAGCGACATAGGGCGTGCTGGTGAACGCGGCGGGGATCAGGCCATCGTCCTGCCCATGCAAGACGATCACCGGCAGACCGGCCCGCGGCGGGCCGACATACGTCTCCGCGATGCCGGCCTGGACCCGTTGCGCATCCGCGCCATCGCCGGTCTGCAGGGCGCGCAGCGCCTGCAGGCCTGCCAGGGCAGGATCCGGTGGCGACATCGCCGGATCGATCAGGCCGACGCCGGCGCCCGGCGGGATGCCGCTGGCGTCGGCGGGCCAGGTCGCACGTTCGACGGAGGTGGCCGGACGCGGGCGCAGATCCGGCCGCTGGGCCGCGAACCGGAATCCGCAGGGATGCGCGCCGATGTCGTAGCGGCCATAGGCCGACGCGTAGGTCGCGGCGATCGCACGCCACAGGTCGAAGCCGACGCTGGAGGCGCCGGCGGCCAGTGCGGCGTCCGTCCAGCCACCCGCGAGCAACCGTGCATGTGCCGAGCGGGCCTGCGCGACGACATCGGTGCCGTCGACCAGACCCGCCGCCTTCAGCCCGGCGCAGCGCAGCATCCATGCCGGCGCTGCCTGGGCGTGCAGCAGTGGCGATTGCCCCGCCATCACGGGCAGCGCCAGCAGCGCGGCCGGCATCCACAGCGCGGCCTCAGTCGCATAGTCGTACAGGCTGCGCGCGCCGGGCGCGCCGTGCGCATGCACGCTCGGCTCGCCGGCGACCGCCGCGTCCAGCCAGTCCGAGGCATCCTCCGCGGCACGCAGCACGGCGCCACCGCCATTGGAGATGCCGACCGCGATCACCCGCGTGTTGTCGAAGCGGAACGGCGCTGCCTGCGGGAAGGCGCGATCCAGCGCCGCCAGCCCGAACTCCGCCGCCTGGCGCAGGTGCCGGCCCCAATCGGCCTCCGGATTGTCCTGCGAATGCGCATGCTTGAACGCGATGCCGCGCGCGCCGGCCGGCACATCCGGGGCGAAGGCCAGGTCGTCATGGTCGCCGAGGCGCCCGACGCGGCCGTCCTCGCGCACGCCGGTGCCGGCATCGAGGTCGACGTAGTCGCTGCCGGCGCCCTTGTCGGTACTGACCACCGCGCAGCCGCGGGGCAGTCCCCAGGCGCCCGCAACCGCGATCGCGCCGTAGACCCCGCGCGATCCGGAGCTGGCGCTCACCACCAGGCGGCGGCGCGCGTGATCGAACCCGTCCGGCACCTGCGCGAGCACCCGGTGCGGCTGGCGCGTACCCGGCAGCGTGGCCAGCGCGGCGTACTCGCGGCCGGGGACCGCGCGCAGATCGCCATAGACCGTGCCGTAGCCGCCACCGGGCGAGAGATCGGCGATCCCGCGCCAGCTGCTCCACAGCGCCCGCCGGCGCAGCTCGGCGGCGGTCGGGGCCTCGACATCGGCGAAGGCCGGCGGCGTCATCGCCTGCAGTCCGTCCAGGCCCAGGCCGGCGGTCAGCAGGTCGTCGCCGTGGCGGTGTTCCGTGACGCGTTGCGGATCGATCATGCGGGACCTGCCGAGGGCGATGGGAGGTGCCGGCCACCAGCGGCGACACGCAGTGCGCTGCTGGCCGGCAAGGGCGCCGGCGACGATGCAGGTACCCCGCGCGCACCGGCCGCGGCCATCGTACCCGGGCACGCCCCGGTCCCGATCCGGATTGCTAAGCTGGCCGCAGGAGGACTCCCCAATGCACAGCATCCTGATCACCGGCGCGGCCAGCGGCATCGGCGCCGGCATCGCCCACGAACTGGCCCGCGCCGGCCACCACATCATCGTCAGCGACCTCGACCGCGACGCCGCGGAACGGGTCGCACTGGCGATCCGCGATGGCGGCGGCTCGGCCGAGTCGGTCGCGCTGGACGTGACCTCCGACGACAGCGTCGCCGAAGCCCTGTCCACGATCACCCGTCCGGTCGACGTGCTGGTCAACAACGCCGGCCTGCAGCATGTCTCGCCGCTGGAGGAGTTCCCGGTCGGCAAGTGGGACGTTCTTGTGCAGGTGATGCTGGTCGGCGTCGCCCGCCTCACCCGCGCGGTACTGCCCGGCATGCGCGAGCGTGGCTTCGGCCGCATCGTCAACATCGGCAGCATCCACGCGCTGGTGGCCAGCCCGTACAAGAGCGCCTATGTGGCGGCCAAGCATGGGCTGGTCGGGTTCTCGAAGGTGATCGCGCTGGAGACCGCCGACAACGACATCACCATCAACACGGTCTGCCCCAGCTACGTGAAGACCCCGCTGGTCGACAGGCAGATCGCCGACCAGGCACGCACCCGCGGCATCTCCGAGGCCGATGTGGTCAGCCAGGTGATGCTCAAGCCGATGCCGAAGGGCGTGTTCATCGAGATGGACGAACTGGCCGGCGTCACCGCCTTCCTGGTTTCGGCGGCGGCACGCAACATGACCGGCCAGACCCTGGTGCTGGATGGCGGCTGGACGGTGCAGTGAAGGCCGCCGGGAGCGAGCGGTGAATGGTGAAGAGGAACGCCTGCTTCCTGCACGGCGCCCTCTTCTTCAGGCCTGACCCCTGCTCTTCATTGCGCGTCTGCGCTTGGCCCTGCAGGCCGACGACGGCCATCGGCTGTTTTCCAGTGCTTCGCGCAACACGCGAACCGATGTCATCGCGCAGCGCCGTCGACGATGCCCGGGTCCACGTGGCTGGACGAGGTCCTGGAAGCGAGCGAACACCATCCCGATGTCACCCTGGTATCGACTCGCCCGCACGTGCCGGGCGATCACGGGCTGACCATCGCGCGCGTATTCCAGCGGTGACGCCGGCAGACGACGACCCGGATGTGGTCCGCCGCGTGCTGGCCCACGCAGCGCTCGACGACCTGCCCGAACTCGGGCCTGGATGAGCGGCGGGCCTCGGCATGGCGGCCTCGCGCCGTGGCTGTCGCCGGCGTGGCGCGCGCCGGCCCTGCGGCAGATTCCCCCGCGAGGTCAAGAAAAAAAGCCGTGTCATTCACTGGTCATTTTTTAACCAACCCTCTTGACACGCTTGTGCCCCAAGGGCCGCCGCCGCTTATCCACATGTTTGCGCGGAAACCATCCACACGCCCTGTGGAAAACGCTGTCATCGCCGCGACAGGCGCTGGTCATTTTTTCGCCACACCTCTTGACAGCCTTGCCCCGCAAGGCGCGCCCATCGTTATCCACAAGCTTGTCCGGATTTGATCCACACCCGGTGTGGACAACGCCGCGCTGGACAGGCCGATGACTCCCTGCCGATACTCCGCCGCGCACCGGGAAGCGCACGCCACCCGTCATCGGACCGGAACGCCATGACCCCAGAGGAACTGTCGGCGCAGCTGCGCTGCCCGCATGGTCCACAAGCGCGCGAAGTTGGCGAACGCATGAATGCAGCCAACGGCGCGCTGACCCGGGCGGCGATCGCCGCACTGGGCACCCTGCCCGGCGAGCGCATCCTGGAGATCGGTCCCGGCAATGCCGCCTTCGCGTCGCTGATCCTGGACGTCCCTGGCACCGGCTACATCGGCCTGGATCTGTCCCCGGCCATGGCGGCCGAAGGCGCGCGCCTGCATGCCACGGCCATCGCCGAAGGACGCGCGGCCTTCCTGCTCGGCGATGCCGCGGCGCTGCCGTTCGACACCGCCGCCATCGACCGCGTGCTGGCGGTCAACACGCTGTATTTCTGGGACGCGCCGTCGCAGGTGCTGGACGGGCTGGCACGGGTGCTGCGCCCCGGTGGCGTGCTGTGCCTGGCGTTCGCCGATGCCGCCTTCCTGCGCGGCATGCCGTTCGCCGCGCACGGCTTCCGGCTGCATGAGGTCGCTTCGATCGACACCATGCTGCGCGACGCGGGATTCGGTCAGGTGACCCACCGGCTGCATCACGAGCAGGTCATCGGCAATACGGGCGAACAGGTCGAGCGCAGCATGCATCTGCTGGTCGCCACACGCGATTGAGCGGTACGAGGCGGACCAGCGCGACCGGGCCGATGACGCGGCAGTTGGGCCGCGTGCAGCGACCAGCGGCTACAGCCGGGTGTAACTCCAGGACTGCATGCGCCCGTCGCGGTACGGCATCACCCCGTGGAAGCCGCGCGGGTCGGCATCGAAGACCAGCGGCAGGAACTGGCGGTCGCCTTCCCACAGCGGCAGGTCGAGGATCTTCTCCACCGGCACCCACTCCAGCGTGCCCTCGGGATTGCTGGCCAGCGGGGTGCCGCTGTAGGCGTCGATCAGGAACACGAAGCCCAGCCAGTCCTCGCCGTTCCTGCCGAACCCGGGCCAGCTGATCGTGCCGCGCAGGCGCAGCGCATCGCAGCTGATGCCGGCTTCCTCCATGATCTCGCGGCGCATGCCGGCGACCACGTCTTCGTCGCGCTCGATCTTGCCGCCCAGACCGTTGTACTTGCCCAGGTGCTGGTCGCCGGGCCGCGCGTTGCGGTGGATCATCAGCACCTGCGACCGATCGGGCGAGAGCACGTAGCCGAGCGTGGCGACGATGGGGGTATAGGGCATTGCGGCTGCCGGGATCGCGGACGGGGGCGCAGATTGTAGTCGACCGGGGTTGAAGCGACCGGCGTCGGCCGCACCTTTCCGGTCACGCATCGCCAGCGCTCCAGGACCAAACCCATGACATCGCCCCGCATCAGCACCCTCGACACGCCGCGCCTGCTGCTGCGCCCGCTGCGCAACGACGATGCCGATGCGCTGCTGGCGATCTTTTCCGATCCCGAGGTGATGCGCTACTGGAACACGCCGCCGTGGACCACGCGGCAGGATGCGCTGGCGTTCATCGCGGGCACCACGGCAGCGCTGGCCGAGGGCGCCACGCTGGCGCTGGGCATCGTGCGCAAGGCCGACCAGCAACTGATCGGCAAATGCCTGCTGGCCGCCTACGCGCCCGCCTCGCGCAGGGCCGAACTGGGCTTCGGCATCGCGCGGCAGGCCTGGGGCCACGGTCACGTGCAGGAGGCGGCCGGCGCCCTGATCGCGCATGCGTTCGATGCGCTCGGGCTGCGCCGGATCGAAGCGGAGATCGACCCGGCCAACCTGGCGTCAGCGCGCGCGCTGGAGCGCCTCGGCTTCCAGCGCGAAGGCCTGCTGCGCCAGCGTTGGGAGATCGATGGCGTCCTGTCGGATTCGGCGCTGTACGGCCTGCTGCGCGACGACCGCGATCCGCGACCGTCGCGATGATCGGCGCCGCGGCTACACTTCGGTTCCTGTTCCCATCGTCATCACCCTGATGTTCCGCAGCGCCGCGCACAGGCCTCTTTCCCGCCGGGTCCGGCATCTGGCCGTCGCGCTCATGCTGCTGGCGGTCGTGCCGGGCGGCGCATGGTTCACGGCCACCCGGGTCAATCTGGATCGCGCGCACGCGGTCGGCGACGTGGTCGACAGTCTCGATGGCGTCGAGGTCTTCCACAACGGTGGTACCGGCCATGTGCTCGGCCGCAACCTGGCGCCGGACGGCTACAACCTGGGCCTGAAGTACCAGTGCGTCGAGTTCGTGAAGCGCTACTACTACCAGCGCTTCGACCACCGCATGCCGCAGGACCGCGGCCACGCCCGCGACTTCTTCCAGCGCGGCCTGGCCGACGGCACGCTCAACGCCGAACGCGGCCTGCTGCAGTTCGTCAACGGCGGCGCCAGCGCGCCGGTGGCCGGCGACCTGGTGGTGTTCTCACCGTGGGTCCTGAACCGTTACGGCCATGTCGCCATCGTCAGCGCGGTCGGCGCGGATTTCGTGGAAGGATCCAGCAGAACCCGGGCCCGTTCGGCAGCAGCCGCGAGCGCTACGCGCTGCACCGGGCGGACGCCGGCGTCCGCGTCGATCATTCCCGGCTGCTGGGCTGGCTGCGCATGCCCACCAGCGCCGGCTCGGCAGCGCCGGCAGCGGACTGAGCCGCCGCAGCCCTGTGGTCCGGCGGCAGCGCGGCCATCGCCTTTCGGATCCGGGCCGGAATCGCGCAGTCGGCGCCGATGCGCAGCGGCGTTCCGTTCGAGGGCTGGATCACCGCGCCCTCGGTCTCCTTCGACGTGCCGAAGCACTGCATCGCCACGAACAGCGTGCGGCCTTCGCGGTCGACCCACTGCTGGCCGACGTAGTTGCCCTGCGCGGTTTCGAAGGGCGTCGCGATCAACTGGGTCACCGGACCGGCATCGGGCCTGTCGGCCAGCATCGGCTCCAGACGCACCGTCGCGTCCAGCCAGCTGGCGACGACCGAACCGTCCATGCGGTGGAGCGTCACCTGCTGCCTGTTCAAGGTGTCCTCGTCGACGTAGCGCGAACTCCACAGGCGATCCTCGCCCCAGGGCTCGAGTCCGTTGTAGTGCGGCGCCAGGCGCTCGTTCCCTTCGCCATCCATGAACCCGTAGTAGCCGTCGCGCATGAACACCAGTCCGCCCGGCAGCAGCGCCTCGGCGTACGCGAACGCCTCGCCGACGAACCGGCCGCGCTTCACCTCGTACAGGCGCAGACCATCGCCGAGGGTCCGCACCACGAGCAGCGCGCCATCGCGGCTGGCCTTCTCGATGGCGCTGCCCTCCGGCAGCAGCTGCGGACGCAGCGCCGCATCGAGCCACAGGCGAGGCTGCGACTCACCGACCAGCGTGCCGGCGAACCCGGCCGGCTCGGCGGCCAGGCGGATCAGCGGCGGTGTGTCGGCCAGGCGCCGGCCCCGGCAATCGACGAGCGTCTCCTGGCCATCCTCGGCGATCGCCACCCGCAGTTCCGGGCGCGCGTCGATCTCGCGCCATGCATGCGCCTCGAACCGCCCCTGCAAGCGCCCATCGGCGTCGCCCAGCCGGTCGCCGTCCCGCACCATCGAAAAACGCCAGACGCCGGGGCAGACCTCCTGCGCGGACGTCGCACCTGCTACCGGAACGAAACGTCCATCGGCCTGCATCAGGCCACCCGTCGAGGTCTCCGGCTGGAGAACGAGTTCGTCCCCGGTCTCCTGCTGGATCCGGTATCCGGTCATCCAGCGCGGCCAGGATGCCGCGCGCGCATCGGCCTGGCTGCGCGCGCGCGGCAGGAACTGCCCGGCGGCGAACACCTGCTCGCGCTCGCCGGCCAGTTGCCCGCGCGCATCGAGGCGACGCCACGCATTGCCCTGCCGTGCGAGCCAGCCGCCCTTGTCCAGCGGCAGCAGATCGTCGACCCATGCCGTCCACAACGTGGTGCCTGCTTCATCGCGCAGCGGGCACGGTCCCTCGACCGACAGATCGCAGATCAGGTACTGCGCGCGCCCCGCGAACGGGCCTGCGGCACGCAGCTCATGGTCTTCCAGCTGCAGGCGCAGCTGCCCGTGCTGGTCGAAGATGCGTTCGCCGCCATCGCGCGGACGCCAGCTGTACCGCTGCGGGTGCGCGGTGATCGCCCACTCGCCGCCGCGCTCGGGCTGCCAGTCGATGAATGCGCTGCCATCGGCACGCAGCAGCGCGGTCCCCTCATGCGACCAGGTGCTGAACAGCGGACTGCGATCAGGATCGTCCGGATGCCGCGCGAACTCGCCGTCACGGATCTCGACATACGGCCCGCGCCGCGACACGCGGCCGGCGTCGTCGAACCATACGCTGCGCTTCGCATCGAAATCCACGCTCACCCAGCGTCCCGGCGCGAGCCGCTGCGGCCGGCCGGGCCACGCCTGGACCAGCCGCCCCTGGTCGTCGGCCACCACGCCTGTGTCGAAGCCGCTGGCCTGCAGCGAAAAGGTCGCCGGCTCGCCGGCCCGGGCCGACGCCATGCAGAGCATCGCAACCAGCAGGACCGGCATGCCCGAGCGCGCGGCGCGTGGAAGATCGATGGCGTGCGGCGTGTCGGCCCGCCGTGGGGCATCCCTGTCCGTTTTGTGCTTCGTCATCCCGACGTCGAGGCCTCAATGGGGGGCACATGGTAGCGGGTGCCGCTGCGGCGCCGCACACCGGGTCGAGGGATCGACCTGACGCTGCGTGGTCATCGATGCGGCGTTCAGGCCTCCGCGCCAGCGCCGCGCATCCGGATCCGCGCGAAACACACGGCATCAAGCGTGCTGCGCTGCCCCGCCGCGATCATCCCGTGTCATCCATGAGCGCATGCCCCGGGATCGCCGCGCGTGCCGCCGCGCTGCGGCATTCCGCACACGCGCCGTCAGGGCGCGGCCGCCGTGTGCGGCGTCCCGGCTCCACTGCCACCGCAGGCACCCTGCAGCAAACGCGACTGCGCCAGCCAGTCCTGGTCCGGGTAGTAGGCGAAGACGAAGGTGCCATCGCGCAGCGTGTCGATCAGCTCGCGCGCGACCTGCGGGCGCACCGCCGGGCAGCCCAGGCTGCGGCCGAGCCGGCCCTGCAGTTTCGCCGCCGCAGGATTCACATAGGGTGCGCCGTGGATCACGATGGCGCGCTCGCGCGCCTGGTCGTTGAAGCCCGGCTCCAGCCCGCGCAGGCGCAGCGAGTAGCCGTTGCCACCGACATAGGTTTCCTGCGCGGCGAATCCCCCCAGGCTGGACATGTAGCTGCCCTCGCGGTTGGAGAAACGCGTGGTCAGGTTGTCGCCGCTGTTGCGGCCATGTGCCACCCATTCCTCGAACAGCAGTTGCTGCCGGGCGAGATCGAAGATCCATAGCCGTGGTTCGGTCGACGGGCGCGAGTAGTCGATCACGCCCAGCCGCTGCGGATCGATACCGAACTCCGGATGGCGCAGCGCGCAGCGCATCGCCTGCGCGGCCAGCCGCAGTACGCCTGCATCGGCCGCCGGTGCCTGGCGTGCGAGTCGTTCGGCCAGACCGGATGCCGCCGGCGTCGGCTGGCCCGCCATCGCCGGCGCGCACATCGCCAGCAGCGCTGACACGCACAACAGCGGGCGGGCGATGGCGAACGGAGCCTGCATCGGATCGTCCCCGGCGGAGAGGCCGCGGCGGTGTATCCGCCCGGCGCGTTCCCTAGCGTATGGGGTCGCCGGCGTCGGATTCCAGTACCGGCTGCAGGCCCTGTTCATCGGTGGTTGGCCGCACCGCCGGCAGGTCGGTGACCAGCAGCGTGGTACCGGGCGCGAGCGCGTCGTACAGCCTGCGCGAGAACGCTTCGGGCAGCCGTACCGGCAGGCTCGGCGTGCGCAGCAGGTCCAGCGGATCGGCCTGCGGCTGCGTCGCGGCGGCCGGATCCGGAGTGATCGCGCCGAGGATCGGATAGGTAGTCCAGCGGTGCCGCGGCCGGCTCGGATCCAGCGGGCTGGCGGCGTCGTCCAGCCCGGCGCCCATCACGAACAGCGTGGTGCCCTGGAAGCGGAAATCCGCCGAGACCGGCTCGAACGGCGCTTCACCGACCAGCAGCCCGTCGCGCAGCACGTAGAGGCGCCGGTCGGCGATGCTGACCAGGATCCCGACCTGGCCGGTCGGCGCGACGCTGTCGTCCCAGGCATAGCCGTCGCCACCTTCGGGCAGCGCCAGCGGCGCCCCCTTGGCGGTGACCGGCGCCAGCACCGCCGGATACACCAGCGTGGTCGGCGAGGCCTTGGTTGCGGCGACGACCACGGTGTCGCCGTTGCGGGTCTGGCCGAACAGCTTCTCGGCGAACGCCTGCGGCAGGCGCACGCAGCCGTGCGAGGCCGGATAGCCGGGCAGCTTGCCGCCATGCAGGGCGATGCCGTCCCAGGTCAGCCGCTGCATGTAGGGCATCGGCGCGTTGTTGTAGAGATTGGAGCGGTGATCCTTGTTCTTCTGCAGGATCGTGAACACGCCGGTGGGTGTCTCATGTCCGGCCTTGCCGGAGCTGATCGTCGACACGCCGATCGCGATGCCGTTGCGGTAGACGTAGGCGCGCTGCTCGTCGAGGCTGACCACCAGCACGATCGGTCCGGCCGGCGAGATTTCCGGATGCCAGAGGAACTCGCCGGGCTTCAGGTCCAGCGGCCCGCGCACCGCGGCGGCCGGCTCCTGTGCGGGGGTGGCAAACGGCATGCACACGGCCAGTGCCAGGCCGATCATCCACGCAGTGCGACGGCGTCGCGCGATCGGGTCCATGTCTGCTCCGGACGTTCCGTGATTCGGGGTCGGAGGTGATCGTCGCATGCATGGACATGCGCATGCAGCACCGCACGTGCCGTGCGGGCCCAGCGATGTCCGGCGATGCCGTCCGCGCTCGCCGACGACATGGTGCCGACGCGGTCCGCCTTCATCGCATGCATGGACCGGAACGAAGAACGGCGACGCATGGACGCCATGCGTCCCCCGGATGCCCGGGCGGACAGGCCCCTGCGAAGAACCGGAGGCCGGATCGCCCGGCTGGAGGCGGCGTCGCCGCTGCCTCTGCCCGCCCTTCCGTCGCCCAGACGAACGAGACGGGCGACCACATGCACCGGTCAGGCCAGCAGATGCGCGCGCAGCGCGTCGTAGTCCGGTGGCACCGGTTCGGCATGCGCCGGCCGCTCCAGCAGTTCAGCCAGCGCCGGCGGCACCTCGACCGGGCCGACCAGCGGCTCGACCACGGCCTCGAACTTGGCCGGGTGCGCGGTCGCCGCGACCGCCCAGTCGCCATCGACGCCATCCGCCCGCAGGGTTTCCAGCACGTGCACCGCGGTCGCGGTGTGCGGGCAGAACACCTCGCCATGCAGGCGATGGCGACGCGCGATGGTCTCCAGGATGGTGTCGTCGTCGACCGCGATCGCGGTGAAGGCCGCGCGCAGCGCCGCGTCGTCGCCGGCGTACAGCCAGCGCAGGCGTTCGAAGTTGCTCGGCGCGCCGACATCCATCGCATTGGCCAGCGTGGCCTGGCTGGCGCGCGGCCGGTAATCGTCGCCGGCGAAGTACTCGGGCAGCACCCGGTTGGCGTTGGTGGCCAGCACGATCCGCCCCAGCGGCACGCCCTGCGCGCGCGCGAGGATCGCCGCCAGCGCATTGCCGAGGTTGCCGGTCGGGATGACCAGATTCAGCTCCTTGCCGGTGGCAGCGTAATGCCCCAGCGCGGCATGCGCGTAGTAGCTGGTCTGCGGCAGCAGGCGCCCCAGGCTGATGCTGTTGGCCGAACTCAGCGGCACCTGCGCCTGCAGGTCGGCATCGTTGAGCGCGCGCTTGACCAGCGCCTGGCAGTCGTCGAACGAGCCGGCCACGCGCAGCGCGCCGACGTTGTCACCGAAGCAGCCCAGCTGGTGCGCCTGCCGCGGCGACACCCGGCCGTCGGGATACAGCACGACCACGCGCAGGCCGGGCTGGCGGTGGAACGCGGCCGCCACCGCGGCGCCGGTGTCGCCCGAGGTCGCCACCAGGATCGTCAACGGCGTCTGCGCGCCGCGACGGATCCGCGCCAGGCTGGCGGCGAGGAAGCGTGCGCCGAAATCCTTGAACGCGGCGGTCGGCCCATGGAACAGCTCGAGCACGTGGTCGCCCGGTGTGGCCAGCGGCAGCAGTGGTGCGGGGAAATCGAATGCCTCGGCGCAGATCGCCGGCAGCTCCGTTTCCAGCGCATCGCCGGCGAAGAACGGCGCCAGCAGCGCGGCGGTGGTCGCGGCCAGATCCGCGCCTGCGTGCAGGACACGGCCGGCCGGCAGCGCATGCGGCACGTAGAGGCCGCCGTCCGGCGCCAGGCCGGCGGCGATCGCCTCGCTGAGCGAAGCGGCAGGAGCGGCATTGCGGGTCGAAATGAAGTTCATGGAACGTCCTGGAAGTCAGGTGCGGCGCGCCGGCCCGACGGGCCGGCCATCGCCGCAACGCTGCGTGGATGAAGGAAGACTCACCGGCCGTCTGCCGGACGAGGCGCTGGTGCGTGCACGTGGCGGGCGGGCGCATGGACCGGTCCGGTGGCCGCCTCGCGTCGTGGCTGGACGGCTGACGCCCCGGTCGCCTGCCGCACACCGCCGGCGGTGGCCTGCCGACAGCGGCTTTCGTGGAGGTGCGAGCGTCGATGCACGAGCGGCGCCTACAGCAGGCGCGCGGCCGGCGCGGCGATCGGTGAGACCCAGGCCTGGCTGTCGAACCCGGCCGCGGCGAATGCCGCCTGCACCGCCGGTGCCGCCGCCTCGGCCTCGGCCCGGGTCTCGAACCAGGCGAACACGCTCGGGCCCGCGCCGGAAATGCTGGCACCCATCGCACCGGCCGCCAGCGCCGCCGCCTTGACCGCATCGAAGCCGACGATCAGCGGCGCGCGGCGCGGTTCGACCAGCACGTCGCGCAGCCCGGCACGGACCAGGCTGGCGTCGCCGGCATGGCAGCCGGCCAGCACCAGCGCCAGGTTGCCGCTCTGGTCGACGAACTCCTTCAGCGCGTAATGGCCCTGCAACGCCTCGCGGGCACGACGCGTCTCCAGCACCGCCTCCGGATGCACCAGCAGGCTGTGCCAGGCGGCCGGCACCGGCACCGGCACCACGCGCTCCAGCGTGGCCAGTACCAGCCCACCGAAGAACATCGGGCCGAGGTTGTCGCCATGCCGGCTGCCGCTGGCCACCGCCTCGCCTTCCAGCGAATACAGATACAGCTGATCACGCGGCAGCGGCGCATCGAGCAGCGCGTTCGCGGCGACCAGCGCGGCCACGCAGGAGGCGGCCGAACCACCCATGCCCGAGCTCAGCGGAATGCCCTTGTCGATCTCGATTTCGAAGCCGAACGGCAGCGCCAGCGCCTGCCGCAGCGCGATCAGCGACGCGCCGGCGGTGTTGCGCGCGGCGTCCAGCGGCAACGTGGCCGTGGTGCCGCGGATCGCGGCGATGCGCACCTGCGGTTCGGCGATGCGGCGCACGGTGACGGTGTCGCCCACGCCGTCGACCGGATAGCCGAGCAGATCGAACCCCACTGCGACGTTGGCCACCGAGGCCGGCGCGAACGCACGCGCCTCGGTCCGCGTGGAGGCGCCAGCCGGCCGCTGCACGGACGGGTCGATCGCCAGCGTCACAGGCGCGCTCCCCTGCCTGCGGCCACCCGCAGCAGGTCGGCGAACACGCCGGCGGCGGTGACCTCCGGACCAGCGCCCGGGCCCTGCACGATCAGCGGGTTGTCGCAGTAACGGCGCGTGGTGAACTGGACGATGTTGTCGGTCAGGCGCAGGTTGGCGAAGGCATGGTCGTCCGGCACCTCGACCAGGCCGACGCTGGCCCTGCCGTCCACGTCCAGCCTGGCCACGTAACGCAGCACCTTGCCGGCGGCCTTCGCCGTCGCCAGGCGGCCGGCGAAGGCCGCGTCGACCTCGCCCAGCCGCGCCATGAAGTCCTCGACGCTGGCCTGGCGCAGCGCTTCGGGCACCAGGCTCTCGACCTGCACGTCCTCCAGGCTCAGCGCCCTGCCCGATTCGCGGGCCAGGATCACCAGCTTGCGCGCCACGTCCGTGCCGGACAGGTCGTCGCGCGGATCGGGCTCGGTGTAGCCCAGCGCGCGCGCCTCGCCCACCAGCTGCGAGAACGGCACGCTGCCGTCGTACCTGTTGAACAGCCAGGCCAGCGTGCCGGAGAAGATGCCTTCGATCGAGGTCACCGCATCGCCGGTGTCGAGCAGGTCGCGCAGCGTCGAG
>Ga0075364_10000839_pt1 | contig 16170 bp, 15 predicted proteins | sample EndMetdeltDD1764_FD_71517 | JGI IMG/M metagenome (GOLD analysis project Ga0075364, IMG submission 71517) | Populus endosphere microbial communities from Tennessee, USA - Endosphere MetaG P. deltoides DD176-4 | ecosystem: Host-associated > Plants > Roots > Endosphere | place: USA: Tennessee...
GAGCGCAAGCAGCTCGATCGCGGCATTGCACTGGTGCCCGAAGGCCGGCGGCTGTTTCCCAGCCTGACGGTCCGCGAAAACCTTCAGCTGGCGATGCGCAACGGCCGCAAGGGGCCATGGACCGTCGAGCGCCTGATGAAGGAGTTTCCGGTGATGGAGGCATTCCAGCACCGTCCCGCGACGGCGTTGTCGGGCGGCCAGCAGCAGCTCGTGGCTCTTTCGCGCGCGCTTTCCGAGTCCGACCGCTTCTATTGCATCCAGAAAGGCCGCGTGGTGCTGGAAGGCAGCTCCGAACACGCGGACCACGCGCAAGTTGCCCAGGCCTACTTTGGAATCTGACATGCAAGCACTACTCGAAACCATCGCAGGCGGGCTGATGCTCGGCGCGCTCTATGCCCTCTTCGGGCTGGGCCTCAGCCTGAGCCTCGGCGTGATGAAGATGATCAACATCGCGCATGGCGACCTGATCGTCCTGGGCGCCTACCTGTGCAGCACGGTGATGCAGCTCCTGGGCACAGGTCCGTTCATCTCGTTGCTCGCCGTGGTCCCGATGATGTTCGTCATCGGCTATGTGCTGCAGAGGGTCCTGCTCAATCGCGTGGTGGGCAGGGGAGCGCTTTCGCCGCTGCTGCTGACCTTCGGGCTCTCGATCGTCCTGCAGAACCTCCTGCAGGAGGTCTATACGGCCGATACGCGCAGCCTCCAGGCCGGCGAGTTCGCCCTGCAGGGATTCGACCTGGGCGGGGTGTCCATCGGCCTGCTGCCGCTCGTCTCGACGTTGATCAGTGTGGCCATCTTCGCGGGCACCAGCTGGTTGATCGGCCACTCGCATCTGGGCCGGCAGGCGCGCGCCGTCGCGGACGACCCCGGCACCGCGCGGCTGGTCGGCGTCAACGACCGCAACTTCTTCGCGCTGGTGACCGGCTTCGTCCTCGCCGTGATCGCGCTGGCGTCGGTGATGTACGGCGTCAGAACGCCGTTTTCGCCCACGGCGGGGCCCGAGCGCCTGCTGTACTCGTTCGAGGCCGTTGTGCTCGGCGGCCTCGGCAATGTCTGGGGCACGTTCGTCGGTGGCTTGATCATCGGCGTGGCGCAGCTCCTTGGTGCCAAGGTGTCGTCGGGCCTCGGCCCGTTCTTCGGACACCTCGTCTTCCTGATCGCGTTGCTGGCACGCCCGCAAGGGCTTTTCGGAAAGGGTTCGCGATGAACTCGATCGCACTGATGAATGGGACCCGGCCGCGCAAAGCGGGCAGGGCGGTAGTTGGCGTCGTGTTGCTCGTCGTGCTGGGCGCCTTGGCTTTGGCGCCGTGGTTCACCAGCTTCGCGACCCAACGTCTCCTGGTGGAAGTCTTCACCGTCTTCGCGATGGCGCTGGCCTGGAACCTGCTCGCAGGCTACGGCGGGCTGGTCGTCGTGGGGCACCAGATGTTTGTCGGCGTGGGGGCCTATGCCCTTTTCGCCCTGTCCAACAGGTTGGGAATCAACCCTTGGATCATGCTGCCGCTCGCGACGGCGGCGACCGCACTCTTCGCATTGCTGAGCGCGCTGCCGATGTTTCGGCTCAGCGGCGCGCATTTCGCGGTGGGAACATGGGTGCTCGCGGAGATGCTGCGGATCCTGACGCTCAACAACGAATGGCTGGGAGCTGGGGGCGGCATGCCGCTCGAGGCGCTCGGGAGCTTCGATCGTTGGACGCGCAACGCGGGTGTCTATTGGTCCGCGCTCATCACCGGCGTCGGCGCGCTCTTCATCGCCCGCCTGATGCTCAGGGGCAGGCTGGGCCTGGCGCTGATGAGCGTGAGGGACTCGGAGGCCGCCGCGGCCGCATCCGGCGTTTCGATACAGCGTGCCAAGCTGGCGCTGTGGGTCATCGCGGGCTCCATCACCGGGCTGGCGGGCGCCGTGGCCTACATGAACACGCTGCAGGTGACGCCGGATGCGACCTTCTCGCTGAACTGGTCCGCCGCGGCCATCTTCATTGCGGTGCTCGGCGGTATCGGAACGCTGGAGGGCCCGATCCTGGGAACGATCCTCTACTTCCTCCTGCGCGAGTCCTTCGCCAGCTACGGCTCGTGGTACTTCATCGGCCTCGGCTCGCTCGCCATCGCCACCATGGTGTTCGCGCCCGGCGGCGCCTGGAGCCTCGTCACCCGGCGATGGGCCATCGATCCATTCGGCGTGCGGCGCGACATGCCCCGTCGCTGAAATCCGTCCTCTTCACCCATTCACTCACAGGCAAGGAAATCCAGATGTCCGAAACAGCTTTCAAGGTGGCCGTCGTCCAGGCCGCGCCGGTGTTCCTCGATGCGAAGGCCTCTACGGAAAAGGCCATCGGCCTGATCGCCGAGGCGGGGGCCAACGGCGCGAAGCTCGTGGCGTTTCCGGAGGTGTTCATCCCGGGCTACCCCTGGTGGCTCTGGCTCGGCGCGCCGGCATGGGGGATGCAGTTCGTCTCCAGATACCACGCCAATTCCCTGCGGGCCGACGGGCCGGAGTTGGCGGCAATCGCCGCGGCCGCCAAGAAGTCGGACATCAATGTCGTGATCGGCTTCTCCGAGATCGAGGGCGGATCGCTGTACATCAGCCAGGCGCTCCTCAGCGACAAGGGCGAGATGGTGTTCAAGCGCCGCAAGCTGAAGCCCACGCACGTCGAGCGCACCCTGTTCGGTGAAGGGGATGGCACCGACTTCCAGGTCGTCGACACCAGTGTCGGCCGTCTTGGCGCGCTGTGCTGCGCAGAACACATCCAGCCGCTTTCGAAGTACGCGATGTACTCGATGCACGAGCAAGTGCATGTGGCGTCCTGGCCTTCGTTCACCCTGTACCGTGGCAAGGCCTATGCGCTCGGACATGAAGTCAACCTGGCCGCCAGCCAGATCTATGCGCTGGAAGGGGGCTGCTACGTGCTCCACGCGAGCGCGGTCACCGGGCAGGACATGTTCGACGCGCTGTGCGACACGCCCGACCGAGTGGCGCTGCTCAATGCCGAAGGCTGCAAGCCGGGCGGCGGCTACTCGATGATCTTCGGACCCGACGGACAACCTCTGGTGCCGCACATGCCTCAGGACCAGGAAGGCTTGCTCTACGCCGACATCGATCTCGCCAACATCGCCGTGGCCAAGGCGGCCTACGACCCATCGGGCCACTACGCTCGCGGCGATGTCGTGCGCCTCATGGTCAACAAGAATCCACGCCGGACCTGCGTCAATTTCGGGGAAGGCATTGCCGACGGAGCCCAATGGACAGAAGCAAAGGCCGATTGAGAAAAGGTCGATAAGCCGTCTGCTGATTGCCGGCGCTCGGGCCGTGATCGCCAGGTCGACCAAATCGAAGTGGATCGAGTTGCTACTCGAGCGCAGGCACCACAACGTGGTGGTTGTGGCACTGGCCAACAAGATCGCCCGTACCGCTTGGGCGGTACTAGCCCAGATCAATACCTTCCGGAAACTTAGCGTCCGACGGACTTTATTAGTTCTTAGCAGAAGGCGCCTCCCGCGCCCCTCTCAGCCAATGCTGCCAAGCAGCAACGCCTGCAGCACGAACCGCCTGTTGTCCGCAGGCGATGTCCGGTCGTCGAGCCGATCGGCAAGCACTGCCGTGGGATGAGCTCCGCAAGCGATGCCGTCATAGATGGGAATGGCAGCCTCCCGGCCAATCTGCCGCACGAGTTCCGGCGCCATCCCTTGGCACTCCACCGCGTCGTAGAAACGGCTCAGGATCCGTGCCGTGTGCCGGACCTCGCCGGGGCTGCCCAGGCTGGACAGGGCGGGGCGAATGGTCGCAACGTGCGCGCCCAGCGCCTCCGCCGCGCGTTGGAACAGCGCCCGGCTTTCGCTGCCTTCGCTTCCTTCGTCACAAAAGATCCCGAGATTCTTCCCCTTGAGCTGCAGCGGAAAAGCGGCGCGCAACCACGCCGCCTGGAGGAGGCGGGCGCGTCCGAGCAGGGCTGTCTCGTCCTCGGGCAGCAAGGTCTGGAAGGCCGACGAATTATGGATTTCGAAGGGAAAGCGCATGAACTCCCTTGTGTGACCCGGGAAGGCTAGCCGCAGCAAGCCAGCCGCTCTTGATGCAGATCAAAGCGGCGCACGGGCGGGCGCTGTTACGCACCGGACACAAACCATTCACCCAGCGTTACCGACCGACTCCGAGTGTTGTCACTGTGTTGCCGCGCGCTTCCTAGCATCCCTCCATCGACCCGCGACATACATATCTCCAGGAGCTCTTCACATGTACAACCCCGCCCGCACCGAAACCGCCGCACCGGCGATGACCGGCTTTCTCGCCACGCGCGCGTTGCCGCCGGAAGGCAGGGCGGTTCATGAGCGGGCCTGCCAGAAGCTGGTGGAAACGCAGAAGCTCCTGCAGGAGCGCCTGGCCCCGCAACGCCGCGTGGTGCACGCCGGCGACGTGATCTACCAGTCCGGCGAGCGCTTCGGCAACCTGTATATCCTGAACTCGGGTTTGTTCAAGATCGTGAACCTGTCCGCGGACGGCCGCGAGCAGGTGGTAGGCCTCAAGTTCCGCGGCGACTGGCTCGGCTTCGACGGCATCGCCGGCGGGCACTACTCGTGCGATGCCGTGGCCATGGACACGGGCGAGGTCTGGGTGGTCTCGTACGAATCGCTGCTTGCCGCCTGCCTGGCCGAGCCCACGTTGCTGCAGGTGTTCCACACCGCCATGAGCCGCGAGATCGCCCATGACCGCGATTCACTGATGTCGGTGTGCACGCTGCCGGCCGATGCGCGGGTGGCAGACTTCCTGCGCTACTGGGCCGAGTCGCTCGCCGAGCGCGGCATGCGCACCGACCAGATCACTCTGCGCATGACGCGCGCCGAGATCGGCAACTACCTGGGCATGACGCTGGAGAGCGTGAGCCGGGCGCTGTCGCGGCTCGCGCGCGACAAGGTCATCGAGTTCGTGGAGAAGGGCCGACGCGACGTGCAGATTCCCGACGTGGGCGCCTTGTCGGCCTTCGTGCAGCGCTGCCTGGCGCCGGCACCCGCGATGCTGCAGTAACCGCCGCTACGGCTTTTCCGCGCCCGGGGGGCGTGCGCCGCGCTTGATGGCCGGGGCTGATTGCTCAGCCGCATCCGCCGCCGCACGCGCCGCATTGCGCATGGCCTCGGCGGCCTTGTCCAGCGCTTCGCGCGTGGCCTGGGCTGCTTTTTCCGCTTCTTCCTTGCTGGCCTGCGCGGAGCGCTTGACCGACTCATCGGCCCGAGCGAGCGCCTCCCTTGCGGCGACAGAGGCCTTCCTGCTTTCTTCCTCGACCGCACGCGCAGCTTCCCGGGTGCTGTCGATGGCCCTCGCGGACGAGGCACCCGCCTTCTCCTGAAAACGGTTGGCGGCCTCGGCCGCTTTGCGCGCGGCGCGGCGAATACCTTCCGCGAGGGCTTGCGAGATCTTGCCCGCGTCCGCCTTGCCTTTCTCTGCCGCTGCTTCGGCGGCATCGACCGCTTTCTTCCCGGCGTTAGCTGCGTCCTGCGAAGCCTTTTCAGCCGCCTTCACCGTGCCGCGGCCCGCTTGCGAGGGCGGGCTCAGCTGCCCAGGCACCATGTTGCTGTCGGCGGCAAACGCGGTAGCGCCAACGACAAGTGCGAGTGGAACGAGCAGGTCGCGAAATGTTGTGGAGCGCATGAAATCCTCCTGTTGAAGATGGGATGGGATGGGATCAATCAACGCAACACACACGGCGCCCGTTCACGGACACCCCCCAAAAGCGACCATGCATCGATTCACTGCAGGAACGCGGCGCCCGCAGCATTGCACGGAATCAATTCGTGCGGCGGGAAGGGCCGCTGCGATGGGCAGATCCCCGGCGTCCATTCGCCTTCGGACGGTTCCCTCCCTGGTGCTTCGTTTCCTTGCGCCCCTCGAGCCATTCGAAAACGCCCATGCCAGCCAGCATCGCGATCACGAAGACCAGCGCCTTGGCTTGTCCCATGCCCACTGCCACCAATGCCGGCCCCGGACAGAAGCCCGCGATGCCCCAGCCGATGCCGAAAAGAACGCTTCCAACGATGAGGCGCCGATCGATCGACCGCAGGCTGGGCAGCCGCATCGCCACGCCAAGCAGGGAGCGCGTACGCCTCCTTGCCACTGCGAACGCAACGGCTCCGACGGCGATCGCACCGGCCATCACGAAAGCAAGCGACGGATCCCATCGCCCACCAAGATCCAGGAAGCCCAGCACCTTGGCCGGATTGGCCATGCCGGAAACGATCAGGCCCAGGCCGAACACCAGGCCCGCGAGAAATGAAGTGAAGAAGGCCATGGCAGTGTTCCTCAGAGGCCCAGCAGATGGCGCATCAGGAACACGGTCAGGAACCCGGCCCCCATGAAGGCCGCGGTTGCCGTGAAGGAGCGCGGCGACAGCCGCGACAGGCCGCAGACGCCGTGGCCGCTCGTGCATCCCGCCGCGTAGCGCGTGCCCACGCCGACCAGAAGACCGGCCACGACGAGCGTGCCATAGCCAGCCTCGATCTGCGGCTTCGGCCAGTCCGTAAAAAGCGCGTAGGCCATCGGCGCGCCGACAAGGCCGGCAATGAACGCCACGCGCCACGCCACGTCGCCGCTGACGAGCCGAAGCAGTCCGCCGACGATGCCGCTGATGCCGGCGATACGGCCGTTGAGCAGCAGGAACATCGCGGTGGCCGCGCCGACGAGCACGCCGCCCGCGAGTGCGGTCCATGGGGTGAATACAGGCCAGTCGATGGTCATCGTTTTTCCTTTGGGCAGTAAATCCGGTAGAGCAGGGCGAGGATCTCGAGCAGCGCCGGATCCGCCACGGCGTAGAAGATGTTCTTGCCTTGCCGACGCGTGGTGACCACGCCCTCGTTGCGCAGCACGCCCAGCTGCTGCGACAGCGTCGGCTGGCGGATGTCGAGCTGCGCTTCGAGCTCGCTCACGCACATCTCTCCCTGCGAAAGCTGGCACAGCAGCAGCAGGCGATCCTCGTTGGCCAACACCTTCATCACGCCGACCGCGCGAGCGGCGGCGCCGCGCAGCACCTCGGCATCGAAGGCGGGGGGCGGGGATTTGAGGGCTCGCACAGCAGGCATGAGTCGGTCGTCCATTTCATCGGCGTTGACAACAATATACCAATATATAGAATATTTATCCATAGATCAATTGATAGACCCGCGAGGCAGCCATGAACACATCCGCCAACGTCCAGGCCTTCTTCGACCCCAGGACCGGAACGGTCTCCTACCTCGCATGGGACCCGGCCACGTTGCGGGCTGCCGTCATCGATCCGGTGCTCGACTACGACTTCAAGTCGGGCCACACCGGGACCGCCTGCGCCGACCGGGTGCTGGCGTGCGTCGCCGAACACGGGCTGCAGGTCGACTGGATCCTGGAGACCCATGCGCATGCCGATCACCTTTCAGCGGCCGGCTACCTTCAGGCGCAGGTCGGTGGGCGCATTGCCATCGGCGAAAACATCCGCACGGTGCAGGCCACCTTCAAGAAGCTTTACAACCTGGAGCGCAGCTTCCTGCCCGACGGCAGCCAGTTCGACCATCTCTTCAAGGACGGCGAGACCTTCCGCATCGGCGATATCGAGGCCACCGCCATCCTCGTGCCGGGGCACACGCCCGCCGACATGGCTTATCTGATCGGCGGCGCGGCCTTCGTCGGCGACACGCTCTTCATGCCCGACCTCGGCAGCGCGCGGGCCGACTTCCCCGGGGGCGACGCGCACCAGCTGTACGCATCGATGCGGCGCCTGCTCGACCTGCCACCCGAGACGCCGATGTATGTCTGCCACGACTACCCGCCCGCATCGCGGATGGCGCAGTGGCAGACCACGGTCGCGGAGCAGCGCGCACACAACATCCACGTGCGCGACGGCATCGCCGAGGACGAGTTCGTCGCCATGCGCCGGGCGCGCGACGCCACACTGGATGTGCCGACGCTCATCCTGCCTTCGATCCAGGTCAACGTGCGCGCCGGGCGGCTGCCTCCGCCCGATGACAACGGCGTGTGCTACCTGCGCATCCCGCTGAATGCGCTGCCGGTTCGCTGCACCGACGGCGGGTGAGCCCAGGGCTGGGCGCGACGGCGCATCAGATACCACGCAGCGGGCACCACGAGCAGGCTCAGGAGCGGCGCGGTGACCATGCCGCCCACCATGGGCGCGGCGATGCGCGTCATCACCTCGGAACCGGTGCCGCTGCCCCAGAGAATGGGCAGCAGGCCCGCTATCACGACGGCCACGGTCATCGCCTTGGGCCGCACCCGCAGCACGGCGCCTTCGCGGATCGCGGCCAGCAGGGTCTGGTCGTTCATCGGCTCCCCGGCTTCGAGGCGTCGCGCCAGGGCGTTCTTCAGATAGACGAGCATCACCACGCCGAACTCGGCCGCCACGCCGGCCAGCGCGATGAAACCCACCACCGAAGCCACGGAGATCGAGTGGCCCATCGCCCAGATGAGCCAGAAGCCGCCGATGAGTGAGAACGGCACGGCGGCCATCACCAGGGCCGCCTCGCCGAAGGACCGGAAGAGCAGGTACAGCAGCACGAAGATGACCGCCAGCGTGGCCAGAACGACCAGCTTCAGGCGCTCTGTCGCGCGCTCCAGGTATTCGAACTGGCCGGACCACGACACCGCGTACCCGGCGGGCATCTTCACGGCTTGGCCGACGGCCGCCTGCATGTCGTTGACGGCCGAGCGGAGGTCCCGGCCGCGCACGTCCACGTAGACCCAGCCCGACAGCCGCGCGTTCTCGCTGCGCAGCATCGGCGGTCCGTCGGCGATGGCGATCTTCGCGACATCGCCCAGCAGCAACTGCGCGCCCTGGGCCGTCACGAAAGGCAACTGCCGAAGCCGCTCCAGCGAATCGCGGATCTCGCGTGGATACCGGAGGTTGATGGGATAGCGCTCGCGCCCCTGGATGACCTCGCCGACGTTCTCGCCGCCGATCGCCGTCGACACCACGGCCTGCACGTCCGCCACCGAGAGGCCATGGCGCGCCGCGGCGAGCCGATCGACGTCGACATCGATGTAGCGCCCTCCGGTGAGCCGCTCCGCCAGCGCCGACGATACGCCGGGAACGTTCTTGACCGCCGCCTCGATCTGCGTCGTCAGCACGTCGATGGTGGCAAGGTCGGTCCCCGCCACCTTGATGCCGACAGGGCTCTTGATGCCCGTGGCCAGCATGTCGATGCGGTTGCGGATCGGTGGCACCCACACGTTGCTCAGGCCCGGCACCTTCACGGCACGATCCAGTTCTTCGACCAGCCTGTCGGCCGTCATGCCTGCCCGCCATTGCGCCCTGGGCTTGAACTGGATGGTGGTCTCGAACATCTCGAGCGGCGCCGGGTCGGTCGCCGTGTCTGCCCGGCCGGCCTTGCCGAACACGCGCTCGACCTCGGGCACGGTCTTGATCAATCGGTCGGTCTGCTGCAGCAGTTCGGACGCCTTCGACACCGAAAGGCCGGGCAGCGCAGAGGGCATGTAGAGCAGGTCGCCTTCATCGAGGGGTGGCATGAACTCGCCACCCAGCCGCGTCAGCGGGATCGCGGTCAGTACCAGCAACACTGCAGCAACGGCGAGCGTTCCCTTGGGAAATCGCAGCACCAGTTCCAGCGCGGGCCGGTACACCGCCATCAGGAAGCGATTCACGGGGTTGGCGCCTTCGCGCGGAATGCGTCCGCGCACCAGATAGCCCATGAGCACCGGTATCAGCGTCACCGACAGGCCCGCCGCAGCGGCCATCGCATAGGTCTTGGTGAAGGCCAGCGGCGAGAACAGCCGACCCTCCTGGGCCTCGAGCGAGAACACGGGCACGAAGGACAGCGTGATCACCAGCAGCGAGAAGAACAGCGCGGGACCGACCTCCACCGACGCATCGGCGACGAGTTGCCATCGCTCCGCCACCGTGGGCTGCCGGCCCTTTGCCGCCTCGAAGGCCTCGATGTGCTTGTGCACGTTCTCGACCATCACGATGGCACCGTCCACCATCGCGCCGATGGCGATCGCGATGCCGCCCAGCGACATGATGTTGGCGTTGACGCCCTGCCAATGCATGACGACGAATGCCGCCAGCACGCCAATCGGCAAGGTCACGACCGTCACGAGGGCTGAGCGCAGGTGAAAAAGGAAGACCGCGCAGACCAGCGCCACGACGACGAACTCCTCGATCAGCTTGCTGCGAAGGTTCTCGACGGCACGGTCAATCAGGAGCGAGCGGTCATAGGCAGGCACGATCTCCACGCCCGGCGGCAGGCTGGGCTTGAGCGTTTCGAGCTTTGCCTTGACGGCCTCGATGACCCTGCGGGCGTTCTTGCCCGAGCGCATGACGATGACGCCGCCGGCCACTTCGCCTTCGCCGTCCAGCTCGGCGATGCCACGGCGCATCTCGGGGCCGATCTGCACCGCGGCCACGTCGCGCAGCAGCACGGGCGTCGTGCCCGTCACCGAGAGCGGTATCGTTCGAAAATCGTCGAGCGAACGCAGGTAGCCGCGCGAACGCACCATGTATTCGGCCTCCGCGAATTCGACGACCGAGCCGCCCGATGCCTGGTTGGCCTTTTGCAGTGCCTCCACGACCGTCGACTGCGTGATGCCCAGCGCGCGCATGCGGTCGGGGTCGAGCACCACCTGGTATTGGCGCACCATGCCGCCGATGCTCGCGACCTCGGCCACGTCGGGCACGGTCTTGAGTTCGAACTTGAGGAACCAGTCATTCAGTGCGCGCAATTGCCCGATGTCGCGCGTGCCGGTGCGGTCGATCAGCGCGTACTCGTAGACCCAGCCCACGCCCGTCGCGTCGGGACCCAGCGAAGCGCTGGCGCCCGCGGGAAGCCTGGCCTGCACCTGGTTGAGGTACTCCACCACGCGAGAGCGCGCCCAGTACGGATCGGTCTTGTCGTCGAACAGCACGTAGACGAACGAGTCGCCGAAGAACGAGTAGCCGCGCACGGTCTTGGCGCCGGGCACGCTGAGCATGGTGGTGGTCAGCGGGTAGGTCACCAGGTCCTCGACCACCTGCGGCGCCTTGCCGGGGTAGGGCGTGCGGATGATGACCTGCGTGTCCGAGAGATCGGGCAAGGCATCGAGCGGTGTGCGGGCCACCGACCACCATCCCGCGGCCATCAGAAACAAGGTGGCGATCAGCACCAGGAAGCGGTTGCCGATCGACCAGCGGATCAGGGCGGCGATCATCGTTGGGCGCCCGGTTGCGCGCGCTGCACGGAGACGAGCTCATAGCCCATGGCGCCGCCCTCCTTGAACTCGAAGCGCACCTGGTCACCCGGCTCGATCCCGGGGAACGCGCCGGGCGATGCCTTGCCGAAGCCCATGGTCATCGAGGGCCACTGGAGCGTTGCGACGGGTCCGTGCGAAATGGTGATGCCATCGGGCGCCACGCTCTCGACTCTGCCTTCGGCCTTGTGCAGCACTGCGGCCGGTGCCGGTGCCGGTGCGGTCGCCGTCATGTTGCCGAGCACGGAGCGCAGCCGGGCTTCCGAGTCGATCAGGAATTGGCCGCTTGCCACGACCTGGTCACCTTCGGACAAGCCCGAGACGACTTCGGTGTCGTCCCCCGCATCAGCGCCCAGGGACACGTCGCGCGGCTCGAAGGCGCCGTCGGCCTTGCGCACGATGACGACGGCACGTCGCCCGGTGCGGATGACGGCCTCCGAAGGCACCACCAGCCGCGTGCTGGCCGGTCCCGCCACCTGAAGGCGCAGCAGCATGCCGGGGGTGAGCTTTCCGTTCTTGTTGTCGACCTCGAAGCGGGCCTTCAAGGTGCGAGTGGTTGCATTGATCTCGGGCAGGATTTCGTCGAGTGTTCCGTCGAACGACTGCGACGCATCGGCTTGCAGAACGGCCTTGGCCTTCTGGCCGCGCGCGAGGCGCACCGCCTGTGCTTCCGGGATCTCGGCCACTGCCCATATTTTTTGCAGACCCGCGATGCGGAACAGCGTGGTGCCCGGCGCAACAGCGACGCCCTCGCGCACGCCCAGCTCGGCCACCACGCCGTCGATTGGCGCGGTGAGCACGTAGCGCGCTTGTGCGGTGCCGGTTTCCTCGCTGCGCCGGATGAGCTCGGCGGGAATGGACAGGGCCCGCATGCGGTCGCGGGCGGCCGCGACCAGATCGGCCGAGACCCCCGAGCGCTTGAGCGCGAGCCATTCGTTCTGCGGTCCGAGCCAGTCGGGTGCGAAGACGGTGGCCAGGGCCTGGCCTTTGCGCACGCGCTCCATCGGTGCCCGCACAGACAGCTGCTCGACATAGCCGGCCACGCGCGTCTGCACCGCCACGTTCAGGCGCTCGTCGAACTGCACCGTCCCGATCGCATCGAACGACGAGGAGGTTTCGGTCCGCCGTACGCTGGCATATCGAATGCCGAGGTTCTGTTGCACGGCGGGGCTGATTCTGACGCCGGCTTCGTTCGCGGCGTTGTCGGCATACATGGGCACCAGCTGCATGTCCATGAACGGCGACTTGCCGGGCTTGTCGAAGCGCGGTCCCGGCACCATGGGGTCGTGCCAGTAGAGAACCTTGCGGCCATCCGCCGTGGCGCTGGCAGCCGGCGCGGCCGCCATGGTTGCGATCTGGCCCGTCTTGCGGCCCAGGTAGAAAGTGCCGGCTGCGAGCAGCAGGGCGCCCAGCAGCGATACGCCGATGGCCAGTGTCCGGTTCATTGCGCCACCTCGGCAGTCAACGGCCGAAAGGCCAGTTGGATGTGTGTCTTGGCAAGATCGCGCTGTAGCGCCAGCAGCTTGCGCTGCGCCTCGACTTCGGCGTGCCGCGCCTCGAACAGGGCGAGCAGGTTGCCCTGATTGGAGCGGTAGGAAGCCATCGCGGCGGCCGTGCGCTGGCCGGCGGGCACGACCACACCGATGCGGTAGCGGTCGACGCGCTGCTGCAGGCGCTGCGCATCGCCAAGCAGGGTGCGGTACTCGGCCGTGGCGGCGCGGGTGGCCTCGGCCAGTTCGGCTTCTGCCTTCTCGGCCAGCGCCAGCTTGGCGGCGGTGTCGCGGTCCTGGCGTTCGCCGGGTGCCACGGGCAGCGGAATGCTCACGCCCACCGACACCATGTCCGAATAGCCGGTGCGCTGGCCGTAGGCGAGTTCCCAGGTCCAGTTGGGCTTGCGGTTGGACGCGGTGACCGCCGCAGCCTGCCTGGCCACGTCGGCATCGCGCTGCATCGCCGCAACCGTGGGGTGCGCGGCGACGTACGCCTCTTCGGTGGGAAGCGCCACGGCGCTGGCGGGCAGCAGCTCATCGGGCGGCACGCCAATCCAGCGCTGCAACGCGACGCGGGCCGTGTTCTGCTGTTGCCGGATTTCTGCCGTGCCGTCTTCCGAGACACCTCGCGCGCCGGTCAGCGCGTGCACGTCCTGGCTGCTCCCCGCGGCCGCCGAAAGGCGCGCACGCGAGGTCTCCAGCTCTTCGTGCGCATGGTGCTCCATGAGCATGGCGAGCTTCAGGCTCTCTCCGGCGTAGAAGGCATCCAGGTAGGCGAGCGCGGTCTGCAGGCGCGTCTCGGCGGCGGCCGCCAGCGCCTGCACCGTTTCGCGGCCGACCGCCGCATCGGCGGCCGCCTGGCGCGCCGCACGCTTGCCGGCGGACAGCCATTCCTGGCTGATGCCGATGCGCTTCATCGTCATCGATTCGCGCGCAGTGTGAAAACGGTCCGGCCCCGTCGCCGGCAGGTTGTCGATGCCGAGACGCAGCGTCGGGTCCGGAAGCTGTGCCGCCGCATGCGACGCCTCCCTCGCACTCAGGACTCCGGCGCGGGCGGCCCTGGCGGTTTCGGAGCGCTGGGCCGCGAGCTGGAGCGCGGCCTCGAGGGAGAGGGGGGCCGCCGTCGCAAGGCACGGCAGCAGCGCAACAACCATTGCGGTTGCGCGGGAAAAAGGATTGGACATGGCAACTCCGCGGACGAACGAGGCAATCGCCGGCAAGCGGACGAGCCGCGCCGGCACCGGTCGGTCAACGGAGATTTCAGACCCGAAGTCGGAGGGTCGCGAGAAAAACGGGATCGGGCGGCGGATGCTGCCATTCGGGCCGGGCCTGCCGCGGCAGCGCCTGGCCTTGCGCAACCAACACCAGCGGCACGAGCAGCACCTGCACGATGGCGGGCAGCGACGGCGTCGCGAGCTTCACCGGCTCGAAGGACAGCGACATGTCGGCGGCATGCTGGTGGCACAGCACGGGCTGGGCGGCATCCATGCCTTCGCACGACTCGCCCGCCGCCATTGCCATTGGTGCCACCGATGCCGCCTCTGCCTCGCGCGGGCAGACGTAGCTTGCCAGCGCCAGCTGCGAAAACAGCAGCGACAGGACCACGAGGAATGCGGTCGTGCAACGTCGGAAGTGGCGATGTCCGCTCATATCGGCCTCAGTGTATCGCTGCTCGTTGCAACGAGCGATGATGCAAAAAAATCTGGCCGATCGCCCACCGCGGTGTAACCCCGGCCGCGCAACTTGCGAAATAGCAAGTGACCGCGCATTGGGGCGTGGTTGCAAATCTTCAATCAATCTTCGGAGTTCATCCATGATCAACCGTTCCTTCGCGATCACCGCCCTTGCGCTGGGTGCCCTTGCCGCCGGCTCCGCCATGGCGCAAGACAAACCCATGGCCGACAAGATGGCCACGATGGAAAAGTGCTACGGCGTCTCGATGGCCGGCAAGAACGATTGCGCCGCCGGCCCCGGCACCACCTGTGCGGGCACCTCCAAGGTCGACTACCAGGGCAACGCCTGGAAGAACGTTGCGGCCGGCACCTGCACCACGATCAAGACGCCCAAGGGCATGGGCTCGCTGGCACCGATCAAGTCCTGATCGACGACGCACTGCGCACGCCGCCATGTCTGCCACTCTTGCGGCCGGCGTCGGCCTCAAGCCGGAGCACTACGAGGCCGCGCTCGGCGCGCGTGCCGAGGGCCTCTGGTTCGAGGTGCACCCCGAGAACTACATGGTGGCGGGCGGGCCGCGCATCGGCTGGCTCGAAGCGATCCGCTCGCGCCACCCGGTGTCGCTGCATGGCGTCTCGCTCTCGCTCGCGGGCGAGGCGGAACCCGACGCCGCGCATCTCGAACGGCTGGCGGAACTTGTCCGGCGCATCCAGCCCGCGCTGATCTCCGAGCACCTGGCGTGGTCGACGTGGAACGGCCAGTACTTTCCCGATCTCCTGCCTTTTCAACGCACCACCGCCGCGCTGCACCGCATCGCTTCCAACGTCGCTCGCACGCAAGACGCGCTGGGTACCGCGATCGCCATCGAGAACCCGTCGCACTATCTGCACATCGACGGCCACGAATGGGACGAGATCGATTTTCTTGCCGAGCTGGCGCGGCGCACCGGCTGCAAATTGCTGCTCGACATCAACAACGTGTACGTGTCCGCACGCAACCTCGGTTTTTCTGCCGCGGACTGGATCGACCGGTTCCCGCAGGCGCTGGTCGGCGAGGTTCACCTTGCGGGCCACACCGCCGATCCCACGCTGGGCGACGCCCTGCTGATCGACTCGCACGATGCGCCCATCGCGCCAGAGGTCTGGCAACTGTATCGGCGCTTCATCGAAGGCGCGGGCGCACGGCCCACGCTGATCGAGCGCGACGGCAATGTGCCGGCCTTCGAAGAACTCATGGCGGAGCAGGAACAAGCTGCCGTTGAACTGCACCGCGCGGCGCAGGAGGCGAGGGCATGAACACGCCACACGACCAGTTTCAGCAGGCCTTTGCAAAGGCCCTGTTCAATCCATCGCAAGCGGTGCATCCGGCGGTGCGGGCACTCGCCATGCAGCCTGCTTTCGCTGTGTACCGCAACACCGTGATGAAAGCTTGCATCGATGCGCTGCAGGCCAACTTTCCCACCGTTGCGCAGTTGGTGGGCGAGCAGTGGTTTCGCGCCGCCGCCGCACTCTACGTGGCCGCCGACGTGCCGCGCGACGGACGCCTGCTGCACTACGGCGGCGGCTTTCCCGACTTCCTGCGCGGCTTCGAGCCGGCCGCGGAACTCGTCTACCTGCCCGGCGTCGCGCAGCTCGACATCCTCTGGCGCGAAGCCCATGCCGCACCGGACGCACCTGCCGCCGACGCCGCATGGATCGCACGCCACACGCCCGAGCGGATCGCGGGCCTCGTCCTCGCACCTCATCCGGCCGCGCGCTGGGCCTGGTTCGACGCGCAGCCGGTCTACAGCATCTGGGAG
>Ga0075364_10000840_pt1 | contig 16161 bp, 10 predicted proteins | sample EndMetdeltDD1764_FD_71517 | JGI IMG/M metagenome (GOLD analysis project Ga0075364, IMG submission 71517) | Populus endosphere microbial communities from Tennessee, USA - Endosphere MetaG P. deltoides DD176-4 | ecosystem: Host-associated > Plants > Roots > Endosphere | place: USA: Tennessee...
GTGTGGGTGCCGCTCTCGTCGCTCGGCGCCCCTCCCGATCAGGATGGCGTCACGCTCGACGACGTCTCGGTGCCCGTGACCGCCGACGATCCCGTGGCGTTGCTCTTCAGCTCGGGTACGACGGCCGCCCCGACCGGCGTCCTGCTCTCGCATCGCAACGTGATGAGCCAGGTCGAGCCCTTCCGGGCGTGGCGTCGTCTTCTCGCCTGGCTGCCGTTCCGGATGCTGGTCCTGCCGCCCGCGAGCCACGCCCTCGGACTGGTGGTCGGCCTCGTGCTGCCGCTGACCATCGGACTCGCCATCGTCTATACCGCCGCGACGCGCGCGACGGCGTGGGCGCGCGTCATCCGCGATCACCGGATCGCGCTGGCGCTGGCGGTGCCACGCGTCCTCCACGTGCTCGAGCGTCACGTTCGCAGCACGCCGTTCGGGCGCAGGCACGTCTCGCTCGACGCCCGCCTGCGCGACGCGGGATGGTGGGGGCGTCAGTGGTGGCCGATCTGGGCGCGCGGGGCCGCCCTTGGACGTCCGCTGTTCCGTCTGTTCCTCGTGGGCGGCGCCCACCTGCCGCCCGAGACGGCCCGTTTCTGGCGGCGGACCGCCGTCCTCGTCGTGCAGGGCTACGGTCTCGCCGAAACGTCGGCGATCGTGTCGCTGTCGAACCCGTTCGCGCGCGTCGTCGGTGACGTCGGGCGTCCGTCGGCCGCGCGCCACGTCGAGCTCGCCCCCGACGGCGAGATCCTGGTCCGCGGTCCGCACGTTGCGCTCAGCTCGCGGACCGACGGCCTGTTCGCCACGGGCGATCTCGGCCGCATCGATCGTCACGGGCGGCTGACGATCCTCGGGCGCAAGAAAGACCTGATCGTGACCGCCGAGGGCTTCAACGTCCATCCGGACGACGTCGAGGCGGCGATCGCGAGTCAGCCCGGCGTGCTCGACGCCGCCGTGATCTCCGTCACGAGCGACGCGGGTGAAGAGGTCCACGCCGTGCTGCAGCTCGCGGACGGCACCGAGCCCGCGGCCGTCATGCACGAGGCCAATGCGCGCCTCGCACCGCATCAGCGGATTCGAGGCTGGTCGATCTGGCCTGACGGTTCCGAGATTCCGCGCAACCGGATGGGCAAGGTGCTGCGCGCCGATGTCGCGGCACGCCTTCGGGTCCGGGAGCCGGCACACGACGGCCAGGCGATCGCCGGGCGCATCACGCTCGCGCATCTCGCCGGCGAGCGGGATCGCGCGCATCGTGTGCAACTGGTGGCGCGCTATCTGCTCCAGGAGCCGGATCCCGGCGCCGGCGCGGACCTCCGGCTGCTCGAAGACCTCGGGTTGAGCTCGCTGGACGTCGTGGAGCTGATGGCGCTCGTCGAGAGCGCCGGCTCGGTGCGCGCGTTCGCGCCGGTCGTGGCACCCGGCACGACCGTGAGCGGCCTGCGCGCACAGCTCGTGCCTCGCGCGGGCGGCGGCGAGGCGCCGGCCGCGGAGGCACCGATGGGTCCGTCGCCGTGGACGCGCGCGCTCCGATGGGTGCAGCCGCTGACACGACCGCTGGCCACCGCCGTCTGGACGCGCGCCAATGCCGCGATCGAGGCCCACTGGGAGATCGATCCGCGGCGTCTGGAGGGACCGCTGGTCCTTGCCGCGGCTCCACACCGCCACTGGCTCGACGCGTTCGTGATCGCGCGCGCGCTGCCGCGGCATCTCGCCAGCCGGATGCACCTGCTCGTGTCGCACGACGTCATCGGGCTCCTGCATCCGGACGCGGACACGCCGCTCCGGACCCGCGTGTCGATCGCGCTCGCGTACTACCTCGGACTGCCGGCGCTCTTTCCCTTCACCGTACTGACCACGCACGGCCGTACGCGGGACGCGTTGATCGACGCCGGCAAGCGCCTCGAGCGCGGACGGCTGCTGCTCTCGTTTCCGAATGGCCTGTCGCATCCCCATCATCCCAAGCCGGCTCTCCCGGGTCTCGGCATCGCGCGGCTCGCCGTCGAGACCGGCAGCGCCGTCGTTCCGGTGCACATCGCCAGCGACGGCGTGTGCTTCGACTGGCGGTGGCGCCGCCCGCGCCAGCGCATCGGCGTCTACTTCGGCGCCCCCATCCCGATCGCCCGCGACGCGACGCCCGCGGCCGTCGCGACGGCCATCGACGCGTCGTTCGCGCGTCTCCGTCCCGCCGCTCCGCCGCCGGCCGGCTAGAGGCTGTTCTCTTTTCCTGTAGTTTCCGCCTTCAGGCGGAATTCGCGGCGCGTGGCCTTCCGCCTGAAGGCGGAAACTACAGAGACGCGAGAAGAGCTCTACGAATACCCGAACGTCTCGGCGACGCGCCGGACCGCGGGCTCCAGATCGGCCGGCAGATCCGACCAGTCCACTTGCCGCCGCGTCCGCGTCGCGTTGATCCCGCGCGGGACGGTCGCGAGGACGGATGCGATCCGATCCGCCTCGCGCGACGTCCCGAACACCTGGAGCATCGCCGCGGTGGCACGGACGTCGAGGTCTTCGACGCGCACGCGCACGCGCGCGTAGCGCTCGATCATCGCCGACCAGCGGACGACGTGCGCCGCGGCGCGCGCGATGTCCCGGGCAGGGGCGTCCAGCTCGGCATACGCCTGCGGATCGAGGCCCGACACGCGGGCCGCCCACGCGGCCGGAGCGCCGTCGTGCCCCTCCGACGCGGCAAAGAAGCCGCCGCCGGCGAGACTCCCGATGACCGCCAGCGGATGACGGACCACCTGGATGACGTCGCCGAGGAAGTGCGGAAGGAACGGCGCCGCGAGCCATGACGCGTCGCCGCGCGCCGGGCGCCAGCGGATCTCGCCGTGCCGCACGCTGTCCGGGTTGTACACGTCCTGGTAGCCGGTCGTCATCCCGAGCGACGACAGCACGGCCGCCACGTAGCCCAGGCCGCAGCGGCCCGTGCCCGTGACGAGCACCCGGTTGCGCGTCACCCACCGGACGTACGACTCGAAGTCATGGTGCTCGACCTTGAGGTGGCCGACGTTCACGCCGGTGTGCACGCACACCGGATGGCCGAGCGCCTTCACGCGCTCGCAGAAGATCACGTCGTGGCCGATGTCGCAGCCGTCGTGGACTTCGTCGGCGAACCAGTGGTTCGGTCCGGGGAACGCCTCACGCATCTGCTCGAGCAGGCTGCGATGGATCAGGAGGCACGCCGCGCCGGTGGCGTCCACCTCCATCACCTCGTTCAGCGGCCAGCCGATGGCGATCGAATACGTCACGCCGTCCGTGTTCTTCCGCATCAGCGTCGAGGAGACCTCGCGGTCCTTCAACGAAAAGCAGAGGCCGCCGACCACCGGCCGGCTCACCGGATCGGCCGCCGCCAGGAGGCGATCGAGCGCGTCGGGCGGGAACTCCATGTCGGTGTCGACGAACCAGAGCCAGTCCATGGACGACGAGAGGAATTCCTGGACCAGGTAGTTGCGCGCGGCCGGCACGCGGGGCGACGAACGGTGAATGACGCCGCGCAGCGCCGGACTGTGGAGGACGGTGGCAATCATCGAGACCGCCGTCGCGGTGTGCACCTGGCCCGTATCGGGAAACGCCAGGAGCACCGACGGCCGTCGCTCTTCGACGGCGTCGCTCACGCGCGCCGCGGACCCGGCGTCATGAGAACACGCTCCGGAACGAGCTGTCGAAGGGGTACTGGTGCGTCGACTGCAGATGGCCGTTGATGAGCGCGGTCAGGTGCTGGCCGATCTCCTGCCGCGTCGCAGGCGCGTTGAGGGCCGCGTTGACGGCGGCCGCCATGGCGGAGCTCACCTGCGGGCTGTTGAGAGCCTTGTCGGCCACCGCGTCCCACGGGGCCCGCACGCTCGGAGGCAGACTGGTGATGTCCACCGTCGTCTGAGGCGTGGCGCCGCCCAGCGAGCAGGTGATCGAGTCGACGACGATCGTGAGCACGTTCGGCGCCATCGCCGAGATGTGCGTGACGAGCGTCGCGGTCGTCTGGCCCGCGATGGCGATCGTGAACGTGCCGCTGCCGGTCTGCGTGGACGTCGTGTTCGGCAGGCACGTCTGCTGGTCCTGTGTCACGCAGCACTGCTGCGAGAGGACGAAATTGCCGGAGATCGAGATGTTCGTGAAGACCAGCGTCCCTGTGATGGTGAACCCGTACTGGCCGCTCGAGACGGGCGCCGCCGGCATGCTCACGTTCTGCAGGTTGTTGATGACGATGTTGCTCAACTGCACGTCGGGGAGCGCGCCAGCCGTCGGGATGCCCGACTGGCCGGCCGGGGCGGTCGCCGCGCAGATGGCCCCGGCCGCCGTGGTCCCGATGCTGCCCGGAATCGCGCCGACCGCCCAGTTACCGGCCGGGTAGTGCGGCGCGAACCCTGCCTTCGTGACGAGCGTCGGCAGATAGTACGGAGACGCGGGGTTGTTCAGCCCGCTCTGCCAGAGCGAGTTCAGGATCTGCTGGATGACGGACGATGGCATGACGCGTTCCCCTCGTCAGGAAAACAGGCTCTTGAAGGCGTTGTCGAACGGGTACTGATGCGTCGACTGCAGGTAGCCGTCGATGTAGTTCGTCAGCTGCTGGCCGATCTGCTGCAGCGGTCCCGGTCCGCTGAGGTCGGTGTTCATGGCGGCGACCATCACGCGCTGCGTCGGCAGGTAGTTGAAGGCCTTGGCGGCCTGCACGTTCCACGCGGCAGCCTGCTTCGGATCCTGGATGTTGGTGATGTTGACGCTCGCCGTCATCTGCGAGTAGTCCAGCACGACGTAGTTGATGGAGTCGGCGACCACCGTCAGCACGTTCTTCGCCAGCGCCGAGATGTGGGTGACGGCGGTGGCGGTGGTCTGGCCGCCCATGGTGAGCGTGAACGTCCCGATGCCGATCTGCGGACCGGAAGTGTTCGGCTGACAGGTTTTCAGGTCCTCGGTCAGGCAGCACTGCTGGGTCAGGACGAATCCGCCAGTGATGCTGATGTTGGTGAACACCAGCGTGGCGGTGATCGTCAGCCCGTTGGGACCGCTCGATTGCGGCGCGTTCGGCATCGACACGTTCTGCAGGTTGTTGATGACGATGTTGCTCAATTGCAGATCGGGAAGCGCGCCGTTGGTCGGAATCGAGTTCTGGCCGAACGGCGCCGTGTTGGCGCAGATGTTCTGCCCGATCTGGGCGCCGCCGTCCCCGGTGACGGTGCCGACCGCCCAGCTGCCGGCGGGGTAGGCGGGTGCGAACCCGGCCTTGGTGATCAGCGTCGGCAGGTAGAAATTCGAGCTGGGGTTGGTCAGCGCGGTCTGCCACAAGTTGTTCAGCATCTGCTGGACGGTCGGTTGCAGTGACATGCTTCGTCTCTCTCTCTTCGGCTTCGAACGCGTTACCGCGCCAGGGCGGCGACGAATCTCTGGTGATCGAGATGCTGGTACCCGCCGAGATCCAGGGCGACCTCGTTGATGGACGCCTGCAGCGGCTCGCTGGCGTACGGCGCGATGTGCGACAAGGCGCGGAGCACCGCCGTGAGGTGGCGCCCGGTCGGGTGGACCTGCTCGGCCAGGATGTGATCCCGGATGACCCGCGTCGCCAGCCGGCCGCTCTCACGGTCGGACCGCAGCAGCTCGTGGATCTCCTGCTGGTGCAGGTAGTAGTGGAAGAGGACTTCCTGGCCCCCTTCGGATTCGGCGAGCACGCCGAACGCCGGCATCAGCAGCGGCTTCACGCTGGCCAGACTACTCGAATACGCCGCTTCGGCCTGGGTTTCCGCGCAGGCGCCGTCGACGACGTCGGCCCAGATCTTCTCGGCGGCGGCGAACACGTCGTCCCAGCTGATGTTCGAGAAGAAGTCGTAGACCGCCTTGGCCGCATCCCACAGCGCCCAGCCGAGCTTGTACAGCAGCGTGAGCAGGTTCTCGAGGCTGGTGATGATGTCGTTGAGGAACTGTGAGACGTTGGTCTCGATCCAGTTCAGCAGGAACGCTCCGAAGTCAGAGAACGCCTTCTCGACCGCCTGGAACGAGCTCGCGTCGACGGTGAACGTGGCGCTCCAGTTGAGCGAGCCCCACGAGAAGCTGCCGGTGAAGTAGAAGTACGGGGCCGAGGTCGGCGTCCAGCCGCTGCAGACCCCCTGATTGAAGACGGGCTCGTCGGGCACGAAGGTGCCAAGGGCCGTGCACAGGTTGATCGACGGCGCGGGAATCGTGAAGTCGCCGATGAAGCCCCAGTTGAGCTTGAGATCCGGGAGGTTCGCGCCGAATTCGATCGCCGCCGCGAACTCCGATTCCGAGGGCGCGAACGTGCAGGCGAGCTCGGTCGTGATGGTGTCCCCGAGCCAGTTGAACTCCATCAGGAAGTCGAAGGTGTCCTTCGCGACCTTCGCGTAGATGGAGGCTCCCAGGAGCGACAGCACCTCGATCTTGGCGTTGACCACCAGGAAGTAGCCGGTCCCGCCCGGGGCGACCGCCGTGCACTTGGTGCCGCAGAAGTCCGACGTGGAGTTGAGCGCCAGCGTGTCGACGCATGCCGCCGGGCCGCCCGTTCCCGACACGTTCGACATCGTCAGCACGTTGGTCGAGCCGACGTCGATGGTGATCGCGCCGCCGTTCTTGTTGAACGTGCCGCACGCCTGCATGTAGGGCGGGTCGGCCTGCGTGTTGACGGTGAGGATCATCAGGAGCTCGTACTTGTCCGAGCCGACCTGGACGAAGATGTCGCCGTCGATGCTGACGTAGGGGTTGTAGGTGATGCCGTTGAAGGTGAAGGGGGTCTGGACGATCGCCACCTCCAGCTCCGCGATCGACAGATCGTTGAGGAAGGTGCCGCTCAGATTGAAGTTCGCGCCGAAGACGCTGGCGACGTCGCTGATGACGTCGGCGAGCGAGGCCGTCTTCCCCTTGTCCGCCGGCGCGAGGGCGAGCACGATGCCTGACGGCGCGGGAATGTCGCCGTCGAAGGTCAGGCCCGAAATCGCGGTGATGTCGACGGCCGTGGCGGGCGGGCCGATCGTGATCGTCCCACCCAGGTTGAGGGCCGGCTCCGCCTCCTCGGACAGGACGACCTCGATGCCGAAGTTGTCGATCGTCAGGTTCTGGATGAAGAACGGATTGACCCAGCCCTTCGCTCCGCCGCCGCACGCGCCGATCTCGATCCCGAAGGTCGCGCTCTGCGGCGCCGAGTAGATCAACTGGCCGAAGCCGCAGAGGCCGACGTCGTCCATGTTGATGTCCGGGACGTTCATCAACGACACGAGCGTGAGCGTGATCTTCTTCGTCTCGGCGCTCGAGTCCCACTCCAGCTCGACCTCGTCGAAGGTCACGGCGCCGAGGGTCACATCCTGGAGCTTGGCCGTCAGCGACACCTCGTCGCCGGACTTCGAGACGTAGGCGGTCAGCTCGAGCGTCGGCTTGCCGGTGAAGAAGCTGCCGAGCGTCTCCACGTCGTCGGTCATGGCGAGGCCGGCCAGCGCCGTCAGCCCCGGCTCGACCGACGAGGGGAGGAAGTAGATCTTGTCGCTGCCGATCAGGTTCTTGAAGTAGGCGAGATCGCTGTCGGCGAGCGCGACGGTCGTCAGGAAGAGCCCGACCTCAGTGATGCTGATGGTGGTGAACTTGTCGATACCGAGCGCCGACAGCGGATTCCATCCGCTCGATCCCGTGGTGACGATGAACCCGGCGGAGAAATTGAAGCCGCCGTTGTCCCACGTCACTCTCAGCAGGCCCGCCGCCCCGCCGTCGCTCAGCGTCGCGCTGCCGTAGCTGGACGCGTCCACCGTCACGAGCACCGCGATGCTCGGGGTGGAGATGGTGGCGTCCAGCGAGATCATCCCCTGCGAGATCTGGAGCGTCGAGAACGGATAGCCGATGCCCGGCCAGGCGGCGCTCAGGGACCAGTTCGGCGTGATCGTCGCGGTCACGTTGATCTCGACGCTGCCGTTGACGACCGAGAAGGTTGCCGTGACCGTGGTCGCCCCGAACGGCGAGTTGGTGCCGACGCCCGTCACGGTCGCGGAGGTCGCGTTTCCCGTGAGCGTGATCGTGCTGCCGGCCGGGCCCGCCATCTCCAGCTTCTGGTTCTCGAGGAACTGGTTGATGGCGTCGAACACCGGACCGCTCAATCCGAAGATGGCGGCCGGAATGGTGATCGACTTCTTGTCGGTCGACAGGCAATCCTGGAGCTGCTGGTAGACATCGATGGACATCTGACTCCCCTTCTCGCGAAAGCTGTTGCTGTCCGTAACGCGTGCGGCTCGCCGCCGTGTCTACCCGGTGGCTCCCAGGCGCTGGGCCAGGGCCAGATTCATCTGACGCGACAGGTACTGCAGGACCGTCGGGCTCGTGATCGCCGTCAGCGCGCGATGTCCCAGCAGCCGCTTGAGGAAGCGCGCGCGCTCGAGGGCCGCTCCGACTTCAGCGCCCAGATCGGTGTCGACGTTGCTCAGGACGATGCCGACGTCGGACGCGAGTCCCACACATCCGCTGAAGACGACCGCGGGTGCGCCGTCGGGACCGTCGGGCGCAATCCGCCCGCTCAGCGTCAGCGTGAGCGGCGGCACGGTGCCGGAGAAGTCGCCGCGGACCGGCCGCGCGAGCAGTTTGGTGTTGATCGGGCTGTCGATCAGATCCGTCTGCACGACCTGCTCCGCCATCGCCAGCGCCTTGGCGCGAACGTCCTTGAGCCACTGCGGCTCGTCCACGTTGATCTTCAGGGCGGCGTTCTCGCTGGGCGGCGTCGAGTTCGCCACGGTCGTCAGCACCTGACTGACCGTCTGCGCCGTCTGGGACTGCGGCAGCGTCGGCTGGGCAAAATTCTGGGCGCCGGTGCCGGCCTTGTTGTATCGCTTGCCGATCTCCGTTTGCGTTCCGTAGTGGTTCGCGATGGTGAAGCAGGTGCCCATCACGAAGTTCTGCATGAAGAACGAGTGCGCGTTGTACGGCGAGAAGCCCTGAGCGTCGGGCTGCCCGTTGACCGAGACGGTGTTGATGTTCTCGGGCTGCGCCGCATTGCTGGTCTGATTGGCGTAGAACTGCGTCGTCTGCGCGTTGGTCGTGTGGTTCGCCCAGACCTTGACGAAGTTCGGCATCGTCTGGAAGAGCTCCGTATAGGTGTCGTTGTTCTCGTAGTAGTTCGCCACCATGAACCGCCCGCTGTCGGACTCCATTCCGATCAGCTGCGACTGGTACGACTTGGCCAGCGTGATGTTGCTGTCGTCGTCGACGACGGCGTTGGGCCGGAGGGCTTCGAACGCCGCCGCGACGGCCGCGCCGGTGCGCTGCCCGGCCTGGAGCACGTGCGCGCCGGTCAGCCGCAGTCCGGGGAAGGTGATGCCGGCCGTGATGATCCCGGTCGACGGGTCGAAGGTGCAGCCGGATTCGGCGATCGAGCTCAGGCCCTCCAGACGGCTCTTGCGGAGCGACACGCTGACGCCGCCCCACGGCGCGCGATCGAAGAGGACGACGTCGGAGACGTCCGTCAGCGGCAGGCTGGCGAGCGGCCGTATGCGCACGTGGCCCGAGAGCCGTCCGTGCTGAACGGCCGTCGGCACGTGATACGGCGAACCTTCACGCCACAGGGCCCGCCAGGCGCGCTCGACGAGTTGCTCCACGGTAGGACTCATTGCCATCGTCTCCCTCTGCCGCGCGTGCGCGGCGTGCCGCTTTCTCCGCCGTCCTGCCGGCGTTTCAGCCGAAGAGCTTCTTCAGGTACGCGTTCATCTGATCCTGGAGCAGCGTCTGGATCGCGGTCAGGTTGTTTGGACTGCCCAGCACCGCGTTGACGTTCGCGATGATGTTGTTCTTCGCGCTGGGATCGTTCAGGGCCTTCTCGGCCTGCTCGTTCCATTCTTTCTGGTGGTCGCCGATGCTGGTGATCTGGACGGTCGTCTTGACCTGATCCAGGTCCGAGACGGTCAACAGGATCTGGCTGACCTTGATCGCCACCTGCGGCGGCTGCATCGACGCGACCAACACCTGGGCGACCGCCGACCCGGTGACGTTCGGGGCTCCTGCCGTCGTCTTGCTGCCGAAGGTCATCGTGAAGTTGCCCCACCCGATCTGGTTGTTCTGGCTGTTCGGCAGACAGGTCGTGAGATCCTCGGTGAGGCAGCATGACTGGTTGAGCGTGAACGTCCCGCTGAGCACGAGCGCGCTGCCGTCCGGCGGTATGCCCGGCGTCACCGAATCCGGAAGTTTGTCCTTCGTGGTATAAGCGCCGAACTGGATGGCGGCGTTGACGACGTCGTTGTTGGGGCCGCTGACCGTCGGCGTGCCGAGACTCGCGTCGATCAGTCCCAGCACGTCCACCTTCCCCGCAAAGTACTGCGACGTGCCCAGCGTGATGGCGGGGTAGGCCGACGACGAGGTCGGGATCTGGTTCTCGAGGAACGGCGCCGTGGCGGCGCAGATGTTCTTCGCGACTTGTGAGCCGGCGTCGCCGGTCAGGTTGAAATCCCAGTGATCGACCGTCAGGGACGGAAAGATCTGCGGGTTCGACACCGTGCTGAGCAGCACCGGCAGGAAGTACTCGCTCGTCTTGTCCTGGGACTTGGCCTGGAATTTCAAGAGGAGGAACTCGAGGGCCGAGCCGCCGCTGTCGAGGACCTGCTGCAGCTCGGCTCGAATCGCGTTCGATTCTGCGCTCACGACGGCACTACCTTCCTGGCGTCACAATTCGGATTTGGCGCCGTCGACGCCGCGGTCGACGACGTAGTGGGCGATCGCGCTCAACGCGTCGCGATAGGGGCCCTCGGGAAACTGTTTCAGGTAGCCGATCGCCTCGATGACCTTCTTGCGGGCCTCGGAATACGCGGCGAAGAAGCCCTCCGACTCGACCACCGCCTGGATGGCGGTCTGGATGTCGGCCTCGGTGAACGGCTCGCTGCGCATGATGCGGTGCAGCGCGTGATCGGCGGGCAGCGTTTCGAGCGCGTTGATGATCGGGAGCGTCAGCCGGCGCTGCCGCAGATCGGTCCCGTGCTCCTTGCCGGCGACCTTGTCGGAGCGCACGAAGTCGAACAGGTCGTCCATGATCTGGAACGCCCGCCCGAAGCAGCGGCCGAACCGGCTGAGCATCACCGTCGCGCGCGTGCGCGCGCCGACCAGGCTCGCGCCGGCCTCGCAGGCCAGCCCGAACAGCGCCGACGTCTTGCGATCGACGGTCCGGTAATACCGCTCACGCAGATCGTCGCTCGACCCCGTCAGATCGGTGTGCAGCTCGTCGATCTCGCCGCAGCAGATCTTGAACCCGACTTCGAGGACCATCCGCACCAGCCGCATGTCCTCCTGCGTCTCGACGCCGTCGGCGAAGCAGCGCACGGCCTGGATGAACTGCATGTCGCCGATGAGCACCGCCATCTCGGTGCCGCGATCGGCGAACACCGACGGCATCCCGCGGCGCACCGGCGCGACGTCGACGATGTCGTCGTGGATGAGCGTGGCGACGTGCAGCATCTCGAGCGACGTCGCCGCGCGGATCGCCTTGTAGGGGAGCTCCCCTTCCTGGCCGCCGCACAGCCGGGCGCTCAGCAGGAGCATGACCGGCCGCAGCTTCTTGCCGCGGCGGTAGAGCTCGTACTCCGTCGTGGAGAGATAGTCTTTCTGCGGCGCCAGCGCCGCCTCGAGCGTCTGCTCGAAGCGGGCGAGATCGGCGGCGACGAGCGCACGCGCGTCGATGAGCGGATCGCTCCCGTCCGCCCGCCGCGGCGCGCCGGCCTGCTCTGTGAGGGACTCGGGCACCGGGTTAGCCAAGCGCCTTGGTGATCGCCGTCTGCATCGCCTGATTGAGCGTCGTGAGCAGATCCGGGCTGCTCAACTTGTTGGTGATCGCGGTCTTCAGCGTGCCCTTGACCCAGCTGGTATTCGCGATCGCCTGCGCGATCGCCGTGAAGAGGTCGCTGTTCACGCCGGTCGGCTTCGACAGCACGATGCTGACGTCGCCCAGGTCGCCGCTGATGCTCGAGAACGCGACCGTGACGTTCGCGCCCTGGAACGTGATGACCCCCTTGAGCGTGAGGATCGCCGACGACAGCGTGTCGCTGTACGACCCGCTGATGGTCAATCCGGTGTCGCCCAGGGCCCTCCTCTCGCCGTGCCCGAGGTCCTGCGCGGCGGCCTGCTCGGCCATGCTGGTCGCGGTGTCGTGGATGTTCCGCAGCCACAGGGGACTGTTGGCGTCCGGGGGCGGGGCCGACGTGTGCAGGACGTGCGCGCTGTGCGCCAGAGCCGGCGTGCTCGCCACCGTGTTCATCACGTCGTTGGCGGTCATCGGCTTTCCGGACGTCGTCTTGGTGGTGTCGCCGAACTGCACCGCGTCGCTGCCGGCCTTGTTGAACCGCTTTCCCTTCTCGGTCTGGGTGCCGTAGTAGTTCGCGGCCTTGAAGCAGTACCCCATGAGGAAGGTCTGCATGAAGTACGAGTGCGAGTTGTACGGCGACTGCCCCTGCGAGTCGGGCTGGCCGTTGATCGGCACGGTGCCGGCGTTGGCCGGCTGGACCGCCGTATTGGTCTGCAGTCCGTAGTACTGCGTCGTCTGGCCCGCCGTCGTGTGCTCGGCCCAGACCTGCTGGAAGCTCTTGTAGGTGGGATCCGCGAAGAGCTCCGCGTAGGTGTCGTTGTTCTCGTAATACGTCTGCACCATCGTCGATCCGTTGTCGCTCTGGAGCAGCTGCGTCCGGTAGTTGCGCGCCGAGTCGAGCGGCGGCACCGCGTCGTTCGCGGCCGTGGCGCGGAGCGCGGACTTGTTGACCGGATCGATGATCTTCCCGCCGATCGCGGCGACGTCCACCGCGCAGCCGAGCAGGCCGCCGGTCTTGGCGTCGTAGTTGCCGCTCAGATTGATCTGGCCGAAGGAGATCTTGGCGGTGAAGTCGCCGCTGTTCTCGTCGTAGGTGAAGCTGCTGGCGGCGTCGGGACTGGGCGCCATCGTGCTGATGCCCTGGAGCGTGTTCTGGCTCAGGTCGACGCCGATCGTGCCCCATGGCGCCTTGTCGAGCAGATCGGGGAAGCTCAGTTGGGAGATCAGCAGGTCGTTCGCGGAGTTGATGTGGATGTTCCCGGATTGCAGGCCGTTCAGCAGGATGTTCGGAAGGTAGTACGGAAGCTTGGGATTCCACATCGCTTCCCAGGCCCAGGTGACCAGGGCCGTGTTGATACCGTTCGACATGACGTAAGTCCTCTCACCAGGAACGATTGCGTGTGCAGCGAACCCTCCTTTTACAACTGACAGAACTGTGTGTCAACGCGATCTCGCGAGAGTTTGCAGAGAAATTTCGCTTTGTCGGTGAACGTCCTACAAACGTGCGACGAATCGTGCACGCCTTACCCTGAAGCGAGCAGCGCGCGAAACTCGCGGTCCCACATCCGGCCGATTTCGTCCCACTGCAGATCCTCGCGCCGCGCGATCCGGTACGCGGCGATCGACAGTCCGCGCCGCAGCTCGCGATCGCGATAGAGGCGCTCGAGCGCCCCGGCGACGCCGTCGGGCGTGACGGTGAGACCGGAACGTTCGTACTCCTCCGCGTCGGCGCGATCGCGATCGACCGGCTCGACGAGCAGCGCGGCGTCCGCCCACAGTTCGGCGCACGCCGTGTGCCGGGGGACGATCTGCGCCGCGCCGGTGGCGGCGTGCTCGACGCTCACGAGGCCCCAGCCCTCGCCTTCGGAGGTATTCAGGCCGACGTCGCAGGCGTTGTAGATCACGTTCAGCCGATCGCTCGTCACGTCGGGATGGTGCGGCGATCTCGCGGTCACGAGCACGCGATCGCGGATGCCGAGCGCGTCGGCGAGCGGCGTCGTGCCCGGCGCGGGCGCCGCCGTCCCCATGTGCAGATACAGGAGCACGTCCGCCGGCTTGTCGCGGGCGAACGCCGCGAAGCCGCGCAGCGTGACGTCGATCCGCTTGAACGGCTGGTTGCGGTTCGCGTTCAGGACGATGAACGCTTCGTCGAGGTCGCGCCGCTCTGGAAACAGCTGCCGGCGCGCGGCGGCGCGGCCGGCGGCGACCCGCGGATCCGCCGGATCGGGAACCCACGCGCCCGGCGCCGGCGCGGGACGCGCGAGCGGGTGGAACACCGACGTGTCGACGCCGTGAGGCACGATCCCGATCGGCGGCAGACGGAAGTCAGGCGTCCGCGCCTGCACCGCCGCCGCCGCGTCCACCAGCGCCTCGCGGCCGAAGCGTGTGAAGGCCACGAGGCGGTCGAACCCCGAGAGCGCCCGCACGTCCTCCGGCGACAGCGGCAGCCGGCCGTCGATGGCGGCGTAGAGGACCGCGCGCGCGCCAGGGCCGCGCGTCTGCAGGACCGGCTGCAGCCTGGCCGCGACCCGTACCTCGTCGAGCACGAAGATCAGCCGCGGCTGCAGCGCGGCGATCAGGGTCTCGAGCGCGTGTTCCGCGTAGCGATCGTCGGGCCGCGGGTTGTGGTGCACCGTCCATCCGCAGTCCGGGGCGGCGCCGTGGAAGTTGATGCCGAGATGATGGACGTCGTAGCGGTGCGAGAGCCGCGGCAGCAGGCTGTGCAGCACGCGCGCGAACCCCGTCGGCGAGCCGGCATGGCCCACGAACAACGCGCGCACGCGCTCGCGCGCGCTGGCGTCCGGCGACTCGCGATCGCTGGCGAGATCGAACATGGCGATGAACGGCCTGCGTCCGTGCGTATGCTATCAGCGGTGAACCGGCTCGAAGCGGAAGTGGCGAGTGTCTGGGAGGAGCTGTTCGACGCGGGGCCGCTCGGCGCCGACGCGGACTTCTTCGCCATGGGCGGCACGTCGCTGATGGCGCTGCGAATGATCGACGCGATCGAGGAGCGGCTGCACCGGACGCTGCCGCTCGACGCGCTGCTGGCCGGCAGCACGATCGCGCGCGTCGCGCACGCGCTCGCGCAGGTCCAGCCGGCGGGACGATCGTCCCTCGTCCGCTTCAGGCCCGGCCGCGGGCGGCCGCCGCTCATCTGCCTGCACTCCGCCGGCGGATCGGCGCTCTGCTACCTCGAGCTCGCGCGCCGGCTGCATCCCGATCAGCCGGCGTTTGGTCTGCAGGAGCCCGACGGTCTCAGCGAGCGCGAACCGTCCATCGAGGATCGGGCGGCGGCCTATCTTGCCGAGATCGTCGACGCCGGTCCGGACGGTCCCTGGCATCTGGCCGGCCACTCCTTCGGCGGTCTCGTCGCGTTCGAGATCGCGCGGAGGCTCGCCGCCGCCGGCCGCCCGCCCGCCGCGGTCGCGCTGATCGACACCGTCGCGCCGGCGATCGACGGCGCCCGGCTCGAAGACGACCAGGTGCGCCGGCTCGCCGCCGCGCTCGAAGGCGGGGCGCTCGACGACGAGGTGCCGTCGAATCCGGAGGACGAACGGCGGATGTGGGAGGCGCTGGCGCGGTTCGCCGGCGACTCGATCGCCGACGGCAGCCGGCTCGGCGCCATCCAGCGGTTCTGCCAGCGCTTCCACTTCCTGCCGTCCGGCCCGGGCATGGGCTACGTCGAGCTGCGGCGATTCCTGCGCGCCATGCGCGGCGCGTTTCGCAGCGCGAGCCGCTACGAGCCGGCGCCGTACGACGGACGCGTCACGCTGTTCCAGGCGGACGGCGATGCGCGGTGGAAGCGTGTCCAGATCGAGCGCTGGTCAGCGCTCGCGCGCGGCGGACTCGAGGTCTGCCCCGTCCCCGGCGGCCACCTCGACCTGCTCGGCCCGCCGCACGTGGACGTCCTGGCGGCGCGCCTGACCGAGGTCCTCAACCGGGCCGGGGCTGCCTAGATCGAGACGCCTGTCACGGATCGCAGGAGGCAAAGAGAGTAGGAGACGGATCGCAGGAGGCCACGAGGACAGGAGCAAGCGGGTGTTGCAGAGCAAACCAAGACTCCTGGCCTTCCGACCTCGTGCGATCGGTAGCAGTCCTGCGCGGCGGGGTTCGCTAGATCGAGACGCCTGTCACGGATCGCAAGAGTGCAGAAGGTCAGGAGACGGGTCGCAGGAGTCCAAGAGGACAGGAGCAAGCGGGTGTTGCAGAACAAACCAAGACTCCTGGCCTTCCGACCTCTGCGATCGGTAGCAGTCCTGCGCGGCGGGGTTCGCTAGATCGAGACGCCTGTCAGGGATCGCAGGAGTGCAGGAGGTCAGGAGACGGGTCGCAGGAGCCCAAGAGGACAGGAGCAAGCGGGTCTTGCAGAGAAACCAAGAAGCTCCTGGCCTCCTGATCTCGTGCGATCCGTCTCC
>Ga0075364_10000842_pt1 | contig 16156 bp, 14 predicted proteins | sample EndMetdeltDD1764_FD_71517 | JGI IMG/M metagenome (GOLD analysis project Ga0075364, IMG submission 71517) | Populus endosphere microbial communities from Tennessee, USA - Endosphere MetaG P. deltoides DD176-4 | ecosystem: Host-associated > Plants > Roots > Endosphere | place: USA: Tennessee...
TCAGAATGCCGCCGGCTGTATTGGGAGCGGCATCGGCAACTTCCACCAGTTCCTGATCACCCGGCAATTCGCCCGAGAGAAGCGGATCGCGAAACACCTCACGCAACTCTCCGACAACAGCGCCATCATCGCTTTGCAGCGCCTCGAGATCGACCTTGTAGGTGGAGGCAAGCCTGAGCAGAAGCTGCACCGTCAGCGGTCGCTGGTTACGTTCGATGAGATTGAGATAGGAGGGCGAAATCTCCAGCCCCTCCGCCATCGCCGCCTGTGTCAGCTCCAGACCCAGCCGGATGCGCCGAACCTTTGGTCCCGCAAAGATCTTTCGTTCCGCCATTCGCTCTCCTCCCAAAGAAGCAACCAGCACAACATTTACAAAAATTGACAAAGTCACTTTGAACTTTGTCAACAATAGTACATCTCGACCCTTTTACTGCCGAAACACTGCGGAATTGATTAGATACAATTATGTACCTTCTGTAAATTCCTTGACATTCGACAGGTCATCGAAAGCCAAGGGAGTGAGGCATGACTGACTTTTACAATATCGTACCGACAGCACCTGAAGGCCGTTACGACGGCATCGAGCGCCCCTATTCCGCAGAGGACGTGAAGCGGCTGCGCGGTTCGGTAACGATCCGCCATTCGCTGGCCGAGGCTGGCGCAAACCGGCTCTGGTCGCTTCTGCACAGCCAAGATTTTGTCAATTCGCTGGGCGCGATGACCGGCAATCAGGCCATGCAGCAGGTGCACGCGGGCCTCAAGGCGATCTATCTCTCCGGCTGGCAGGTAGCGGCGGACAGCAATACCGCATCCTCCATGTATCCCGACCAGTCGCTTTACCCGGCCAATGCCGCCCCGGAACTGGCGCGCCGCATCAACCGCACCTTGCAACGCGCCGACCAGATCGAGACGGCTGAGGGCAAGGGCTTGTCCGTTGACACATGGTTCGCGCCTATCGTCGCCGATGCGGAGGCCGGGTTCGGCGGCTCGCTCAACGCTTTCGAGATCATGAAGGCCTTTATCGAAGCGGGCGTTGCCGGCGTGCATTATGAGGATCAGCTGGCATCGGAAAAGAAATGCGGCCATCTGGGCGGCAAGGTCCTGATCCCGACGGCTGCGCATATCCGTAACCTCACAGCTGCGCGGCTTGCCGCCGACGTGATGGGCACGCCGACGCTGGTGATTGCCCGCACCGATGCGGAAGCGGCCAAGCTGCTGACGTCGGATATCGACGAGCGCGACCAGCCATTTATCGATTACGATGCCGGCCGCACCGTCGAGGGTTTTTACCGGGTGCGCAACGGGCTGGAGCCGTGCATCGCACGCGCCGTGGCTTACGCACCTTATTGCGATCTGATCTGGTGCGAGACTTCCAAGCCCGATCTGGAACAGGCACGCAAATTTGCCGAAGGGGTGCACAAGGTCCATCCCGGCAAGCTGCTGGCCTATAATTGCTCGCCGTCGTTCAACTGGAAAAAGAACCTCGATGACGCAACGATCGCCAAGTTCCAGCGCGAACTGGGAGCGATGGGCTACAAGTTCCAGTTCATCACGCTGGCCGGTTTCCACCAGTTGAACTTTGGCATGTTCGAACTGGCACGTGGCTACAAGGACCGGCAGATGGCCGCCTATTCGGAGCTGCAGGAAGCAGAATTTGCCGCCGAGGCCCACGGATACACCGCCACCAAACACCAGCGCGAGGTCGGCACCGGGTATTTCGATGCCGTATCGGTGGCGATCAGCGGCGGACAATCATCGACAACCGCGATGGGTGAGTCGACGGAGCATGCGCAGTTCCGGCCTGCGGCGGAGTAACGCTCACAGCCAAGTCAAAAAATCACAGAGAGGAGAAGCCACCATGAACATGCACAACCCGATCAAAACCCAGGTCAAGGAACGCGCCGAGGAGCAATCCTCCACCATGAGCCATGACCAGCAGACGGCAATCCGCGCGCTTGCCAACGATCTGCATCGTCTCAATCATTCGGTCATGAAGGCGGTCGAGGCTGGTGTCTCGGTCGAACTCGTCCGCTCCGCCCGCCATCACGGCGGCGATGGGCAGTGGGGCGATCTGCTGATCCCGGTCGTCGTTGCCCGCAGCAACTGACGCGGCACTCGACCGGGCGGAAAGGCAGAACCTTCCCCCGAAACGCCAAAGGCCGGGCAGTCCCCAGCCCGGCCTTTGGTCGATTTACATAGTCCGATATGTCAGGCGGCGTAGCGCTTGTGACCCTGCTCAGCTTCGAGACGGAACTGCTGCACGAGGTTCATCAGCTCGCTTGCTTCTTCCGCCAGAACGTGGCTGGCAGTGCTGGTCTCTTCCACCATGGCGCCGTTCTGCTGGGTCATCTGGTCCATACGGTTGACCGACTGGTTGATGTCCTGAAGCGCGGCGGACTGGTCACGTGCTGCCGTGGCAATGGTCTCGACATGTTTGCTGATACCGGTGATCTGCTCACTGATCGAAGCGAGAACCTGACCCGTCTGCTGCACCAGACCGGCACCGGCGCTGACTTCGCTGCTGGACTGGTTGATCAGCGTCTTGATTTCGCGGGCGGCATCGGCCGAACGCTGGGCAAGCTCGCGCACTTCCTGGGCAACGACGGCAAACCCCTTGCCGGCTTCACCGGCACGCGCCGCCTCGATACCGGCATTGAGCGCCAGAAGATTGGTCTGGAAGGCGATGTCGTCGATGACCTCGATGATCTGCTCGATCTTCTTCGATGCCTCTTCGATGCGATCCATGGCCTGAACGGCATTGGTCACGACCGTGCCGGAGTTGTCGGCGCTCTTCTTGGTGTTGCTGACGGCTTCATTGGCTTCGCGGGCACGCTCGGCCGAAGAACGGACGGTAACCGTGATCTCATCGACGGCGGCAGCGGTTTCTTCCAGCGAGGCGGCCTGATTTTCGGTGCGCTTGGCAAGATCGGCCGAAGACTGGCTGAGTTCACCGCTATTGCGCTGGATGTTGAGCGTGCTTTCACGGATGCGCGAAAGCGTATCGCGCAGACGCTCGATCGAGCCGTTGAAATCGACACGCAGCTGTTCGAGGCGACCGGTGAAGGCGCGGTCGAGCTTGACCGAAAGATCACCCTGCGACAGGCGGGACAGAGCCGTGCCCAGCTCGCTGACGGCGAAGCTGATCTGGTTGTCGACTTCCAGCTTCTCGGCATCGTTGCGACGACGGTCGGCATCTGCGGCAGCGCGGTCATCGGCGCTACGGGCCTCGATCAGAAGCTTCTGACGGGCATTGTCGCGGAACACTTCAAGCGCGCGGGCGATGTTGCCGAACTCGTTGCGGCGATCGACATAAGGAATATCGGTATCGGTGCCCGCAGCCATGGTGCGGATCGTGCCGGTCAGCACGCTGAGCGGCTTGACCAGATGACGAATGGCAAAGAAGCCAAGCAGGCCGACAGCCACCAGCGCAACAAGGCTGGTCAGCGCCATCTGCAGGACAGACGCGGAAAGCTGGGCGAAATAGACTTCCATCGGGATACCGACGAACAGAACGCCGGTCACCGCATTGGCCTTGTCCTTGATCGGAAAATAACCCGTCATGAAATCACGACCGAACAGAACGGCCTGGCCGAAATAGGGCTGACCGGCTGCCAGTGTCTTCTGGGCGGGATGCTCTGCGGCAAGCTTGGTGCCGACAGCGCGCTCGCCCTTCTCGTTCTTCACGTTAGTGGACACGCGGACGTAATCACCGCCATCCCTGCGGAACACGGTAGCGACACCGGCAATGGACGAGGCCGTGCGATCCACCAGCGTATGACCGGAAAACTCGATCGGGCCGGTATGTGTAACGCCGATGACAGCGCTATCATTGATTGCAATCTCGGTATTGTCGGACTCGACTTGATAGAGAATGCCCATGGCGCGAACGGCGTTGCGCGCATCCTCGACGGCATTGCCCATGATATCCGAACGCAGGTTCAGATAGGTCATTGCCGACAATGCGGAAATGGAAACAAAAACGAGGAAAAGACAAAGCGTGACGATCCGCGCGACGACAGACGACGGCAAAATTCTTTCCATAAGGAGACCCCACAATAGAAAACCAGTAGTAATTGAGGGGGTGATTTAATGGAAATGCGTAAAAACTTACTGAATCTGCGTTTTGCCATTAACGCAGCAGAAATCTAATTTTGAACAATCTTAAATTCGATCGAGTGTAGCGCCAATATTATGCACGCAACACGACGATATATCTGAAAGAATATATCGATTTTATTGGACAAAACTCAGAACAGTTTTGAAATCACCATGATTGTTGCCGTTACGCCGATGGCAGCAACGAAAAGACGAAAGGTAATGGCCGCAGCATTTTCAGTTTTTGCAATGGCGATGGCACGAGCACGACGACGGTTCTGCATCAAGATCAATCCCGACTGGAGGGGTTTCGATCGCCGCCCAAGCGACGACCAGCGCTTCACGATAGATAAAAATCCACGACTGTGCACGCATTAAGGCAGGATCGCGCCAGCCTATTAAAAATTGCTAAAAAATATAGAGCGGATCAGAATTGTTGTGACAGGGCTTCGCCACATGCATGGCCTGATGCCCAGGCCCATTGAAAATTGTAGCCGCCGAGCCAGCCGGTGACATCGACACATTCGCCGATGAAATAAAGACCGGGCACGGTTTTCGCCTGCATGGTTTTGGAATCGATTTCGGATGTATCGATACCACCGATAGTCACTTCCGCCGTGCGATACCCTTCCGAACCGGCCGGCACGATGGTCCAGTCTTGCGCCGATGCCCCCAAGGCTTCGAGCTTGCGGTCACCCTGATCGGCCATCTGGCCGGTCATTCCGGAATTTTCCGTGAGGAACTGCGCCAGCCGTTTCGGCAGGAATTCGGCCAGCACCGTCTGTGCCGCCTGTTTTCCATTGGCCTTGCGGCCCTCCTTCAGCCGGGTGGCGATATCGATATCCGGCTCGATGACGAGCTTTATCGCATCGCCTTCGCGCCAATAGGACGAGATCTGCAAGATGGACGGGCCGCTGATGCCGCGATGGGTAAACAGTAAAGCCTCGCGAAAGGAGGTCTTGCCGTGTTTTACTTCGGCATCGACAGCAATGCCGGACAGCGGCGACAGTTTTTCGAGAAGCGCCGGATCAAGCGTCAGCGGCACGAGGCCGGGACGCGTGTCGGTGAGCTTGAGGCCAAAATCGGCGGCAATGCGATAGGCAAAACCGGTCGCGCCCATTTTCGGGATCGATTTTCCACCCGTGGCGATGACGACGGCGTCGGCTTCAACCAAACCGTTCGACGTCATCACACGAAAACCGTCCGGGGCTTTTTCGACCGAGGAAATTTCCGTGCGAAGTTCGAGCACGGCACGAACTGCCTGCATCTCGTCCAGCAGCATCCGAATAATATCCTTGGCGCTGTCATCGCAGAACAATTGGCCGAGCGTTTTTTCATGCCAGGCGATGCGGTGTTTTTCCACCAGATCGAGAAAATCGCGCGGGGTGTAACGCGCCAGTGCCGACTTGGCGAAATGCGGATTGGCCGACAGATAGTTTTTCGGGCCGGCATGGATATTGGTGAAGTTGCAGCGACCGCCGCCGGAAATGCGGATCTTTTCGGCCGGGTTCCTGGCGTGATCGAGCACGAGAACACGGCGGCCGCCCTGCCCTGCACGGATCGCACACATCAGCCCGGCCGCACCGGCACCAAGGATCACCACGTCAAATCTGCGGGCCAAATGAAAAACTCCTGAAACGAGCGGCGTTTCTGTTGCGATCGGGCATCCATGTCAATGCCGACAAAGAGATCAAACAATAAGAACCTGCCTATCGCCAATTGCCACAAGGTGACTATTATAAGGTTCCCGACCAACGCTTCCGGTGAGCCATGCCGCCCAAGAAAAAGCCGACGCCTTCCACCCCCAAGCCCAAAATCCCGGCATCCGTTCTGGAATCCCGACGCGGGGTAAAATCCTGGCAGGAAGCCGCCGCATGGCTGAAGGTGCGCGGCATCGAGGATGTCGAATGCATCACGCCCGACTTGGCCGGTGTGCCGCGCGGCAAGATGATGCCGGCTTCAAAATTCACCAGCAACACTTCGCTGGCTCTGCCATCCGCGCTCTACCGCCACACGATTTCCGGCGAATACCCGGACGAAACCGGCAATTTCCGTTATGACAGCCGCGACAGCGACATCAAGCTGGTGCCCGATCTTTCGACGCTTTCCGTCGTGCCCTGGGAAACCGACCCGACGGCGCAGGTTATCTGCGATATCGTCGGCGCAGACGGCAAGAACGTGCCCTATACGCCGCGCAACGTCTTGAAGCATGTCGTAAAGCTTTATTCGGATCGCGGCTGGAAGCCGGTCGTGGCGCCAGAAATCGAGTTCTATCTCGTCGCCGTCAACGAGGACCCGGATTATCCGCTGCATCCGCCAAAAGGCCGTTCGGGCCGTTCGATTTCCGGCGGGCAGAGTTATTCGATCGCCGGCATCAACGAATTCGACGAGTTGATCGACGACATCTACCATTTTTCGGAAAAGCAGGGTCTGGAGATCGACACACTGATCCATGAAGAAGGTCCGGCACAGCTGGAAATCAACCTTCGCCATGGCGATCCGATCCAGCTGGCCGATCAGGTGTTCCTGTTCAAGCGCACCATTCGCGAAGCGGCACTGAAACACGGCATCTATGCCACCTTCATGGCCAAGCCGATGCAGGGCCAGCCGGGTTCGGCCATGCACGTTCACCAGTCGGTGGTGGATATCAACACCGGCCGAAACATCTTCTCCAATGAGGACGGCACGCCTTCGAAGGAGTTTTTCCACTTCATCGGCGGCATGCAGAAATTCGTGCCGAGTTCGCTGGTCATGCTGGCGCCTTATGTGAATTCCTATCGCCGCCTGACGCCTGATATGGCCTGCCCGGTCAACAATGCCTGGGGTTACGACAACCGCACCACAGCTTTCCGCGTGCCGGTGTCCGATCCTTCGGCGCGGCGTGTCGAAAACCGCCTGCCGAGTTCGGATGCCAATCCTTATCTGGCGCTCGCCGCTTCGCTCGGCTGCGGCCTCTTGGGCATCACCAAGGAAATCCAGCCGACCGAACCGACCTCCGACACCGCCAATGAAGGCTCGATCGAACTGCCGCGCGGCCTTCTGGAAGCGCTGGCGCTTCTGGAAGGTGAACCGGCCTTCGAAGAAGTTTACGGCTCCGAGTTCATCAATATCTATGCCGGGGTGAAACGCGGCGAATTCGAAACATTCATGCAGGTCATCAGTCCCTGGGAGCGTGAATTCCTGTTGCTGAACGTTTGAAGGAGACGGCATGACCGCATGGCAGAGCCCGATCGCCCCCGGCATTTCCTGGTATCAGGCGTCTGCCGGCGAGCGCCCAACCTACCCGGCGCTTGACGGTTCCAAGACCACCGATGTCGCCATTATCGGCGGCGGTTATACCGGCCTGCAAGCGGCTTATTGTCTGGCCTCTGCCGGGGTTTCGGTGACGCTGATCGAGGCCTGCCACTTTGGTGACGGCGCATCGGGCCGCAATGGCGGCCAGCTCGGCACCGGCCAGCGCTGGTGGCCGGAAGAGCAGGAAGAGACGCTTGGCCTCGAACGCTCCCGCGCCCTGTTCGACATGGCCGAACACGCCAAACGCTACCTGCTGGATTTCGCCGACAAGCATGCCATCGACATGGAATATGTGCAGGGCCACATGTGCGTGGCCCACAAGCCGGGGCATGACCGCGAATACCGCGCCAATGCCGAGATTGCGGCAACGCGTTACGACTACCCGTACATTTCCTTCATGGACAAGGCGGAGACAGCGGAGCGCCTCGGCTCCAGCCATTACCATTGTGGCATCTATGACGGTGGCACCGGTCATATCCATCCCTTAAAACTGCTGATCGGCCTTGCCCGCACGGCCGCATCGGCGGGTGCCGCAATCCACGAAAACACGCCAGCGAAATCGATCTCGCAATCGGGGGCTAAGACGCTGATCGAAACGGCGACCGGCACGATCACCGCCAACCGCGTGCTGATCGCCACCAATGCCTATATCGGCAATCTGGAACCGGTGACGGCGGCGCATGTCATGCCGATCCGCTCCTTCATCGGCGCAACGGAACCGCTGGACAAATACCCGACGATCCTCGCCGGCAACGAATCCGTCGCCGATTCACGCTTCGTGGTGCGTTATTTCCGAAAGTCTCAGGATGGACGGCTGCTGTTCGGTGGGCGCGAAGCCTATACCGCCGATAGCCCGCGCGACATTTCCAGCCACATCCGCCGGCAGATCGCTGAAATCTATCCTGAACTCGACAAGATCGAGATCACACATTCCTGGGGTGGATCAGTGGGCATCACCCTTACCCGCCAGCCTTTTGTGAAGGAAGTGATGTCCGGCGTGATGTCGGTTGGCGGTTATTCCGGCCATGGCGTCATGCTGTCAAATTATTGTGGCAAGCTATATGCAGATATGACACTCGGCAAATCGACGGAGCTTTCCTATCTTGCCGATCTGGACGTTCCGGCATTTCCGGGAGGCACGCGACTGCGTGCCCCGCTCCTGTTTCTGGCCCTGACCTGGTACGCGCTTCGCGACCGGTTCTGAGGCAAATAGTCACCTCGGTCCGTTTTCGGGCTGGCGCTTTTAAATCGATTAGATTATGACCCCTATCAACAACGCGACTTCGAGAGAACCACGCATGAGCAGCCAGATCATCCCAGTTGAGCCCTTCGATTGCATCGTCTTCGGCGGCAGCGGCGACCTTGCGGAGCGGAAACTTCTTCCGGCACTCTACCACCGTCAGATCGAAGGCCAGTTCACCGAACCGACGCGTATTATCGGTGCATCGCGCAGCGCGCTTTCCCACGAAGACTATCGCAAATTCGCCAAGGACGCTTTGAAAGAGCATCTCAAGAAGGGCGAATACGACGAGGCGGAAGTCAAGAAATTCTGCGAACGCCTGTTCTACGTGCCCGTCGATGCCAAGTCCGATCAGGGCTGGGATGCGCTGAAAAAGCTGCTGGACGAAGGCAAGGACCGCATTCGCGCCTTCTATCTCGCCGTTGCACCGGGCATCTTTGGCGCCATCTCCGAAAAGATCCGCGACCACAAGCTGATCACTGCCAAGACCCGCATCGTTGTCGAAAAGCCGATCGGCCGTGACCTTGCGTCTGCGCTGGTACTGAACGACACGATCGGCAAGGTGTTCAAGGAAGAGCAGATCTACCGTATCGACCATTATCTGGGCAAGGAAACCGTCCAGAACCTGATGGCGCTGCGTTTTGCCAACGCGCTTTACGAGCCGCTGTGGAACGCCAACTATATCGACCACGTGCAGATCACCGTGGCCGAGTCTGTCGGCCTCGAAGGCCGCGCCGGTTATTACGACACCGCCGGTGCACTGCGCGACATGGTGCAGAATCACATCATGCAGCTGCTTTGCCTGGTTGCCATGGAAACCCCGTCCTCGATGAATTCCGAGGCCGTGCGCGACGAAAAGCTGAAGGTGCTCCGCGCACTGAAGCCGATCACCGCTGAAAATGTCGAGCAGATGACTGTGCGCGGTCAGTACCGCGCCGGCGCTTCCGCTGGCGGCCCGGTCAAGGGTTATCTGGAAGAGCTGGAAGGCGGCGTCTCCAACACGGAAACATTCGTCGCCATCAAGGCCGAAATCGGCAACTGGCGCTGGGCCGGCGTTCCCTTCTACATCCGCACGGGCAAGCGCTTGACGGAGCGCATGTCGGAAATCGTCATCACCTTCAAGCCGGTGCCGCACAACATTTTCGACACCGCAGCCGGTCGCATTTCGGCCAACCAGCTGATCATTCGCCTGCAGCCGGATGAAGGCGTAAAGCAGTCGCTGATGATCAAGGATCCGGGTCCGGGCGGCATGCGCCTGCGCAACGTTTCGCTCGACATGAGCTTTGCCGAAGCCTTTGCCGTGCGTAGCCCCGACGCTTACGAACGCCTGCTGATGGATACGATCCGCGCCAACCAGACGCTGTTCATGCGCCGCGACGAAGTGGAAGCCGCATGGGAATGGATCGACCCGATCCTCAAGGGTTGGGAAGAAACCGGACAGGTTGCTCAAGGATACACGGCCGGCACCTGGGGTCCGAGCCAGGCGATTGCGCTCATCGAGCGTGACGGCCGCACATGGCACGAGGGCTGAGGCATGGCGGGAAACCTTCACGAATTTCCTGATCCGGAAACACTGGCAGCCGAACTTGCCATCGACGTTGCGGCACAGCTGACGGCAGCGATTGCCGTGCGTGGCGCGGCATCGATGGCCGTGTCCGGCGGCTCGACGCCAAAGCGTTTCTTCGAGGCGCTCTCGGCGCAGGACATCAACTGGGCGAAAGTGACGATCACGCTGGTGGACGAACGTTTCGTTCCGGCCGACGACGAGCGCTCCAACCACCGTCTGGTGGCGACGCATCTCCTTAAAGGTAATGCGGAAGCGGCGACATTCGTGCCGCTCTACCAGCCTTCCACGTCGGTCGAGGAAGCGGCAAAAATCGCCACGGAAAAGACCTCCGGTTTCGGCAAGCCTTTTGATGTCGTCATTCTCGGCATGGGCGGAGACGGACACACTGCCTCCTTCTTCCCGAAGGGCAACAATCTGGCCAAGGCCATCGATCCGGCGGGTCCGCGTGGTGTTCTGACCATGCAGGCCGAAGGTGCGGGCGAAGAGCGGCTGACGCTCTCCTTCACCAGCCTGACCGATGCGCGCCTTCTGGTGCTGCATATCGAGGGCGACGCCAAGATGATCGTGCTGGAAAAGGCGGAAGACGGCGACGACGAGATGGAAATGCCCATCCGCGCCGTGCTGAACCGCGCGCCATCGCAGGTCGAGATCTACTGGGCGCCCTAACCGGCACCCGCCCCGGCGCCCCGGCATTAAGCGGGCGCCGGCACATTTTATGATAGCAGCAATCCCGGTGGCTTCGGCCTCTCCCAAACCGGGATTGACCGAAGGAGGATTGCACATGGCCGCCCATTCCAGCATCGAGGCGATTACAGCGCGTATCGTCGAGAGATCCAAGCCGCACCGAGAAGCCTATCTCGACCGCCTGAACAGTGCCGTGAAGCGCGGCACACACCGGTCGGTTCTTTCCTGCGGCAACCTCGCGCACGGATTTGCGGTCTGTTCCCCCGCCGATAAGGGCGCGCTTGCAGGCGACGTCGTCCCGAACCTCGGCATCATCACCGCCTATAACGACATGCTTTCGGCCCACCAGCCGTTCGAAACCTATCCGGCGCTGATCCGTGACGCGGCCCGCGAGGCCGGTGGTGTGGCGCAGGTAGCGGGCGGCGTACCGGCCATGTGCGATGGCGTGACGCAAGGCCAGCCGGGCATGGAACTGTCGCTGTTCTCACGCGATGCGATTGCCATGTCGGCAGGCATCGGCCTCAGCCACAACATGTTCGATAGTTCCGTCTATCTCGGCGTCTGCGACAAGATCGTCCCCGGCCTCGTAATCGCGGCCCTCTCCTTCGGCCACCTGCCGGCCGTGTTCGTGCCCGCCGGTCCGATGACGTCTGGCCTGCCGAACGACGAAAAGTCGCGCATCCGACAGCTTTACGCGGAAGGCAAGGTTGGTCGCGCCGAACTGCTGGAATCGGAATCCAAGTCTTATCACGGCCCCGGCACCTGCACCTTCTACGGCACGGCCAATTCCAACCAGATGCTGATGGAAATCATGGGCTTTCACATGCCCGGTTCGTCCTTCATCAATCCGGGCACGCCGCTGCGCGATGCACTGACCAAGGAAGCCGCCAAGCGGGCGCTGGCGATTACCGCTCTCGGCAATGAATTCACGCCTGCCGGCGAGATGATCGACGAACGCTCCATCGTCAACGGCGTTGTCGGCCTGCATGCGACGGGCGGCTCGACCAACCACACGATGCACCTCGTCGCCATGGCGCGCGCTGCCGGCATCCATCTGACTTGGGCGGATATTTCCGATCTGTCGGACATCGTGCCGCTTCTGACCCGCGTTTACCCGAACGGCTTGTCCGACGTGAACCATTTTGCCGCTGCCGGCGGCATGGGTTTCCTGATCAAGCAGCTGCTCGCAGGCGGCCTTGTGCATGACGACGTGCGCACTGTGTTCGGTCAGGGCCTTGAAGCTTATACGATCGAGGCAAAGCTCGGCGAAAACGGTGGCGTTGCCCGCGAACCGATCCCGGAAGTCAGCGGTGACCCGAAGGTTCTCACCACGATCGACAAGCCTTTCCAGGCCAATGGCGGCCTCAAAATGCTGCATGGCAATCTCGGCAAAGCGGTCATCAAGATTTCCGCCGTCAAGCCTGAACGCCATATCATCGAGGCACCGGCCATCGTCTTCCACACCCAGAAGGAATTGCAGGACGCCTTCAAGCGCGGTGACCTCAACAAGGACTTCATCGCCGTCGTGCGTTTCCAGGGCCCGAAGGCCAATGGCATGCCGGAACTGCACCAGCTGACGCCGCCACTCGGTGTTTTGCAGGATCGCGGTTTCAAGGTGGCTCTGGTCACGGACGGGCGCATGTCGGGCGCATCCGGGAAAGTGCCGGCGGCGATCCACATCACTCCGGAAGCCTCGGATGGCGGCCCGATCGCCAAGATCAAGGACGGTGACATGGTGCGCCTCGACGCCACGACCGGCACCCTGGAAGTGCTGGTGGACGCCGCCGAATTTGCCGCCCGCCCGGCCGCCACTGCCAATCTTGAGGAAAACGAATTCGGCATGGGCCGCGAACTGTTTTCGGTCTTCCGCCGCAATGTCGGCCATGCCGATCAGGGCGCCAGCGTGTTTGCTTGAAACACAGCCAGGGCGGCCTTGCGCCGCCCTCGCAATTCCTCTGCCGACATGCTATCTATAGTGGCATGAGCAAAAAAATCGCCACGACAGAAACGACAGTCATCGACCCCAAAACGGGGAAGGTTTTGGTCGTGCGCGGCCTTGGCTCGATGAAGGATCATCCGTTCAGGCTCGACCCGCGCATCGATCTGACCAAGCCGATCTACGAACAGGTTTTGGCACTCGAGGAAGCCGACAGGGAGCGCTGATTGGTTGGTGCATTGCTCGACACGCATGCGCTTTATTGGGCCGTCAGCGGCACAAGCCGGCTTTCTTCAAAAGCTGTCACATTGCTCGGGGCAAGCCAGATCGAAGGCAGTCTATTCATCTCGCCGATTAGCACTTGGGAAATGTCTGTCGCATCACAAAAACGGTTCAATGCGTTGGACTTTGGCAGTCTCACGCTGGAAGAATGGCTGAAGCAGGCGCAAAGGCAGATTCTTTACCGTGCCATTTCCATCAACCAGCGCATCGCTCTGGAGGCCGCATCTGTCGCCAAGAACACCGGCCATCGCGATCCTGCCGATTGCTACATCATCGCGACCGCTCGGGTGCGCAAAATCCCCGTCATCACCCGCGACGCCGTTATCCTGAAAATCGCCACATCCGGTTATGTGGACGCAGTCGCCTGCTGATCAAATCCGTCACTTGATTGTCTTTGACAGGATCTAATAGGCTTGCCGAACACAGATTTTCGGGAGCCTTTTTCATGACCTTTTCTTTCACCCGCCGGAGCGTTTTTGCGCTTCTGGCTTCGGCAGCCATTCTTCCCGTCCTTCCCAAAACGACATTTGCCGCGAATACCGGTTTTCAGGCGATCATCCTGTCCGATCTGCATTCGGCCTATGAGCGCATGGGGCAGCTTCTCTCCGCGATGGAAGGCCATATTTCCAAGGCGTCCGTTCCGCAGGTCATCCTGATCAATGGCGATATTTTCGAAAGCGGCAATGTCGTCGCGACCCGCTCCGGCGGCGAAATCGACTGGGCTTTTCTTGGCGCCGTTGCCAAGCTCGCTCCGACTGTCGTCAATATCGGCAATCATGAACCCGATTTCGACAACGACCTCGCCAATTTCGTGACCCGCTCCCGTGGTCTGGGCGTGACGGTTCTCAGCAACATCACCGACAAGCGCAGCGGCAAACCTTACGCCGATGCGGGCGCCATGCTCGATCTTGGCGGCAGCAAGGTGCGGATCGCAGCCTTTGCCACGGACGCCATCAACACCTATCCAAAACCGACCCGCGAGATGCTGGATATTCCAAAACCGGTGGAGTGGGCGAAGGCGAACCTGCCAAACCTTCTTGAAGGCGACGGTTTCAAGATCGTGCTCAGCCATGCCGGCGTGGTGCCCGACCGCGATATCCTTCCAACCTTGCCGGACGGCACGCTGATGATCGGCGGGCATGATCACCTGACGCTTGAACACAGCCAGGGCGAAACCCGTTATGTTCATACCGGTTCATGGTCTTCGGCGATGACGGTGGCGAGCTTTTCGTCAGCGGGCACAGCGGCAAAACTCGAACGCGTTGCCATAGAGCGCAACGCCCCCTCCTCTGCCGCATTGAAGGAGCTTATTCCGGCCGTTCTGGCAAAACATCTGAAGGAAGAAGAGCGCGCCACCGTTGCCAAGACCAAGGGCGCGATGACGCTGGGCGAAACCGCCCGGTTCGCTGCTGCTGCGATTGCCGCCAGAGCGGATGCCGATATCGGCTTTATTGGCCACACATCCTTCGGCACCGGTCTGCCTGCGGGCGATGTCAGCCGTTACGATTACAATGCCGGCTTGCGTTTCGATGGCAAGTTGATGGTGGCCGAGGTGGATGCCGATACCCTCACCGCCATTTTGAAACTCTGCAATCAGGATGGCGATATTCCGCTTGCTGCACGCACCGGCGACTTTCTCTATGCCGCACCGGACATGCCGGCTGCCAAGCCCAAATACCGGATCGTCTGCAACGACTGGTCGGCGATCAACAAGAAGAACTATTTTGGCCGCGAAGACCTCGCCTTCAGCGAAGTACCGGATTTGAAGTTGAAGCCGGTCGTGCTTGAGGCGCTGGCAAAGGCCTGAAATCAAAATCGCCCGCAGACCGGAAGGTGTGCGGGCGATCTGATTTTTTGTTTCAGCGGCAAGAAATTACCAGCTGCGCACATCCAGCTTGCGGTCGCGGTGAGCCGGGTGTGTGGAAAAAATGAAAATGCGGTCGAGTTCTTTCTGCGTGATAAGGCTCAGAAAACGCACTTCGACAGTATTGTTGGCGTTCTGGCGCATCAACAGACAACCAATCTTGTTGATACGGGCATCAGGAATATCGAGGTAAAACTGTTTTGGCAGGTTGAACTGGGTAATCATGCCAAGCACGGCGCCGCTCATCGAAATCTTCAGAACGTCGCAACGACGGGCAGCCATATTCATCACCGCTTTTTCGGTGTACTCGATACGAGCTGCATTCATCGTATCTTCCATCCGATACCGCGTTTCGCGGTCATACATGAAAGACTCTTCCCTGCTCAGATAACTCGGCCTGTTCCCGGCAATCGCACCCACGTTTATTCTCCTGTTCTTTGACGGGAAATCTACGGTGCGAAGCTTAACAGTCCGTATGAAACGGACGCCGACTTGAATTCGGCGTCCGTTTCACTGTGGATAGCCATAATATTTCGCCAAGAGGCACTAACCTATCGGCGCAGACTGACACCCTCCGCATCGAAAAGATGCATTTTTTCAGGCTTTGCGGTGAAGCGGATACGGTCACCCTTGCTGACCGACAGGATGCCCGGGATTTTGGCGATGATCGGCTCGTCCTTCGTCAGCCCCTCGATGTAAAGAAGCGTCACTTCGCCAAGCGCCTCGACAATGGCAACCTTGCCTTCGAACAGGCAGGGATCTCCATCTGCCGCAATTGCCAGATCTTCCGGGCGGATACCGAAACTTGCCTGTTTGCCCTGCTGGTCCGCGTCACTCGCTATATTTACGGTCACGGATTTCCCGCCGGAAAGCTCCACCACCGTCTGTGCCCCGGCAGAGGTTATCTTTGCCGGAATGATGTTCATCGCCGGTGAGCCGATAAAGCGGGCGACGAACAGGTTTTTCGGCCGCTCGTACAGCTCAAGCGGCGGCCCCACCTGTTCGATTTGCCCAGCCGAGAGCACGACGATGCGGTCCGCCAACGTCATCGCCTCGACCTGGTCGTGGGTAACGTAGATCATCGTCGTGTCCGGCATGGACTCGTTGAGCTTGGCAATCTCGATACGGGTGGCAACGCGCAGCGCCGCATCGAGGTTAGATAGCGGCTCATCGAACAGAAACACCTTTGGATCG
>Ga0075364_10000843_pt1 | contig 16155 bp, 16 predicted proteins | sample EndMetdeltDD1764_FD_71517 | JGI IMG/M metagenome (GOLD analysis project Ga0075364, IMG submission 71517) | Populus endosphere microbial communities from Tennessee, USA - Endosphere MetaG P. deltoides DD176-4 | ecosystem: Host-associated > Plants > Roots > Endosphere | place: USA: Tennessee...
CACGCTGCGCACGTCGCCGGTACGGGCGTAGTTATATTCCACCTTGCCGGAGATCTGCTGGTTGAACTTGTGCTCAACGCCGGCGCCGATCAGCCAGCCGGGCTTCCAGCCGTCCGGGCCCGTGGCCGAACCGTCGCGCAGGCTGGTCATCGTGCCACCTGCGGTGCCGTAGATCAGCGTATTACCGAGCGGCATACCGGCCTTGGCCTTAGCAGCGAGACGGTAGCGCTCTTCCAGTTCGCCGCCCGGCACACGTACCTTGGCATCGCCCAAGTGAGACAGTTCCAGTTCGCCACCGACGACGAAACCGTTGGTTTCCATGTTGTAGCCGCCCTGTGCGCCACCCATGAAATCACGGTCGCCGGAGAACGGGTTGCCGTGGCGCGAAGCCGTGCCGGCATGAAGACCGACATAACCGCCGGTCCAGCCAGACGACTGTTCGACCGGTTCATTGTAGGACGGTGCTTCATAGGAATTGGTGAGGTCGGCTGCGAAAACAGGACCGGAGATGACAGTGGCGGCAAGCGCCAATACGAGCGACTTCTTGATCATGACTTTACTCCATACACAGCCCGCAGATGGTGAATGCGCAGGCGATACATCGGCTTTCGCCACGGGAGAGTTCCAATCGGTCCAGCCCGGTCCCCTGACCGTCTTGGCACTCCCGCACCGGTATGCCTTTCATTTTCACGAAAACATAAACAGTCCATTAACCGAAGCAGTCCGCGCGCCGCGGCGAAGTGTCTAATAAGCCCGCTTTTCCGGTGCTTTTGGCGGCAAAAACCAGGAACGCAAAACGGGACAGACAACGGAATCAAATGCTTGCAATGAATCCCGGATCGCGATTTTTTCTGACCTGAACAGCGCGATCTTTTTTTCGTGATCGGCGCTCCCGAAATGCGTGATCAGGATGTTTTGAAGATGTAGCCCCACATCAAAACATCGGGAGAACCGCATCTTCGCCTTGGCGCCGTCTAGCCACTCCACCGGCTTCCGCTATCTTGAAAACCGACAATCGACATTATCGAGCCCCATGAGCGAAATCCCTCCAAAAACCCGCGAACGTTTCGTGCTGCTCGATGGCCTGCGTGGCGTCGCTGCCGTGTTCATCGTCCAACGCCATGCCGAACCATTGCTGGGTGATGCCCTGCCCTCCAGCTATCTGGGTGTGGATCTTTTCTTTGCATTGAGCGGCTTTGTGCTTGCCCATGCCTATGGCGCCACTCTCGCTTCCGGCCGCATGTCGGCGCTTGCCTTCATGAAGGCGCGGCTGCTCAGGCTTTATCCGCTCTATCTCGTCGCGCTGGCGCTCACCGTCGGTTATTACCTGCGTATGTATCATGCCGGTCTGCCGGTCATGGCCGATGAGCTGGTGACATCAGGAGAACTTGCCGCGGGCGTCATCACCGGCCTGCTCTTTCTGCCTACGCCATTTACCATCTCGTTTAATGCGGCCCTGTTTCTTGTCCATCCCGCATGGTCGTTGTTCGATGAACTGGTGGCGAATTTTGCCTATGCGGTTCGCGGCGTACGCATGAAAAGCCGCCACATCTGTGTGGTCGTCGGCATCAGCGCCATCGTTCTGGTCATCGCGGCACTGCAATTCGAGCGTCTGCATGCCGGTTTCCGCTGGCATGAGATGTATGCAGGCCTTGGCCGTGTGTTCTTTTCATTTTCCGTCGGCGTGCTGATCTATCGGTATCGCCGCAAGTCACAGAGATCACAGCCGCTGGCGGCGCTCGCCTGTTTGGCCGTCACCGCCGCCGTATTGGCCGCGCCGACACCGAAGGATCTCAAGTGGATCTTTGATCCGATCGTCGTCTTTTTCGTCTGGCCGGCCCTGCTTTATGCCGCGAGCGGCATCCTGCCGGATCGCCGCACCGCCGCCGTATCCTCGTTTCTCGGCACTGCCTCCTACGGGCTTTATGTGCTGCATTCGCCGTTCATCGATTGGGCGGTACTGGGCTGGGCGGAATGGACCGACAACAGCATCGAAGACCTGCCGTTTGCGCCGCTGGCCGGCGCCGCCTTTATAGGCCTCTGCGTCGTCCTCTCCTGGTGGCTGACAGTTGCTTTCGACGAGCCTTTGCAGCGCCGCTTCAAGCGTGCCCGCAATGACCGCCGCCCGCTTGCGGACAATCCGGGAGGACCATGACCGTACAATAAGTCGGATCTGCCTTATTTGGCGGAACCAAACCATGTGCCGCGTGTTGAAGCGACATCAACACACTGTAATCATTCAGGAGGTTCATCATGGGACGCGGTATTCTTCTCTGGCTTCTGGGCATCCCTCTGCCGATCGTCATCCTTCTCGTCCTCTTCCTGCGCTGAGGTGGGAATCATGCCCTTTTCCTCACCCGGCTCCACCAGCCTCACACCGGTCGAATCCGCTAAGTCGGCCATATCCTGGGGTCCCATCATCGGCGGCGCAGTCGCTGCCACCGGCGTCAGCCTCATCCTCATCATGTTCGGCTCCGGCCTTGGCCTCACCATGGTTTCACCCTGGTCCGGCGAAAGCAGTTCGGCGGCAACAGTCGGCATCACCGCAGCCATCTGGCTGATCGTGGTGCAATGGCTGTCGGCAGCGCTTGGCGGATATCTCACCGGCCGCCTGCGTACCAAATGGGCCGCGGTTCATACCGACGAAGTGTTCTTCCGCGATACGGCGCACGGCCTTGTTTCGTGGGCCGTGGCCACTCTGTTCGTGGCGGGTTTTCTCGCCTCGTCGCTGACTTCGCTTGCCGGTGCAGGTGCTCAGGCTGTCGGCAGCGCCGCCACAACGGCAACCGTTGCAGCAGCGTCAGCATCAGAGGGTTCGAATGACACCTCTGCCGCCACAGCCTATTTCACCGATGCATTGCTGCGCCCGGAACGCGTTCCGGCTAATGCGCAGGGCGACGATACGGCTGCAACCGCCGAGGTTTCTCGAATCCTCGTTAATGGCGCGGTTTCCGGTGGTGTACCGGAAGATGACAAGGCCTATCTTGCCGCCATCGTTTCCGCCCGCACCGGCCTTGAACCGGAACAGGCGCGTGGCCGTGTCGATACCGTCCTGCAGCGTATCGAAGCCGCCAAGGTTAACGCGCAAGAAGCTGCCGACAAGGCCCGCAAGGCCGCAGCCACCACGGCTCTCGTCGGTGCCATTTCGCTGCTCGTCGGCGCCTTCATCTCCTGCGCTGCCGCAGCGCTTGGCGGGCGCCAGCGCGACGAGGAAGAAGACCTGATTGCCACACGGCTTTGAGCCTCAGCCTCAGCAAAAACCAAGCCTCGCAGCGATGCGGGGCTTTTTCTTTTGCAAGGTCACACTCTCCCAGCCGGGTTATCCAGACAAAATGCCGACCGGCCTATGGTTTCGCTCGCAGAATCGTTCCCATCCCCTAATCTGGTCTCGACACAATAGAAGGAGCGATGACGGCATGGCCGAGTTGAAAAACATCTGCATCTACGGCGCCGGAGCGCTTGGCGGCACACTGGCGGCACGACTTGTGGAAGGGCTCGGCGACAAGGTTTGCGTTTCCGTCATTGCCCGCGGAGCACATCTGCAGAAGATTCGCGAGAATGGGATCGAGGTGCGGGTCGTGGGTGAGGATAAGCCGACGCTCGTTCCTGTCACGGCAAGGGATGATCCGTTTACTCTGCCAAAACAGGATCTCGTCATTACGGGTCTCAAAGGTCATCAGGTACCGGCAGCGGCGGAAGGTATCGCTCACCTTCTGGCGGACCATACCCGCGTCGTGATGGTGCTGAACGGTATTCCCTGGTGGTATTTTCACCGCGACGAAAACAGCGGTCGTGCCGAACATCGCCTGCCCGAACTCGATCCGGGCGACCGCCTGTGGAATGCCGTCGGTCCCGAGCGGGTGATCGGCTGTGTTGCCTATCAGGGGGCCGAGGTGGCCGAACCGGGTGTCATCCGTCTGCCGAACCGCGGTCGTTTCATTTTCGGCGAACCGTCCGGTGAAATGTCGGCGGATCTTGCCGCGATCTCCGAGCTTCTGACCAAGGCCAATGTCAACATTCTCCAGACCTCCGATATCCGCGGCGAAATCTGGAGCAAGCTGATGGGCAATGCCTCCTTCAACCCGATCAGCGCGCTCACTCGTGCCCTTTCGGATCGCATCGTCACCGAACCTGCTCTTCTCAGCCTGATGAGCCGTGTCATGCATGAAGTCCACGCGGTCGCCTCGGCGCTCGCCAGCCCGCCGGCGCATTCCGTCGAAGAGCGCCTGAAGGAAGCGATGACGATCGGTCCCCACCCGACCTCAATGCTGCAGGATTTCCTCGCCCAGAAACCGTTGGAATATATCCCGCTGGTCGGCATGGTCGTGCAGCTTGCACAAATGACGGAAACACCGGTGCCGGCAATCGACACCATCCTTGCGCTTGTCGGAGAACTGGATCGTCAAAACCGCGGCGTACTGGCTTGAGATATTGATTCAACGGCTTGCGACATCGAATCAGAAAACCGCCGCAAGCCGCTGATATCGGATTCGAAACGACGCCCAAGAAAAACCCTCCGCGGCAGGGGAACAGCGGAGGGTTGAGGTGACTTGGAGGTCAAAAATGATTGTTGTTATGATGCGACACCGAGGGGATACATGTCGCAGCTTATTTGATGCATTCGATACACAGATAACCCGCTGGCGGCCGGTTGGTTCCACCCTTCATTAACGGGCACGGCGTTACAATGCGCGACCCAAGCATGTAGCAGAGGCCATGATGTCGACCCCTAATTTCCGTTTCACCCATTACGATCTGAACGAGCAGCGCGCCGGGACGATCATCGATGTGACACTGAATGCGGTCAACAATGTGCGCCTGATGACTGCCGTGAACTTTCAGCGGTTCAAGGAAAAGCTCGATTATAAATATGTCGGCGGCACCGCGAAGAAATCACCATCACGCATGGTCATCCCGGAAAACGGTCACTGGCATCTGATCGTCGATGAAGAAGGTCACGGCGGGCTGGCCGGCTCTTCCGTCAAGGTCGTCACTCCACCCGGACGTCAGGTAAAGGCTCCCGCGTAAGGGTCAGCTCCCGTTGCGCTCGCTGCGCAGTTTTTGCCACCAGTCCAGCCGCTTGCGGATATCCCGCTCGAACCCGCGTTCCACGGGCTCGTAGAAAGTCTGTCGCCCTATCTTTTCCGGGAAATAGTCCTGCCCGGAAAATCCATCCGGCTCGTCGTGGTCATAACGATAGCCATCGCTATAACCTTCGGCCTTCATCAGCTTGGTCGGCGCATTGAGAATATGCCTCGGCGGCAGAAGTGAACCGTGCTGTTTGGCAGCGGCGGTTGCTGCCTTGAAAGCCGTATAAACGGCATTGGATTTCGGCGCGGTGGCGAGATAAACGCAAGCCTGCGCCAGTGCCAGCTCCCCCTCTGGCGAGCCGAGATAATCATAAGCGTCCTTGGCGGCATTGCAGATCACCAGCGCCTGCGGATCAGCAAGCCCGATATCTTCGACAGCCATGCGCACCAGCCGCCGCCCCAGATAAAGTGGGTCTTCACCGGCATCGAACATGCGCGCGAGATAATACAGCGCCGCATCCGGGTCGGAACCGCGCACGGATTTATGCAGCGCCGAAATCAGATTATAATGGCCGTCCTGCGCCTTGTCATAAACCGGCGCACGTCGCTGCACCATACGGGTCAGGTTTTCCGTATCGAATACCTCCCCTTCCCGCGCTGCCCGCCACACTTCTTCGGCAAGCGTCAGCACCGCACGGCCATCGCCATCGGCCATTCGCACCAGCGCGGCACGGGCACTCTCGTCCAGCGGCAGCGGCTTGTCCTCAGCCTTTTCTGCCCGCGTCAGCAGTTCGCCAAGGCTCTCCTCGTCATGACTTTTGAAAGTCAGCACGCGAGCGCGCGACAAAAGAGCGGCGTTGAGTTCAAAAGACGGATTTTCCGTCGTAGCGCCGACCAGAATGATCGTGCCGTCTTCCATCACCGGCAAAAAACTGTCCTGCTGGGCGCGGTTGAAGCGATGGATCTCATCCACGAACAGTAAGGTCTGCCTGCCATTCATGCGGCGCAGGCGGGCTGCCTCGAAAACCTTTTTGAGATCGGCGACACCGGAAAAGATCGCGGAAATCTGTTCGAAAGCGAGGTTTGCCTCGCCGGACAGAAGGCGGGCGACAGTGGTCTTGCCGGTGCCCGGTGGTCCCCAAAAAATCATGGAACCGAGCGAGCCGCTGTCGATCATGCGGCGAAGCACACCGTCCTCGCCGGTCAGATGCGACTGGCCGGTAACATCAGCGATCGTTTTCGGCCGCAGCCGATCGGCAAGAGGCCGCCGATTGGCGACCTCCTCCGGGACTTTTGGTGCGAAAAGATCGTTGCTCATTATCGTTTAGCGGAAGAACTGACGGATACGCTTACCGTCACGCTCAATTTCCAGACGCCAGAAACCGGGATCGGAGTCCTTGAGGATATCCTCCATTTCCTTACTGGACTTCACCGGATCGCCGTTCAGCGAAATGATGATGTCCTTCAGCTGGAAACCGACACGGGCGGCCGGCGAGTTGCGGGCAATATCGGTCACCACGACACCGGTTTTGTCGGCAGTCAGCTGCATTTCCGAAGCCAGTTTTGGCGACAGGTTTGCAACGCGCAGGCCTGCGAATGGATTACGACCTTCGATCAGGCGTTCGTCGCGCGGCGTCGTTTCCGGTGCGGTATTGAGCGCGATGGTCAGCTTGCGCTCACCGCTCGACTGCACCACCGTCAGTTCAGCGGACTTGCCGAGACCGGCGGTCGTCAGACGGTAACCAAGCGCGTCCGGGTGCTCCACCGCAATGCCGTTGACAGCGGTGATGACTTCGCCCGGCTTCAGGCCGCCCTTGTCGGCCGGGCCACCTTCGACAACCGCCGTCACCAGCGCGCCACGTGCCATTTTCAAGCCGAGCGCCTCGGCCACTTCGGATGTGACCGGCATGAAGGTCGCGCCGACATAAGGACGCTCGAATGTCGACTTGCCCTCTTCGGCCGCCTTCAGGAACACGTTCACGAGGTTGCCGGGAATGGCGAAACCGACACCGTTGGAGCCGCCGCCACGCGAAAAGATGGCGGTGTTGATGCCGATCAGCTCGCCATTGGTGTTCATCAGCGCACCACCGGAATTGCCGGGATTGATCGACGCATCGGTCTGGATGAAGAAACCGAAATCGCCGTTGGTCACCTGGTTGCGGGCAAGGCCGGACACGATGCCGCTGGTAACCGTCTGGCCAACGCCGAACGGATTGCCGATCGCAAGCACCAGATCACCGACTTCGACGGCATCGGAATTGGCGATCTTCAGAACCGGAAAACTTTCCTTCGACTTGATGCGCAGGACGGCGAGATCCATGCTCTCATCCTTGAGGATCACCTCGGACGGATATTCGCGGCCATCGGCCAGCGCGATCTTGATATCGTCGGCACCCTGAATGACATGGTTATTGGTGACCACGAGGCCCTTGTCGGACAGGATGACACCGGAGCCGAGCGAAGACTGCTTTTCCGAACGGTTCGGCATGCGCTGGCCAAAAAACTGCTCGAAAAAGGGGTCGCCGGCGAACGGGTTGCTGCGCTGGATGAGCCGCTCGGCATAAACATTGACAACCGCTCCGGCCGTACGCTTCACCAACGGCGCAAACGACAACTGCATCTGCTCGCGGCTTTGCGGCAGGGTTTTCTCCTGCGCATACGCGCCGGCGGGAAGAAGAAGGGACAAAGCCAGAAGGCCGGTCGACACGCATTTTTGCATGGTCAGCATGTATTTCCTCAGTTCAGAAAGTTCGGCCATATCAGCCGGGTTGTTTTTCAATGCCGAGGCTGGAAAACAAAGGTGGCCGAATCACGAACGCCATTGCGAAATTCGAGTGGTTTCACATTACATATAGGACAGGTAGGGATGGAAACCATGGGCTTTCTGGCACGCGCAAAGAACTGGGCGAAACGCCTGAAACGCGAGGTTGTCGCTCTATGGATTGCCGCCCGCGACAACCGCGTTCCGCTCGCAGCAAAAATCGTGGCCGGCGGCGTGGCAGCCTACGCGCTCTCCCCCATCGATTTGATCCCGGATTTCATTCCGATCCTCGGCTATCTCGATGATCTCATAATCGTGCCGCTCGGCATCATGCTGGCCATCAGGCTTGTTCCGCCGACGCTGATGACGGAGTTTCGAGAACAGGCCGAATTGAAAGAACGTCGCCCGACCAGCCGGATGGGGTTCATCGCCATCCTTGCCATCTGGCTTTTCTGCCTCATCTTGTTTGTCTGGAGCCTCGCAGATTTCTTTTGAGGCCCGATAACGTCAAGGAAAGCCTCAATGAAAAAGACGATCACCTGCACCATCCTTTCCACCATTCTGCTTTCCCTGACCCTGCCCGCCTTACCGGCATCCGCTGCAAGCTTCGACTGCAATGGCCAGAACCTTGCCGCCGATGAAAAAGCGATCTGCGAAAATCGCGACCTCAACGATGCCGACGTAAAAATGGTGACGACATTCGAAATCCTTACCGGTCTGCTGGCCATGGGCACACGCGGCGAAATGCAGGACGATCAGGCCACGTGGCTCAAGCGTCGTCAGGCCTGCGGAGCAGACGCCGAATGCATCCGTACCGCCTACGCAGAACGCTTGAAACAGCTCAGCGAGACGTTTGAGAAGATCAACCGGCCGCTATAACCAAAACATGGCAAGTCGGCATCCACGAGGAAACGCATCAGGCGACGCGCAAGACAGTGTGCCCGGTTTGCCGAGCTGCGTATTCCAGAACGGCCTTGATATCCGCGGCTTCAAGAAGCGGAAAATCTTCAAGAACTTCATCGTGGCTCGCTCCGGCAGCCAAAAGTTCAAGCACGTCCGTCACACGAATTCGCTGCCCCCGAATGGTTGGGCGCCCTGCGCAGATTTGCGGATCGAACGTGATCCGATGAAGTTCGGACATTGCTTCTCTCCGGTGCCTACACCTCAGATCATAACACAAAGCCCCGCAGGTGAAACCTGACGGGGCTTTGCTGTTTCAAAACAATATCGCGAAGAATCTTATTCCGGCAGAATGCGAACCGCGCCCTTGTCAGCCGAAGAAGCAAAGGCCGCATAAGCCTTCAGCGCCGTGGTGACATTACGCTTGCGAGGGGCAGCAGGCTTCCAGCCGGCAGCCTGCTGCTCTTCACGGCGGCTTTTCAGTTCGCTGTCCACGACCTTGAGATTGATCGTGCGATTGGGGATATCGATCTCGATCAGGTCACCCTGCTTCACCAGGCCGATGGCGCCACCCTGTGCCGCCTCCGGCGAAGCGTGACCGATGGAGAGACCGGACGTGCCGCCGGAGAAACGCCCGTCGGTGATCAGCGCGCAAGCCTTTCCGAGGCCCTTCGATTTCAGGTAGCTGGTCGGGTAAAGCATTTCCTGCATGCCCGGTCCGCCCTTGGGGCCTTCGTAACGGATGACGACGACGTCGCCGGCCTTGACCTCATTGTTGAGGATGCCCTTCACCGCAGCGTCCTGGCTTTCGAAAACAACCGCCGGTCCGGTGAATTTCAGGATCGATTCATCCACGCCGGCCGTCTTCACGATGCAGCCGTCGAGCGCGATGTTGCCGTAAAGAACAGCGAGACCGCCATCCTTGGAGAACGGCTTTTCGACCGAGCGAATGACGCCCTGTTCGGAATCCGTATCGAGTTCTTCCCAGCGCGAAGACTGCGAGAAGGCAACCTGGGTCGGCACGCCGCCGGGAGCAGCCTTGAAGAAGGTGCGCACGGTTTCGGAATTGGTGCGGGTGATATCCCAGCGGTCAATGGCGTCGCCGAGCGTCGCGGCATGCACCGTCGGGCAATCGCGGTTGATCAGGCCACCGCGCTCGAGTTCGCCGAGAATGCGCATGATGCCACCGGCGCGGTGCACATCTTCCATGTGAACGTCCTGCTTGGCAGGCGCGACCTTCGACAGGCAAGGAACCCGGCGCGACAGGGCATCGATGTCTTCCATGCCGAAATCGACGCCACCTTCATACGCTGCAGCAAGGATATGCAGCACGGTATTGGTGGAACCACCCATGGCGATATCGAGCGACATGGCGTTCTCGAAAGCCTGCTTGGTGGCAATGTTGCGCGGCAAAACGCTGTCATCGTCCTGCTCGTAATAACGACGGGCGAGATCGACGATCAGATGACCGGCTTCGACAAACAGGCGTTTGCGATCCGAATGGGTGGCGAGCGTCGAACCATTGCCCGGCAGCGACAGGCCGAGGGCTTCGGTCAGGCAGTTCATCGAGTTGGCGGTAAACATGCCGGAGCAGGATCCGCAGGTGGGACAGGCCGAACGTTCGATCGTCTCGACTTCTTCGTCCGTGTAGCTTTCGTCGGCGGCAGCAACCATGGCGTCGACCAGATCGAGCGCGACCTTCTTGCCATGAATGGTCGCCTTACCGGCTTCCATCGGACCACCGGATACAAAAACAGCCGGAATATTGAGGCGCATTGCGGCATTCAGCATGCCGGGGGTGATCTTGTCGCAGTTGGAAATGCAGACCATGGCGTCGGCGCAGTGGGCGTTGACCATGTATTCGACCGAGTCGGCGATGATTTCGCGCGACGGCAACGAATAGAGCATGCCGTCATGGCCCATGGCGATACCGTCATCGACAGCGATCGTGTTGAATTCCTTGGCAACACCGCCGGCAGCTTCGATCTCTCGGGCAACGAGCTGGCCGAGATCCTTGAGGTGAACGTGACCGGGCACGAACTGCGTAAACGAGTTGACGACGGCAATGATCGGCTTGCCGAAATCACCGTCCTTCATGCCGGTGGCGCGCCAAAGGCCGCGTGCACCCGCCATGTTACGGCCGTGAGTGGTGGTTCTGGAACGATAGACTGGCATGAATGTATCCTCACTCGGTCAAGGCCTGCAGTCTATCCGCTCCTCTGCAGAGACGCAAAAAGCCTAGTTTTGAAGATGTCCTACTCCAAGCGTGCACAGGTGTCACTGCCAGATGGCGGCAAAACAGTACGGTACGGTACGGTTCGAATTTGTGTCGCTTGCTCAGCGCCTCAAATCATCCGGCATCACGCCAAAATGCTGCATGATCATATCGACATTGCGGCGATGCGATTTGAAATAGACGTCGAACAGATCGCCGAAGACCGGAACGCCGCCGACCAGTGAATCGACCGCGATATTGCCGACCATCTGTGTCAGCTTGTCTGAGGGAACGCCCATCCGGCGGGCTTCGTTGACGATATAAAGCCCGATCAGCGCGCCGCCCGCATCACCGATCACCGGAACGAGGCCCATGACGGAATCCGCACCAAAACGGATACCGGTGCCGGGTATGCGAATTGCCGTGTCCATCAGCCGGGCAATGCCGGACAGCCGCCTGAGACGACGCAGGCGTTCAGCAGTATCGGCAAAATCCTCACCGCCTTTATGACCGGCAGCATTCCCATCGGCATTCCATGTGCGTGCGGGCATGTCTGCCTCCGATACCATGACGTTCCTGCATAAATGAATGGGGATTGCCGTGGTTCCGTACAAGGCCGCAGCCGTCGCTCGTACGATTGATGACGTCCCACACTTCACGCAAACGTGGTTCATTCCCAACCGCAGGGTTCTGTGAAACCAAACGGGGCGGCGCTACGTATATTGACGAAACACAATCTCCAGCCGGAGGTCTAACCATGGCCGTTTATCGCCCACCGCATATTCCCGCATCCGATATCACCCCGCGCAACATCTATATGTCACGCCGCAGTTTTATCGGAACCGCTGCCGCCGGTTTTGTGCTGGCAGGCGCAGGCAGCGCCTTTGCCGAACCGCTGCAGGCCAAGCCCGGCCCCTATAAGCTGGACGAAAAACTTACACCCAAGGAAGCCGTCACCTCCTACAATAACTTCTATGAGTTTGGGACGGACAAAAGCGACCCGGTCAACAATGCCGGCGATTTCAAGCCGACACCCTGGACGGTAAAAGTCGATGGACTTGTCGGCAAACCAAAAGAGTTCGGCCTCGAAGAACTGCTGAAAATGCCAATCGAGGACCGCACCTACCGCATGCGCTGTGTCGAAGGCTGGTCGATGGTGATCCCATGGATCGGTTTTCCGCTCGCCGCATTGCTCGATCAGGTAGAGCCGCAGGGCAGCGCCAAATATGTCTCTTTTGAAACCGTCGTGAGGCCGTCCGAAATGCCGGGTCAGAAAGGGCTTTTTCAGCCCCTGCCCTGGCCTTACATCGAAGGTCTGCGTCTCGACGAAGCCCGTCACCCGCTGACCATCCTTGCCGTCGGCCTTTATGGCGAAACCCTGCCGAACCAGAACGGCGCGCCGATCCGCCTCGTTGTGCCGTGGAAATACGGCTTCAAAAGCATCAAGTCGATTGTCAGGATTTCGCTCACCGAAAAACAGCCGGAAACCACCTGGAAGAACAGCAACGCCCGCGAATACGGTTTCTATTCCAACGTCAATCCGGCGGTCGATCATCCGCGCTGGAGCCAGGCGACCGAGCAGCGCATTGGTGAAGGCGGCTTCTTCAATACTGCACGCCGCAAGACCCTGCCCTTCAATGGTTATGGCGACGAGGTAGCAAGCCTCTATTCCGGCATGGACCTGAAGGCGAATTACTGATGCCGTTTATACCCGCCCTGCCCCGCAGGCTGCACGGCCCCAGCATCTGGGCGCTTTATGTCATCGGTCTCTGTCCCGCCGTCTGGTCTTTTTATCAGGGCGCGACAGGTGGTCTCGGCATCAACCCGGTCAAGGAGTTCGAACATCTTCTTGGCCTCTGGGCGCTGCGCTTCATCATCGCCACGCTTGCCGTTACACCGCTGCGTGACCTCTTCGGCATCAACTGGATCCGTTATAGGCGCGCACTCGGTCTGCTCGCTTTCTATTACGTGCTGATGCATTTTTCGGTATGGATGCTGCTCGACCTCGGCATGGATTTCGGTTCCGTATTCGCGGACATCCTGAAACGCCCCTATATTACCATCGGCATGGTGTGCCTTGCGGCGCTTGTTCCGCTGGCGGTCACATCGAACAATTATTCGATCCGCAAGCTCGGCAAACTCTGGGTCGACATGCACCACCTGATCTATCCGATCGCGCTTGGCGGCGCCCTTCATTATTTCCTCGCCGTCAAGTCAATTACGACAGGCCCGTTCCTGCATATCGCAGCCATTGCCGTCCTCCTCGCCTACCGACCGGTCCGCAAGCCGTTGATGCGCTGGAAGAGAGCTCGAAAAGCCGTGGAGACACCGCAACCGGCCCATCGCTGACACGGGCTCGCCTTGACACGGCCTATCTTGCAGGCTCCATTCCGCCCTCGAAACGGAGAGCGGCACATGGCGACAGCAGATACGACAACGGGCGGTGGACGGCTTTCATTCGTCGACAGCTATCTCTGCGACCTGCGCCCCTGGGGTGAACTTCGCGGTTTTGCTCGCTTCATCATCGAATTTCTGTATTTCGGCATAAAGGAAGCGCGGGCCTGTCTGTTTGTCGGCCTATTCATGATGTCGGTTTTTCTGGTGCCGAAAGCCGGCATGTTCGGCCTGCCGCGTTATGACGTCCTGTTGGTCATCGCGCTCGCCATCCAGTTCTTCATGATCTGGAGCAAGCTGGAAACCTGGGACGAAGCCAAGGCAATCGGCCTGTTTCACATCGTCGGTTTTGCGCTGGAAGTGTTCAAGACATCCGGCAGCATTCAGTCATGGTCCTATCCGGATTTCGCCTATACCAAGCTATTCGGCGTGCCGTTATTTTCAGGCTTCATGTATGCCGCCGTCGGCAGCTACATCATTCAGGCGTGGCGTCTGTTCGATCTGCGCATCCATCACCACCCCAGCTATTGGATGGCGACGGTGATCGCGCTTGCCGTCTACGCCAATTTCTTCACCCACCATTTTATCGGCGACTACCGCTGGTATATCGCCGCCTGTGCGCTTGGCCTTTATGCCCGCACAACGGTGACATTCCGCCCCTACGACCGGGATCGCAAGATGCCGCTGCTGCTGGCTTTCGTACTGATCGGCTTTTTCATCTGGCTGGCGGAGAACATCTCTACATTCTTCGGTATCTGGACCTATCCCAACCAGATCGGCGCATGGTCGGCCGTGCATATCGGCAAGTGGAGTTCGTGGTCGCTGCTGGTGATCATGACATTCACCATCGTTGCGCATCTGAAACACATCAAGCGGCAGATCCACGTTCCAGCCTGAACCGCTCCAAACGGTTGAGGGCCGGACCCTGATGTGTCCGACCCTCCCTCTCCCGCTGAACCTCGTTTGATCAGGTTTAGAACTGCTTCCTGAACAGAAGGCGATCGAGCGACAGGTAACCGCCGCCGAATGCCGCGTACATGAACGCGCCGCCGGCCCAGAACAACGAAGCCTGTTCAGCCTTGCCCTGCACCTGATGCAGGAATTTCGCGCCGCCATCCGCCAGGCGTGCCACTGCTGGCTGGGCAAAGAGATCGCCACCGGCCTTGAGAGCATCTATACCGGCCTGGGTCAGGAATGCATCGCCGTAAGGGTGTGCAAAATGATAGAACAGCGTGATTGCGAGCATTACCCCGTTCGCCAGTGCCGCCGGGCGGGTAAACAGCCCCAGAGCGATCATGATGCCGCCAAAGAACTGTATGCCTGCAAGCGCGGGCGACCAGAGCCATCCCGGATAAAAGCCGATGTTCTCGACAAAACCGATCTGGGCGAATGGCGCGGTTATCTTCGCCCAACCTTCAACGGCAAGCATGCCGCCAATCGCCAGCCGGAACACGCTCCAGGCCATCGGCTGGGCGATGCGTTCATAAAATCCGCCAAGAGCGGGAATAAAAAGATTTCTGGGTTCTCTATCAAAAATTGGAGCGTAAGCCATTGTCATCCCTCGCACTGTGTTGACAGGAGACAATTTACTTCCGGCCGACCGCCTCAACTTTGATTGTCGTCAATCGCGAAACGCAAATTTCAACTACGACAGCCAGTCCTATACCCATGGCATAAGCAAAAATATTCCAGAGGGAAAACACACGCCCAAGCAGGAGTTTTCCTGCAAGGGTTAAACGGAAGGCGTCCAGATGTGGCGTGTGATAAAGCCTCGAGAATTCGACACAGACGGCAATCACCAGCGCGATCAGGGCGGAAAGCAGGATACGGCGCGGCCCTGCCGCAAACACCACGATGAAAAACACCATGCCGCCCCACAGAACGGAGCCGCCGTATTTTACCGTGAAGAAGGACAGGTCGAGATCATAACCGAAACGACGCAGCAAAAGACCGCAGACGATTATCACACCGATAATCAAAGCGCGGATCAGCCGCCATGCCCATATCGACCTTTGCCACATGACGCTTTCCTAACTCAAACGAAAAGGCCGGGTGTTTCCACCCGGCCTTTTCAATAGGTCGTTCAAAACCGATTAAGCGGCTTCAGCAGCTTCGGCTTCGGCAGCAACGCGAGCCTTGTCGGCTGCGCCCTTGGCAGCGACGTCGCGTTCAACGAACTCGATGACGGCCATAGGAGCGTTGTCGCCCTGACGGTAGCCAGCCTTCATGATACGCAGGTAACCGCCGTTGCGGGTTGCGTAGCGCGAAGCGATGGCATCGAACAGCTTCTTGACGGCGTCGTTGTCCTGGATCTGCGAGATGGCCTGACGACGAGCGTGCAGGTCACCGCGCTTGCCGAGCGTAACCAGCTTTTCTACGATCGGGCGAATTTCCTTCGCCTTCGGCAGGGTGGTTACGATCTGCTCATGGGTGATGAGCGAAGCAGCCATGTTGGCAAACATTGCCTTACGGTGGCTGGCGGTACGGTTAAGCTTGCGACCGGCTTTTGCGTGACGCATGATATGTCTCCTTCACTTGCAGGCATTCGCCTGCAGTCTGATCTGGCGCATGTGCATCCCCACTCTTTAGGGGACATCTGGGCAGATGCGCGGGTTTCAGTTGCTAAGGCCAGCTTTACGCGCCCCGAAGGGCGCGTGAGGCCTTAGTATTGGTCTTCGTAACGCTTTGCGAGGTCTTCGATGTTCTCCGGCGGCCAGGCGGGAACTTCCATACCAAGATGGAGGCCCATGGACGCGAGAACTTCCTTGATCTCGTTGAGCGACTTGCGACCAAAGTTCGGAGTGCGGAGCATTTCTGCTTCGGTCTTCTGGATCAGGTCGCCGATATAAACGATG
>Ga0075364_10000845_pt1 | contig 16154 bp, 14 predicted proteins | sample EndMetdeltDD1764_FD_71517 | JGI IMG/M metagenome (GOLD analysis project Ga0075364, IMG submission 71517) | Populus endosphere microbial communities from Tennessee, USA - Endosphere MetaG P. deltoides DD176-4 | ecosystem: Host-associated > Plants > Roots > Endosphere | place: USA: Tennessee...
GAACAGGACCGTCAGGGCCCCCGCGAGCACCAGCCCGCCGAGTGCGCGGAGCGTCGCTGACCGCCCGCGCCGAGACGAGCGGACGATGGCGATCGGCACAAGCACCAGCAGCATCGCCAGCGCGATCCAGTAGCCCACCAAGACCGATCCGAAGTACGACGTGTCACACACCGCGGGTTCGTCGGCGACGCTGCCGCACGAGTCGGTCATGAACACCGAGGTGATCGCGAGGAGCGCCAGGACAGCCGATCCCAGCAGCTGCAGGACATAGAGCAGCCAGGCGAGAGTCGTTCGGGAGCGGGTCGTTCGGGTCTCGGTCACCGGGGGACCGTAGCGCGGGAACGACCTGTCACGGAGCGTTTCGGTGTCAGATCCGCGCGGCGAGCTCTGTCGCCTGCTTGATCGCCCTCTTGGCGTCGAGCTCGGCGGCGACATCGGCACCACCGATGACATGCACCGGCACACCGGTTGCCTCCAGCGGCTCCACGAGGTCACGCACCGACTCCTGACCCGTGCACAGGACGATCGTCTCGACGGACAGCAGTCGAGACTCCGCGCTGTCTTTGCCAGTCGCGATCGTGATGTGCAGGCCGTCGTCGTCGATGCGGTCGTACGTGACCCCCTTGAGCATCTCGACGCCGGAGTCCTTGAGGGTCTGCCGGTGCACCCAGCCGGACGTCTTGCCGAGCCCCTTCCCGAGCTCGGTGCTCTTGCGCTGGAGCAGGAACACCTGGCGCTTCGGCGGGGCCTTGACCTTGACCGCCAGACCGCCCCGCTCGAGCGCCGGGTCGGTCACACCCCAACGGCGCATCCAGTGCTCGAGCGACTCACCGCAATCGTGCAGGAGGAACTCCGAGACGTCGAATCCGATGCCGCCGGCGCCCATCACCGCGACGGTGCGCCCCACAGGCACACGACCGCGGATGACCTCTTGGTAGTCCACCACCGAGGGGTGGTCGACTCCAGGGATCACCGGCCGGCGGGGTTCGACCCCGGTCGCGAGCACCACCTCGTCGAATCCGGCCAGGTCGGCGACGCTGGCTCGCGTGCCGAGATGGACCCTGACGCGATTGATCTCGAGGCGGCGCGAGAAGTAGCGGATCGTCTCGGTGAACTCCTCCTTGCCGGGGATCTGCATCGCGAGGCGGAACTGGCCGCCCACCTCCGGCAATGCCTCGAACAGCTCGATGGTGTGGCCGCGTCCCGACAGCTCGGCGGCCGCCGCGAGCCCTGCCGGTCCGGCGCCGACCACCGCGACCCGCTTGGCCGAGCGGGTCGGGGAGAGCACCAGCGACGTCTCATGGCCCGCCCGCGGGTTGAGCATGCAGGTCGCGCGCTGGTTCTGAAAGGTGTGGTCGAGGCAGGCCTGGTTGCAGGCGATGCAGGTGTTGATCTCGTCGGCGCGGCCCTCGGCGGCCTTCAGCACGAAGTAGGGGTCGGACAGCAGAGGTCGCGCCATCGACACCAGGTCGGCCTGACCCGAGGCGATGATCTCCTCGGCGATCTCGGGGGTGTTGATGCGGTTGGAGGCCACGACGGGCACCGACACCTCGGGCCGCAGCTTGCCGGTGACCCATGAGAAGGCGCCACGGGGCACCGACGTGACAATCGTCGGGATACGGGCCTCGTGCCAGCCGATGCCGGTGTTGATGATCGAGACGCCGGCCGTCTCGACCCGCTTCGCGAGCTCGACGGTCTCGTCCCAGCTCTGGGCGTCGTCGACGAGGTCGAGCAACGACATCCGGTACATCACGATGAAGTCGTCGCCGACGGCCTCGCGGATTCTTTCAACGATCTCGACGGGGAATCGCATACGCTTCTCGGCCGAACCGCCCCACCGATCAGTGCGGTCATTGGTGCGCGCCGTCAGCATCTGATTGATCAGGTAGCCCTCCGAGCCCATGATCTCGACGCCGTCGTATCCGGCGCGACGGGCCAGCACTGCGGACGCCGCGAAGTCGTCGACGGTCCGCCCGACCTCCTTGGTCGACATCGCCTTGGGGCTGCCGAACGGGGTGATGGGCGACTTCCGGGTTGAGGCGCCGCGCTTGAACGGGTGGTAGCCGTAGCGCCCTGCGTGCAGCAGTTGCAGGGCGATCTTACCCCCGTGCTCATGGACGGCATCAGTGACGATGCGGTGCTTGTCAGCCAGGCGAGCCGATGTCATCAAGGAGCCGAACGGCAGCAGCCACCCGTGCCAGTTGGGGGCGTAACCGCCGGTCACCGACAGCGCCACCCCGCCCTTAGCCCGTTCGGCGAAGTAGGCCGCCAGCTCGGGCAGGTGCCTGGCCCGATCCTCCATGCCGGTGTGCATCGAGCCCATGATGACGCGGTTGCGCAGCGTCGTGTGGCCGAGATCGAGAGGCTCCAGCAGGTGGGGATACGGGGTCATGCGGACTCATGTGATGGGATGGTCCCGTGATCAGCCGGGCGAGCGCGAAGTTCCTCATCGTGGCGGGCATCTTCAACATCGTGATCTGGCCGCGGTTCGCCAAGGCGATTGTCGACGACGACCGGGCCTGGTCGGGGCAGGCGTGGAGCAGCACCCCGCAGTCGTTCTTCTGGGTGCACGCGGTGCTGATCGTCACGGCGTTCACGATCGGACTCGGCGTGCTGTGGGTCGGCGTGCGCGCTCATCGCTCCTCGGCCGCCAAGGTCTGAAGGATCTCGTCGCACCACGCGATGCTCGTCCGCTCAGCCAGGATGCCGCCGCGCAGCACCAGCCAACCGCCGAGCTCGTCGGGCTGGAGCGCCGAGGGATCCGGGTAGTGCTTGTCGGCGCTCGCCTCGTAGTAGGCGAGCCGGGTGAGATGGTCGCGCCGGCGGACCCGCACGTCGTCGACGATCGCCGCGGCGTCTCCGAAGGGCAGCGCCCTCAGCTTGACCGCGAACTCGCTGCGCAGGTGCTCGATGGGGGTCGCCTTGGCGGTCCAGGCGGCGAGCTCCGCGCGCCCGGCGCGCGTGACGACGTAGACCTTCTTGTCGGGTCGTCCGTCCTGGGAGACGAGTTCGGACGTCACCCAGTCATCGCCCTCCATGCGGCCGAGCACCTTGTAGATCTGCTGGTGGCTGGCCTTCCAGAAATGACCGATCGAGGCGTCGAAACGTCGCGCGAGGTCATAGCCGGACGCCGAACGCTCGGCGAGGGAGACCAGGATCGCGTGTTCGAGGGCCACGCTCGAACCGTACTATGCAACTAATTGCATTGCCAAGCGATCCCGCACATGGCCTTGAGCCGTGTCCGTTCTGGGGTATCGCTACCGTGGACGCGATCCATCGGTCTCGGAGGAACGGATGTCAGTGAAGAACGCCGCCAGGATGCGTATCCGTCTGCTGGTCCAAGCGGCGACCGTGGCCATGGCTCTGGCGGGTTGTGGCGCGTCGACGGAGACCAGCGGACTCAATCTGCCCGAGTATCAAGGAGCCCAGGAGTCGTCGGCCGTCACCGGAAAGTCGGGTGATGAACTCGTCGCCGGGGCTCAGGCGGCGCTGGCCGAAGCCGAGTCCGTGACGTTGTCGGGATCGACCCAGGGTTCGCAAGAGGGGCCGTTCGGAGCAGACCTGTCATTCCGGGGTCCGGACGGATCGGGCACCTACTCCATCGGAGACCTGGAGTTCCAGATCCTGATCGTCGACGGCTCCTCCTGGTACAAGGGCAACCAGGCGGCCTACGCCTCGTTCGGCGTCAAGACCGATTCTGTGACACGCAAGATCGCCGACCGCTGGATCATCGACGGCTCGAGTCACCCCAAACTGGCGCAGCTGGAGGTGGCCGGCACCCGTGAGGAGCTGCTTGACGATTTTGTCAGTGGCCGGGGCACGCCGACCGTGACGGCCGAGACCACGATCGACGGGGTGGCGGCAGTCGGGCTCGAGGATGAGTCGGGGACTCTCTTTGTCGCTACGGACGATCTTCGCCCGCTGGCGATCGTCCTCAAGGGTGACGAGGGCGACGGAGTGCGGTTCTCGTACGGCGAGGTCGACAAGCCGTCTGCGCCTCCGCAGGACCAGATCCTGGATCTGGCCGACCTGCGATAGCTGAGCCCCCCGGGGGAGCCCCCGCGGAGGCATCGCCGGGTTCCTGCCGTAGGGCAGAATCGGCCCATGCCTCTTTTCGCCACGACCTACCGCTATGCCGCCGACTCCACGGCGGCCCGTGACACCCATCGCCCGGCGCACCGCGACTATCTCGGTGAGCTGACCGAGCGGGGCGAGCTTGCCCTGTCGGGCCCGTTTGTCGGGGGTGAGGACGGCGCGCTGCTGGTCTTCGAGACGGCCACCGAGGCCGACACAGTCGCCCTGACCGATGCCGATCCCTTTGTGATCGAGGGCCTGGTCGCCGAGATCACGGTGCGCGAGTGGCAGACGGTGTCGGGCCGGTTGTCGCAGTACGTCTGAGCCAGTCGCCACCGACCTGCTTGAAGACAGCGCGGGCGGCGAACCGTCCAGCGCGATTGGCGCCGATGGTGCTGGCCGACGGGCCGTAGCCGACCAGCTGCACACGCGGATCGACTACCGCCGTGGTCCCGCCGAGCTGGATGCCGCCGAGCGGGCTGCGCAAGTGCAGGGGGCCGAGGTGCTCGATCGCGGGCCGGAAGCCCGTGGCCCACACGATCACGTCGGCCCGCTCGAAGCGTCCCGTCGCCCATCGCACGCCGTCGGGCTCGATCGAGGAGAACATGGGTCGCCGGGCGGCGTAGGCACCGAGGCGCTCGGCCTCCCGCTCCTGCTCGCGCAGCTGTAGCCCTGTCACGCTGACGACACTGCGGGGCGGCAGACCCTGGCGAACCCGTTCCTCCACGAGGGCGACCACCTCGCGCCCGACCTCGGGCGTGAACTCGCGCTCGACCCACACCGGCTCGCGCCGGGTGACCCAGACCGTTTCGGTGATCGGGGCGAGAGCGCCGATGAACTGCACGGCCGATGCGCCGCCGCCCACCACAACCACCCGCCGCCCCCGGAAGTGCTCGGGTCCCGGGTAGTCGGCCGTGTGCAGCTGCTCGCCGGCAAAGGTCTCGATGCCCGGATAGTGGGGGATGAACGGCCGGGTCCAGGTGCCGGTCGCGTTGACGATGGTGCGGGTGGTCCACGATCTGCCGACATCGGACTCGAGCACGAGGAGGCCTCCCTCGTCGTGGACCTGCCGAACCCGGACCGGGCGCTCGACCGGCAACCCGAAGCGTCGTTCGTAATGAGCGAAGTACGCGGGCACAAACTGGTTGGCCCGCTCGTCGCCTGTGTCGGGCGGGATCTGGGCGCCGGGGAGGTCGGCGACGCGGTGCACGTCGTTCATCGTCAGGGCGTCCCACCGATGCTGCCACGCTCCGCCGGGGGCCTCGTCGGCGTCGAGCACCAGATGTTTGATACCCAGACGGTTGAGGTGGAATGACGACGACAGCCCGGCTTGACCGGCTCCGATCACGACCGTGTCGAGGATCTCCACGCCGAGGTCAACGTGAGGCGGCGACGGGTCATTCCAGGTCGTACGGCCGGCCGTGGACGAGGTCGACAGCCCATCGTGCGGCGAGGTTGTGGAACGTCACCTGCAGGCGGGGCGCTCCGCCTCGTCCGCCAGCGCCGTGGTGTCCTGGACGACGCGCACGATCAGCGCAGGATCGTCGATCATGGGCACGTGCCCGCAGTGCGGCAGGGCCACGTGGCGAGCCTCGGGCAGCCGCTCCTGCGCGACGGCCGAGGAGCTGTACGGCAGGATCAGGTCGCGGGTGCCCCAGGCGATTGTCGTCGGCACGGCGAGGTGCTTCCGGAAGGCGTAGCTGACCCCTCTCACAATCGTCCGTTCGAAGCCCTTGCAGTGCTTGAGCGCCAGCGCATCCCCGTAGACCTGATCGGCCGTGAACCGCTCGGGGTGGGAGTAGAGCGAGAATCCGGCGGCCCGGCGGCCGAGCGCGCTGCGAGTCACCAGCCGCAGCAGCTTCTCGGGCAGCTGGCTGGTGATCCGCAGTAGCACCAACAGCAACAACGTCTGCAAACGGTTGACGGCGCCGAAGAAGCCGGCGGGGCTGAGTGCCGTGACCGACCGGGCCAGCCCGCGGGCGCCGAGCTCGAGCGCGATCGCCCCGCCGAGCGAGTTGCCCACGACGTGGGGTCGCTCGACGCCCCACAGCGCGAAGTTGTCGGCGAGGTTGTCGCATGCTGAGTCCATGTCGTAGGAGGCGTTCAGCGGATAGGCCGGCGATTCCCCGAAACCGGCGAGATCGACGGCGATCACGTCGTACGACCGCGCGAGCGTCTCGAACACCGGGTCCCACGCCTGGCGGCGATGCCCGATGCCGTGGATGAGGACAAGCGGTTCGCCGGCACCTTGGCGCGTGTAGACCAGTTCGGAGAGCATGACAGTCAACATACCGAGGGTATGCAACGGTGTCATCTGGTCGCGGTGATCAGTTGCAACCGTTACAGCATCACTGTCACACTCACCATGTGACGATCAATGACGGATCCGGACCGCTACATGGCGTACGCGTTGTCGAGCTGGTCGGCATCGGGCCCGGCCCGTTCGCAGCGATGCTGCTGGCCGATCTGGGTGCCGACGTCATCCGGGTCGACCGTCCCGGCGGCAACGCCCTGCAGCTCGGCCCGCCTCACCAAGACATCCTCGGCAGGGGACGACCGTCAGTCGCACTCGATCTGAAAGACCCGCGTGGCGTGGCGGTGGTGCTCGACCTGGCCTCGTCGGCCGACATCCTGATCGAGGGGATGCGTCCCGGCGTCGCCGAGCGGCTCGGACTCGGTCCGGCCGATTGCCACGCCCGCAATCCGCGTCTGGTCTACGGCCGTATGACGGGCTGGGGCCAGGACGGGCCCCTGGCACAGACCGCCGGCCACGACATCACCTATATCTCGGTCGCCGGTGCTCTCGGCGCGATCGGCCGGGCGGACGGCCCTCCGCAGGTGCCGCTCAATCTGGTGGGCGACTTCGCCGGGGGGTCGCTGTATCTCGTCACGGGTCTGTTGGCTGCCCTGACGCACGCCCGATCGACCGGTGAAGGCCAGATCGTTGATGCCGCCATCACCGACGGCACGGCCCATTTGTTGTCGATGATCGTCGCGATGCAGCAGTCCGGCGGGTGGAACGAGAGCCGCGGCACCAACTTGCTGGACACCGGGGCCCCGTTCTACGACGTCTTCGAGACTTCCGACGGTCGGTGGATGTCGGTCGGACCGCTCGAGCCGCAGTTCTACGCCGCGCTGGTTGGCGGCCTGGGTGTTGAGCTCCCGGACCAGTACGACGTCTCCCGGTGGGATGAGCTGCGCGAGATCCTCACCACAACCTTCGCCGGGCGCACCCGCGCCGAATGGGAGCAGGTGTTCGACGGCGTCGACGCGTGCGTCGCGCCCGTGCTCAGCCTCACCGAGGCGTACCAACATCCTCATAACGTTGCCCGCGGCACCTACGTGACCAAGGACGGGCTGACCCAACCGGCCCCGGCGCCCCGGTTCTCGGCCACCCCGGCCACCCTGACGACGCCGCCGGAGGAGCCCGGCGCCAGCACCGCCGAGGCCCTCGCCGCCTGGGGCATCGCCGGTGTCGACGAGCTCATCGCCGACGGCATCGCTGTCCAGGCCACCCCAGACAAGGACGCCTCATGAAGAGGAACATCTTCGACGCCGATCACGACGCGTTCCGCCACACCGTCCGCTCCTTCTGCGAGAACGAGATCGCGCCGCACCACGAGCAGTGGGAGAAGGACTCGATTGTCCCCCGTGATGTCTGGACCAAGGCCGGTGACCTGGGCCTGCTGGGCTTCATGATGCCCGAGGAGCACGGCGGTGGCGGCGTCGACGACTTCCGGTACAACGCGATCCTCACCGAGGAGATCGCCCGCATCGGCGCGAGCGGCATCGGCTTCGTGATCCAGACCGACCTGGTCTCGGGCTATCTGCTGTCACACGCGACGCAAGAGCAGCAGGAGCGATGGTTTCCCACGTTCTGCAGCGGTGAGACCATCACGGCGATCGCCATGACCGAGCCGGGCACGGGGTCCGATCTGCAGGGCATCAAGACAACCGCGGTCCTCGACGGGGACGAGTACGTCGTCAACGGCGCGAAGACCTTCATCACCAACGGCATCAACGCCGATCTGATCGTGGTGGTGTGCCAAACCGATCCGGGGGCCGGTGCGATGGGATTCTCGCTCATCGTGGTCGAGCGAGGCGCCAAGGGTTTCGAGCGTGGTCGCAACCTCGACAAAATCGGCCTCAAGGCGCAGGACACCGCCGAGCTGTTCTTCGACGATGTGCGCGTTCCGGTCACGAATCTGTTGGGCGAGGCCGGCCACGGGTTCATCTACCTGATGGAGAAGCTGCCTCAGGAGCGCCTGTCGATCTCGGTGATGGCTGCGGCGGCATGCCGCCGGATGATCGACATGACGCTGGCCTACGTCAAGGACCGCACGGCGTTCGGCAAGCCGATCGGTTCCTTCCAGAACTCGCGCTTCACGTTGGCCGAGCTCGAGACCGAGGCGCAGATCGCCCAAGTGTTCGTCGACCGCTCCATCACTGAGCTCAACGCCAAGGCCCTGACGGTCGAGGACGCTGCGATGGGCAAGTGGTGGACCACCGAGTTGCAGAAGAGGGTCGCCGACCAGTGCCTGCAGCTGCACGGCGGGTACGGCTATATGAGCGAGTACCCGATCTCGAAGGCCTACCTCGACACCCGCATCCAGACCATCTACGGCGGCACCACGGAGATCATGAAGGAGATCGTCGGACGCGGTATGGGGCTCTGACGGTCGTCCACAGCCCGGCCGCCGACACCTTCCGGTCGTCCGTCACCAGGCCTATCCTGGAATCATGAACGACGCCCAGACCTGGACCACGATCGGCGGCATGTTCACGTTCATGCTGGCTTTCATGGCCATCGTCGTGCGGCTGTTCGGTCAGAACCTCGACGCTCGCTTCGGCGCCCTCACCGCGGTGATGACGGCCGGTTTCGAGCAGGTGGATCGCCGGTTCGAGCAGGTCGACAAGCGGTTCGAGCAGGTGGATCGGCGGTTCGAGCAGGTTGACAAGCGATTCGAGCAGGTCGACAAGCGGTTCGAGCAAGTGGAGCGGCGGCTCGATCGCATCGAAGACCGCGTCGGCGCCCTCGATCGTGACGTGGCCGCGATCACCCGTCGTTTGATGGACGGTCCCGAAACCGCCTGACGTCTCGGTCAGGTGCGGCGGCGCACCGTCTCGCGCTTCGACTCGTCGACTGCGGTCTCGTAGGCCGTCACGAGGGCCTGGATCGTCAGCGGCTTGAACCGCTCGACCAGCGCGGTGATGTCCTCCGGCGGACGCCCCGAGGCCCGCAGCTCCGGCCACCACATAGTTCGGAAGACCTCGGTGATCTGTTCGGCGACGGCCTTGCCGGCCTCGTCGAAGATGCGACGCGATGCGAGCGCGACCTCGATCGGCATCTCGGTCTCGATGAACTGGATGCCGACGGCGAGGTGCGCTGGCGCGACCCGGAAGACACCTTCGCTGGGTGTGGGTTCGACGACGCCCAGGGCGATCAGCATCTCGAGATCGTCATCGGTCAACGGACGGCCTGCCCGCAGCTCGAGGGCCGCCCGGTTCAGTTCTTCGGGGCGGTCGGCCATCCAGGGCGCAAGGAGGGTGCGGTGCAGCGCGACCTGCTCGGGCGTCGCATCGGAGGGGATGTTCTCGAGGTAGCCCTCGATCGCCGACAACGTGAACCCGTGTGCCTGCAGCTCGCGGACCAGCTCGAGGCGTGCGATGTGATCGGGCCCGTAGAAACCGTTGCGACCTTCGCGGCGCGGCGGCGGGATCAGGCCGCGACCGGCGTAGAAACGAACCGTTCGCACCGTCATGCCGACCCGTGACGCGAGCTGCTCGACGCTCATCGTCTCCGCGCGAGTCGTAGTCATGTGATGACCCTATTCCACCGGTTCGATGGCGGTTAGGCTCCAGCAAGGTCTCGGGGAGGGATGACAATGCGACGTGTCGTGGCAGTGGGGGTGGCCACGGCCGCCATGTTCATGGGGACGGTGCTGACGGCGTCGGCGGCGACAACACGCGACTTCGCTGATTGGGGACCAATCGGGGGGACGTCCAATGACTTCACCACGACGATGCAGTTGCCGGCCGCGGGTTTCCCGGAGGCCACCGTCACCTCCGACTCGCGGGCCGATATCGCCCTGCCGACTGGTGCGACCAACTGGTTCGGCGAGAACACGCCGCCGGGACAGAGGTACGGCTCGAGTCGCGATCAGGCGTACCTGAACCTACGACCGCGGGCCGACAACGCCTCGTCGCCCTCGACGACCACCTACACATTCGAGCGGGGCACGCCCCAGGGCTGGGCGTTTGTGCTCGGCGACATCGACGCCGACCAGGTGCGGGTATCGGCCACACGTGCCGACGGGACACCCGCGACGACCGCCGACTTGGGATTTCGCAGTGCCTTCAACCTGTGCGACACCACACCGAGGCCCAGCGGCGTCTGCGCCGCGAACGGACGCCCCAAGGACGTCCCGACGTGGGACACCGCGACCGCGACGCTGATCGGCAACACCGCCGCGGTCGACTCCGACGGTGCGACCGGCTGGTTCGAGCCGACGACGTCACTGCGTACCCTCACCTTCACCTTCACCCGGCGAGGTGGCTTCCCGGTGTTCCAGACGTGGTTCGCGGTGACGAAGCAGGACGTCACGGGAACGGTGGACGTTGCGACCGGCACCTGCACCCTCGGCGGCGCCGAAGTATCACTCCTGGACGCCGAAGGCACCGTGCTGCGGACGGAGCCCGTCACCGCCGGCGCCTACTCGTTCACCGGGGTCGCGGCGAGCTACGGTTACCGGGTCGCGCTGTCGGGCCTGCCGGACTCGTGCATCCCCGATGGTCCGAGCAGCCGGGCGATCGACCTGAGCTCCGGCGACGTAGTGGCCGACTTCACCGTCAGGCAGGTCATCCCGGTGCCGATCTCGGGACAGGTCACCAGCGCTGGGGAGGTCCTCGCGGGGGTCGCGGTGACCCTCACCCCCGCCGGCGGCGGGCCGGCGAAGGTCACCACCACCGACGTCAGGGGGTACTACGTCTTCGATGACAACGCCGACAACACGACGTACACGATCTCCGTGACCCCGCCGGACGGGTATCTGTCGACAGGGACGCGAACAGCAGTCGTGCCGGACAACACCACGACGCCCGTGACCGGGCAGGACTTCGTGCTGCCGGCCCTGCCGACGGTCAGCGGCGCAGTCGACGGCCCGGACGGTCCTCTCGGGGGCGTCACGGTCGAGCTGACGGGCGGCGGGCAGACCTACCGGGCAGTGACCGCGGCTGACGGTACCTACGCACTGCCACGCGTCCCGTCCGGTAGCTATGCGCTCAGGGTGCCTACGCCGCCGGCCGGGTACTCGAGTCCCGCTGCCGCGACGGTCACGGTGGGTACCGCCGACGTCACCGGCCAGGACATCGCGCTGTCGCGCGTCCCGGCGACGGGTTCGGTCGCGGGAATCGTGACGCTCGACGGCGCACCACTGGCGGGAGTCGCCATCGCCGTACGGCCGACAACGGGGTCCGACCTGACGACGTCGACCGATGCCGAGGGCACCTACGGGCTCGGAGGTCTCACGCCCGGCGCTTACACGGTGGTCATCACCCCACCGTCCGGGTCCGGCGGAACCACATCGCGTCCCATCGTCATCACCTCTGCGGGTGACAGCCTGACGGGGGTGGACTTCGCCCTGACCACAACGCCGGCCGTCGTGGTCCCGGTTGTCCCCGCGCCCGACGATCCCGTCCGCGACGACCCGGGCGAACGCGCTGACGACACCTCCGACGACCCCGGCAGGGCACCGGGCGCGCAGGGTGTGCTTCCGGACGCCGGCGGGCCGTCACGGTTGGTCCCGCTGATCGGACTGGTGCTCGTCGCTGCGGGGACGGCGACCGCCGCCGCCTCTGGCGTCCGACGTCGCGCAGGATCGCGCGCGCACCGGCTTCTTTGACAATGACAGTGTTAGTGTCACAATCGACAGTGCCAGTGTCGATCTCTAAGGAACCCGCCATGACCGAGGCCTTCGTCTACGACGCCATCCGCACGCCGCGCGGTCGCGGCAAGAAGTCCGGTTCACTCCACGAGGTCAAGCCGATCTCGCTCGTGACGGGTTTGATCGACGAGATCCGCAGGCGCAACCCCACCCTCGACACTGACGGCATCGAGGACCTCGTCCTCGGCAGTGTCTCGCCGATCGGCGACCAGGGTGGAGACATCGCCAAGACCGCCGCACTTGCGGCCGGTCTGCCCGACACCGTGGCCGGCGTACAGCTCAACCGCTTCTGCGCCTCCGGGCTCGAGGCGGTCAACCAGGCCTCGGCCCGCGTCCGCTCCGGGTGGGAGGACCTGATCCTTGCCGGCGGTGTCGAGTCGATGAGCCGCGTGCCCATGGGCTCCGATGGCGGCGCCTGGGCCATGGACCCGCGTACCTCGTTCGACACCGACTTCGTGCCGCAGGGCATCGGCGCCGACCTGATCGCCACGATCGAGGGTTACAGCCGCCTCGACGTCGACACGTTTGCCGCCGAGTCGCAGGCCCGCGCCGCCAAGGCCATCGCCAACGGCTACTTCGCCAACTCGGTCATCCCGGTCAAGGACGTGTCCGGCCTGACGATCCTCGACCACGACGAGTTCGTCCGAGAAGGCACAACCGCCGAGAGTCTGGCTGGCCTGCCGCCCTCGTTCGCCCAGATCGGCGACCAGGGCGGCTTCGACTCCGTCGCACTCGAGAAGTACCACTGGGTCGAGAAGATCAACCACGTGCACCACGCCGGCAACTCCTCGGGAATCGTCGACGGAGCTGCCCTCGTGCTGATCGGCAACGAGACTGCCGGCGAACGCCACGGCCTCAAGCCGCGTGCCCGCATCCTGTCTGCGGCAGTTTCCGGCTCCGAGCCGACGATCATGCTGACGGGTCCCGGTCCGGCCAGCCTCAAGGCCCTCCACAAGGCCGGGCTCAGCATCGGCGACATCGACCTGCTGGAGATCAACGAGGCCTTCGCCGCCGTCGCACTGCGCCTCATGAAGGATCTGGGTGGCTACCCGCACGACCAGACCAACGTCAACGGCGGATCCATCGCGATGGGCCACCCGCTCGGGGCGACCGGGGCGATGATCCTCGGCACGCTGATCGACGAGCTCGAACGCCGTGACCAGCGTTATGGCCTGGCCACGCTGTGCGTCGGCGGCGGCATGGGCATCGCGACGGTTGTCGAGCGCCTCAGCTGAGCGTCCTCCTCTTTCGACGAAAGTGAATCCGCATGAGTGAAGCAGTGCGTTACGAGGCCGAGGGCGGCATCGCCCATCTGGTCCTGGACGACCCCCAGCAGGGCGCGAACATCATGAACGCCGACTACGCCGCCGCGATGGCCGCCGCGGTCGATCGGCTGGCCAAGGACATCGCCAACGATCCCGAGTCGGTCACGGGCGTCATCATCTCTTCGGCCAAGGAGACCTTCTTCGCCGGCGGCGACCTGAAACTCATGATCCAGTCCACGCCGGATGACGCCCAGCGCCTTTTCGAGGATGTCGAAGGCATCAAGGCGACGCTGCGTCAGCTCGAGACGATCGGCAGGCCGGTTGTCGCGGCCATCAACGGCGCGGCCCTCGGCGGCGGTCTGGAGATCGCGTTGGCGGCGCATCACCGCATCGCGGTCGCCGGCGGCTACTCCGTCGGCCTCCCCGAGGTGACACTCGGCCTGCTCCCTGGCGGTGGTGGCATCACGCGAACCGTGCGCATGTTCGGCATCTCCGACGCGCTGACGAAGTTCTTGTTGCAGGGCCAGCAGTACAAGCCTGCCCAGGCGCTCTCCGAAGGCCTTATCGATGAGCTCGTCTCAACCCAGGATGAGCTGATCCCCGCCGCGAGGGCGTGGATCGCGGCGAATGTCGACAACGCAGAAGCCGCCACGCAGCCCTGGGACCGCAACGGCTATCGCATCCCGGGCGGCACACCGTCCACGCCGAAGTTCGCCGCCTTCCTGCCGGCCTTCCCGGCCAATCTGCGCAAGCAGACCAAGGGCGCGCCCTACCAGGCTCCGCGCAACATCATGAGCGCCGCGATCGAAGGCTCGCAGGTTGACTTCGAGACCGCGACGCGCATCGAGACGCGTTACCTCGTGGAGCTCATGATCGGTCAGCAGTTCAAGAACATGGCGCAGGCCTTCTTCTTCGACCTCGGTGCCATCAACGCCGGCACGTCGAGGCCCGAGGGCATCGAGCCCACCAGGCCTGAGAAGATCGCCGTCATCGGCGCGGGCATGATGGGGGCCGGCATCGCGTACGTCTCGGCCAAGGCCGGATTCGAGGTGGTGCTCAAGGACGTCGAGCTCGCGGCCGCCCAGAGGGGCAAGGACTACAGCCAGGGCCTCGTCGACAAGGCCGTCTCACGTGGCCGCCTGACGCAGGAGAAGGCCGCGGAGCTGCTGGCTCGCATCACACCGACGGCCGACTACGCCGACCTCGAGGGATCCGACTTCGTGATCGAGGCGGTGTTCGAATCGGTCAAGCTCAAGCACCAGGTGTTCCGTGAGGTGCAGAGGGTTGTCAACGCCGATGCGCTGCTGGGTTCCAACACGTCGACGTTGCCGATCACGATCCTGGCCGACGGCGTCGAGCGTCCCGACGACTTCATCGGCATCCACTTCTTCTCGCCTGTCGACAAGATGCCATTGGTCGAGATCATCGCCGGCGAGAAGACGTCCGATGAGGCAGTCGCCCGTGTCATCGACTACACCAGAGCGATCAAGAAGACCCCCATTGTCGTCGGCGACAGCCGGGGCTTCTTCACCAGCCGGGTCATCGGCACCTTTGTCAACGAGGGGATCGCGATGCTGGCCGAGGGGGTTTCGCCGGTCAGCATCGAGCGGGCCACCACCCAGGCCGGCTTCCCGGCGCCCGTGCTGCAGCTGAGCGACGAGCTCAACCTCGAGCTGATGGTCAAGATCCGCCATGAGTCCAAGATCGCGGCGCAGGAGGCGGGCGAGGTGTGGGATGCCAGCGCTGCCGAAGCCGTCATCGACACCATGATCGAGATCGGGCGACCCGGCCGGTTGAAGGGTGCGGGCTTCTATCAGTACGTCGACGGCAAGCGCGACGGTCTGTGGCCCGGTTTGGCAGAGACGTTCCCCGTAGCCGACCAACAGCCGCCGTTCGACGACCTCAAGGAGCGGCTCACGTTCATCATGAGCCTCGAGACGATCAAGTGCCTCAACGAGGGACTGATCTCGGTGCCCGATGCCAACATCGGCTCGATCTTCGGCATCGGGTTCCCGGCCCTGCACGGCGGCGCGGTCCAGTACGTCAGCGGTTACGAGGCCTCCGACGGCTCGATCGGCGTGGCCGCCTTCACGGCGCGCGCGCAAGAACTCGCCGACACATACGGAGACCGCTTCACCCCACCCCGCGATTTGTGACGTCTTGCACGGGTTGAGAGCGCAGACCTGTGCAAGACGTCACAAATCGCGAGGGCAGGCAGGTCTAGTTGGCTAGGCATACCTAAGTTAGGCTGGGCGGGTTGTCCGTCGAGAGGCCGTCCGTGAAGACTCATCCCTTGGTGTCCGTCGCCACGCCGTCGGTCCCCGCCTGAGATGACCGCCATCGCCCCGTCGACAACGGCGGTCGAGCAACGCCCGCAGCGCCGGTCGAGGGCAGCCCTCACCACCGGCCTCGTGGTCCTGCTCGGGGTTCTTGCCCTGGTCTGTTTCTTCAGCATCACGATGGGTGCCCGCGGAGTGGGGCTGTCGACGATCTGGAAGGCCTTCAACGACTACGATCCGACCAACGCCGCCGAGACCGTCATCCGCGAGCTGCGTGTCCCCCGCACCCTGATCGGCATCTTCGCCGGTGCGGGCCTCGGTCTGTGTGGGGCGATCCTGCAAGGGGTGACCCGCAACCCACTCGCCGACCCAGGCATTCTCGGCATTGCGTCGGGCTCGGCGACCGCGATCGTCTTCGGCATCATGGTGCTCGGCACGCAGTCGGTCAGCACGTACGTGTGGTTCGCGTTTGTCGGTGCGGGCGTTGCCACCGTCACGGTCTACGGCATCGCCTCTTTTGGGCGCGAGGGAGCGACACCGGTCAAGTTGGCCCTTGCGGGCGCGGCGGTCGGCGCGATCCTGTCGTCCATCAC
>Ga0075364_10000846_pt1 | contig 16148 bp, 10 predicted proteins | sample EndMetdeltDD1764_FD_71517 | JGI IMG/M metagenome (GOLD analysis project Ga0075364, IMG submission 71517) | Populus endosphere microbial communities from Tennessee, USA - Endosphere MetaG P. deltoides DD176-4 | ecosystem: Host-associated > Plants > Roots > Endosphere | place: USA: Tennessee...
GTTGCACCGTTATGTCGACGATCCCATCGACTTTTCTAATATCCGCGCGCGGCTGATGGCGTCAGATCATCTCGTGTTGTTGAAGCCGCAGCAGGTCGACGCAGAGACTACCAAGGTGGCGGAGCCTGCCGTCTTCACCACCCGCGAGATCCTGCGCATTGAATACGACATGGCGCGGTCGGCGAACACCCTGTCGAAGCGCTCGGGTTTTGCTGTAGGGGCGGATGCGGTTACTGGGGCAATTGCGAACGTCGAGACGCAGGATCCGCAAAAGCCATTCCGGCTCGATCCCGAGCAGGTCGATGCTATCAGGCATGTGACAGGCGACAATGGCATTGCTGCCGTTGTCGGACTGGCTGGCGCAGGCAAGTCGACGCTGCTTGCTGCGGCACGTGTTGCCTGGGAAGGGGATGGCCACCGGGTGATCGGCGCAGCACTCGCCGGCAAAGCCGCCGAGGGGCTGGAGGACAGTTCCGGCATCAAATCCCGGACGCTCGCTTCCCTTGAACTGGCATGGGCCAACGGGCGCGACCTGCTCGAACCTGGCAATGTGCTTGTCATCGACGAGGCGGGCATGATCTCATCGCAACAGATGGGTCGGGTACTGAAGGCTGCCGAGGATGCAGGCGCAAAGGTTGTTCTGGTCGGCGATGCCATGCAGCTTCAACCGATCCAGGCGGGTGCAGCGTTTCGGGCGATCAGTGATCGTATCGGTTTTGCTGAACTTGCCGGCGTGCGGCGCCAGCGCGAAGCGTGGGCGCGCGAGGCCTCTCGTCTCTTCGCGCGTGGCAATGTCAGAGACGGTGTCGATGCCTATGCGCAGCAGGGCCGTATCACAGAAGCCGAGACACGTGCCGAAATCGTCAACCGTATCGTTGCTGATTGGACGAATGCCAGACGTGAGCTGTTGCGGAACGCCGCCGACAGGGGAGCTTCCCCCCAGCTTAGTGGCGACGAACTGCTCGTGCTGGCCCATACCAATGAGGATGTGAAGCGTCTCAACGAATCTTTGCGCCAGGTGATGATGGAGGAAGGCGCACTTACCGGTGCCCGCGACTTCCAGACGGCGCGCGGGGTTCGTGAATTCGCCGTCGGCGACCGGATCATCTTCCTGGAAAACGCCCGATTTCTTGAACCGCGTGCGCGCCATCTCGGTCCGCAATATGTGAAGAACGGCATGCTCGGAACAGTCATCTCGACAGGTTACAAACGCGACGGCTCACTCCTGAGCGTCCGGCTCGACAACGGCCGCGATGTTATGATCAGCGAGGACAGCTATCGCAACATCGATCACGGTTACGCCGCGACCATACATAAATCGCAAGGTGCGACCGTCGACCGGGCCTTCGTGCTTGCCACTGGCATGATGGACCAACATCTGACCTATGTGTCGATGACGCGCCATCGTGATCGCGCCGATCTCTATGCGGCGCGCGAGGATTTTGAACTGAGACCGGAATGGGGACAAAAGTTGCGTGCCGATCATGCTGCTGGCGTTACCGGTGAACTCGTCGAAACCGGCAATGCGAAGTTCCGGCCGCAGGATGAGGATGCCAAGGAAAGCCCTTATGCCGATGTAAAAGCCGACGACGGTGCGGTCCATCGGCTTTGGGGTGTTAGTCTGCCGACGGCTCTGGAGGAGGGCGGTGTCTCTGAAGGCGATACAGTCACGTTGCGCAAGAATGGTGTTGAAAAGGTCAAGGTCGTGGTCGCCGTCGTCGATGAGCGGACCGGTGAGAAGCGAACCGAAGAGAGGGAGGTCAAGCGAAACATCTGGACCGCAGAATTGAAGGAAACCGCCGAAGCCCGTGCGCGGCGGATCGAGCATGAGAGCCACCGGCCGGCATTGTTCAATCAGCTCGTAGAGCGTCTTGGCCGGTCGGGCGCCAAGACCACCACGCTCGATTTCGAAAGTGAGGACGGTTACCGGGCGCATACGGAAGATTTTGCACGGCGGCGTGGCATCGACACCGTCGCCGGGATCGCAGCCGGGATGGAAGAGAGCATTTCGGGGCGGCTGGCGTGGATTGCGGAAAAGCGGTTGAGGCTGGCGAAGCTCTGGGAGCGGGCGAGCGTCGCGCTCGGTTTCGTGATCGAGCACGAACGGCGCGTTGCGTATCATGAAGACCGCACCGAACCTCTGACGCCGGAAATTCCGGCGACCAGAAAACATCTGATTCCGCCCACGACCAGCTTTGCCCGTAGCGTTGATGAAGATGCACGCCGGGCGCAGATCACCTCGGACCGGTGGAAGGAGCGGGAAGCGATCTTGCTTCCGGTGCTCGAAAAGATTTATCGTGCTCCGGATATAGCACTTGCCCATTTGAATGCGTTGGCATCGGAAGCGACGAGCGAACCGCGCAAACTTGCAGAGAGCCTTGCCGCAGCGCCAGATAGGCTTGGCCGCCTTCGCGGCTCCGACCTTATGATCCATGGCCGTGCTGCTCGTGACGAGCGCGACAAGGCCACCACCGCACTGTCGGAATTGGTGCCCCTGGCCCGCGCTCATGCCACCGAATTTCGCCGCCATGCAGAGCGTTTCGGGGTCCGCGAGGAGCAACGCCGCGCTGATATGTCCCTGTCGATCCCCGCTCTCTCCAAGCAGACAACAGCGCGCCTCGTCGAAATCGAAAGGATCCGGGAACGGGGAGGGGACGATGCCTACAAGACCGCTTTCGCCTATGCCGTCGAGGACCGTCAACTAGTCCAGGAGGTCAAGGCCGTCAATGACGCCTTGACCGCACGCTTCGGCTGGAGCGCTTTCACCACGGAGGCTGATGCGGTTGCCGAGCGCAACATGGCAGCGCGCATGCCCGAGGATATTGCACCCGAGCGCCACGAGAAACTCTTGCGGCTGTTCTCGGTCGTCAGGCGTTTTTCCGAAGAACAGCATTTGGCCGAAAAACAGGATCGTTCGAAGATCGTTGCGGGCGCGAGCATCGAGGTCGGAAAGGAAGCGATACCCATGCTGCCGTTGCTCGCCGCCGTGACCGAATTCAAGACCCCGGTGGAAGAAGAGGCACGCATGCGTGCTGGCGCGCTCGCACACTACCGTCACCATCGCGCGGCACTCGCCGAGACCGCAGTGCTTATCTGGCGCGACCCCGCTGGCGCGGTTGGCAAGATAGAGGAGCTTGTTCAACAAGGCGTTGCCGGTGAGAGGATCGCCGCGGCCATCAACTGTGATCCCGCAGCCTATGGTGCGTTGCGTGGCTCTGATCGCATCATGGAGAGGTTGCTTGCCTCCGGTCGCGAACGAAAGGACGTTCTTCAGGCTGTGCCGGAACTCGCCAGCCGCGTACGCTCACTGGGCGCGTCGTGGGCCACTGCTCTGGAGACGGAGACCCGAGCCGTCGCCGAGGAGCGTCGGCGCATGGCCGTCGCCATTCCCGGCCTGTCGCAGGCGGCTGAGGATGCGCTCCGGAAGCTGGTGGCGGATGCGAACAAGCAGAAGAAGGGCAAGAGCGTCAAGCGCGGTGTCGCTGCGGGTTCTCTTGAGCCACACGTCGCCCGGGAATTTGCAGAGGTCAGCCGGGCGCTCGATGAGCGTTTCGGCAGGAATGCGATTCTGCGTGGCGAGAAAGATGTCATCAATTGCGTGTCGTCGGCGCAACGCCGCGCCTTCGAGGCGATGCGGGAGCGCCTGCAGGTCTTGCAACAGGCGATACGAGCAGAAAGCAGTCAGGAAATCATTGCTGAACGCCAGCAGCGAGCCATTGATCGCGCTCGCAGTGTCTCCCGATAGGTGTCACTTTGGAGAAAGGGAAGGAAAAGCATAGGGACGACCAGGAAACAGTCCTACAACGCGGACGACTGCCCCAATATCGAAAGTCGGCCGTCGCTGGAGGGCATGAAGAGCCAAAACACAGACTTGCACCATCCCGTTTGATGTCCGGGTCACCTTCTCTGTTGATCCGGCAGAGCTACGGGATTCGTATTGTGTCCAAATCTATCGCCAAGGTGTTCATAGATTGCCCGAAATGGAACACCTTGCGCTGGCAGCCATTCGATTGATCCCATGGAACCACACGGGAGCTTGCCCAAGCTTCCCTCTATCAGCGTTCGAATGCCGTAGAACGTGACAAGGTCTCTGGCGGAAATCCGAAAAATCAGGCCATCCTCGACTACTCTGATAATCGCGCATCCATCCTCGAAGTCCAAAAGCCGGTCGTCCTCCCGTACGGTAATCGACAGGCAGACCTTCAGGTTCCACCTACAGATTTTCTCGACAACATACGGTGCGGGTTGCAAGGCGACAAAGGCCTCAGTAGCATTCTGGTAAGTCATGATTTCTCTGCCGTTACAGTTTTCTTTCCGTTCGCGCCGAAGAATGGCGCCAGTTCGAGCGCAGAATGGCTCGGTTTAGTGAGTGCGTTGATGTGTGGAGAGGCTTGGTATTCCGGTCTTCGGCGTCAGTTGGGCAAGAACGCACATCGCTTCGGTATCCGGACGCTTGGGTGATCAGATACATGATGACTCCAATATGATGTGGTTGGCAGCATGCATTTGCTGCTGATCGTGCGAAATACCCTCAAAACTGTGCCCTCATGTGAGGGTATTGCTATTGGGGTTTTTAATAAAAAGGCGGTGACTGTTAGCGATCCTCATGGACAGGGCGTTTGGCAGACACAGGGATAAAGCGTTTGAATTTCGGCACGAGAGGATGCCGAGATCAAAGCGCGCCGGACAATCATAATTCTCTGAAGTCGTTCAGAGCTGCAGGGTTCTACGCAGTTTACATCGTTAACCGGGTCGTCTTTGTGGGGGCACTGACAGTTAAGCCTTACGAAATAAATTTTCCACACAATCGTTACCTTGCTGATTCAGCACATGTTTCCGCGAAAAAATGCCCGAAAGCTGGTTGTGTGGCGAATTCGATGTGCTTGACTCATATTCAGGAAAAGAACAAAAGAAGAACATTAGCAATTCTGGACATGAAGTCCATGTTCCAACGTGAGCCAAGGCGGTCTGCGGACGATGTCGTATGCGCGCAGTTCGAGAGTTATCGATGACCTGAGGGAAAGTATAGCTCATCTCGAAGGGGGCTCTGCGCATAAGCCTGTGACGTTACCGTTTGGTGTTCGCCAGATAGACGACCATCTCCCAGGCGGTGGGATAGCCCTTGGTGCTATCCATGAGTTCGCAGGTGGTGGCGCAGGTACCGTTGACGGTGCGGCTGCCGCGTTGTTTGCGGCCGGCATTGCTGCCCGATCCAAGGGAAAGGTCCTTTGGTGCCTTACTCGTCCTGACCTTTTTGCTCCAGCCATTTCACAAGCAGGGCTTCATCCCGATCGCGTGATCTATTGCGAGGGCAACAAGGATGAGGACGTGCTGGCCTCGATGGAGGAGGGCCTTTCCTTCGGTGGCTTTGGGGCCGTCGTTGGAGAGCTGGTTCGGCTGCCAATGACAGCATCGCGCAGGCTCCATCTGGCCGCAGAAAAAACGGGCGGTTTGGGTCTCATCGTTCGCCGATGGAGACGACAAAACGAGGCTTCGGATTACGGAAGTCCCACAGCTTCAACGACCAGATGGAGGATCAGTGTGTTGCCATCTGAACATTTACCCGTCGCAGGCGTCGGAAGGGCGCGATGGTTGGCTGAATTGATGAGAGTAAAAGCAGGCGAGTGTGCTGAGTTTGAATTAGGAGCCTGTGATGCCGAGGGTCGTATCTGTTTACTTCCCGTATCTGTCGACGGATCGAATACGTCGACATGGAGAGGGAGCCGTGCCGGCTGAAAAACCACTGGTGGTAATATCCAGGTCTGGCTCAAAACGATGGGTGTCTGCTGCTGATGCAGAGGCTCGAAAAGTAGGTTTGCGTGTTGGCATGTCGGCCAGCAAAGCCCAGGCAGTGATTGCTGATCTGGTGTTGATTGATGCTGATCCCGTAGCAGATGCAGCGGCTCTCGAACGCTTGGCTCTTTGGGCGCTGAGGCAATACAGCCCTGTGGTTGCGGTCGATGGTTTGGACGGCATCGTCATGGATACCGAGGGCGCGGACCATCTGCGCGGCGGTGAAGCGATGATGATATCCGGTTTAGTGAACATGCTGCGTGCGCGAGGCCTGACTGCGCGCGCAGCGGTCTCAGACACCTGGGGGGCATCTCATGCAATCGCCAGGCTAACGTCTGCCGAAACGACAGTTGTTCCCGTAGGTGACATCCAAAAAGCAGTCGTTGGTCTACCGATCCACTGTCTCCGACTTCCCGCAGACATGATTCAAAGCCTTCGCGTTCTCGGTGTGGAGACGGTTGGAGAACTGTCAGCGATGCCGAGAGCGCCATTGACCCTTCGGTTCGGACCTGAACCAGGGCGGCGGCTGGATCAACTGTTCGGTCGCGTCGCCGAGCCTATCGAACCAATTCGAACACCGGAACTCGTCGAGGTTTTTCGTAATTTCCAGGAGCCAATCGGTGCTGCCGAAACGATCGAAAAGTACGTTCGCCGCTTGGTGGCGCAATTGACCAGTGAGCTGGAGAAGCGCGGTCTTGGTGTGCGACGATCCGACCTGGTCATCCATCGCGTCGACAATACCCGCCAATGCTTGCGTGCGGGGCTCGCCAAACCAGTGCGCGATCCGGCACGTCTCTCCAAGCTGTTGTGTGATCGCATCGAGAATATCGATCCAGGCTTTGGTATTGAGAAGCTCGTGCTTGTGGCAATCATGGCCGAGCCGCTGGAGGAAAAGCAGACGGCGTCTTCGCTGATCGAGGAAGAGGTCGTTGACATCACGCCTCTTGTGGACATTCTCGGCAACCGCGGTCAGCGACTATACCGCGTTACTCCGGTCGCGTCTGATGTCCCCGAACGATCGGTCATCCGGATTGCGCCCACTGCCCTTGAGACGGGTGCTGACTGGGCATCGAAATGGCCACGACCCTCGAGACTTCTGCCGTATCCGGAACGCATCGAAGTCGTTGCTCTGCTCCCGGACCAACCACCTGCAGTATTCACCTGGCGGGGAAAACGACGACGCGTCAAACGAGCCGACGGTCCTGAGCGGGTGTTCGGAGAATGGTGGCGAAGGCCACGAGAAATTCAGGCAGTACGAGACTATTTCGTTGTCGAAGATGAGACGGGTGAACGGTACTGGGTCTACCGTGCAGGCGATGGGGTAGACGCTGAAACAGGATCGCATTTTTGGTTCCTGCATGGAGTCTTCGGATGAGATACTCTGAGCTTCAGGTCACGACACATTTTTCATTTTTGCGTGGAGCGTCCAGTGCAGACGAATTGTTCGCTCGTGCCGAAGAGCTGGGGATCGACGCTCTCGGTGTTGTCGATCGTAACTCGCTCGCTGGCATCGTCCGAGCCTGGGAAGCGGCAAAGAAAACGGGTGTGCGCCTGGTTGTCGGCTGCCGTCTCGACCTTGCCGATGGAATGTCGATCCTTGTCTACCCAATGAACCGTTCTGCCTACTCGCGCCTGACGCGCCTGCTATCGTTGGGAAAAAGCCGGGGAGGAAAGGGCAAGTGCATTCTCGATCTCACCGATGTCGAAGCATATAGCGACGGGCTGATTGCCGTGCTTATTCCCGACGAGGCAGACGACGGTTATGTCGGCCAGTTGCGTCGGCTATCGGCGATCTTCGGTGATCGTGCCTATGTGAGCCTGTGTCTGCGTCGTAGACCACGCGACAGGCTTCGCCTCCATAATTTGTCGAACATGGCGGCCCGACACAGGGTGAAGACGGTCGTGACCAACGATGTTCTCTTCCATGATCCCAGTCGTCGACAGCTTCAGGACATTGTCACCTGCGTCCGCAATTGCACGACTATCGACAATGTCGGCTTCGACCGTGAGCGTCACGCGGATCGGTTCATCAAAGCACCGGAGGAAATGCATCGCCTGTTTTCTGAATATCCAGAGGCCTTGGCTCGGACGCGCGAGATCGTCGACCGTTGTCGTTTCGACATGAGCGAACTTCAGTACCAATATCCAGAAGAAGCTTTGGTGCCCGGACTGGATGCCCAGCAATCGCTGACAAAGTTTGCATGGGAGGGGGCGGCGGATCGGTATCCCGAGGGTATTCCTGGCAAAGTCCGAAAGGCGATCCTGCATGAACTCGAACTGATCCGGATCATGAAATATGCGCCGTATTTCCTGACGGTCTATTCAATCGTGCGGTTTGCTCGATCTAAGGGCATCCTTTGCCAAGGGCGTGGGTCGGCGGCCAACTCGGCCGTCTGTTACTGTCTTGGGATCACCAGCATCAATCCTGAAACCTCTGATCTTCTCTTCGAACGTTTCGTGTCCATGGAACGCGACGAACCGCCCGATATCGACGTTGATTTCGAGCATAACAGACGTGAAGAGGTCATCCAGTGGATTTACGATACCTACGGCCGTAGCCGTTCGGCTCTGTGTTCGACCGTTACGCGGTACCGGGCAAAGGGTGCACTGCGTGATGTAGGAAAAGCCTTGGGTCTACCTGAAGACCTTATCGGCCAGTTGTCCTCTGGCATATGGGGGTGGTCCAGAGATGGTGTCGGCGAGAAACAACTCAAAGAAAACAACATGAATGCGTCGGACTATCGGCTGCAATTGGCGCTCGACCTTGCGGGACAATTGATGGGTGCGCCGCGACACCTTGGCCAGCATCCGGGTGGTTTTGTGTTGACGCAAGACAGGCTCGACGATCTCGTGCCGATCGAACCTGCGGCTATGGATGATCGGCAGGTGGTGGAGTGGGATAAGGATGACATCGAGGCCCTAAAATTCATGAAAGTCGATGTGCTCGCGCTCGGTATGTTGTCGTGCATGGCGAGGTCGTTCGAACTTTTGGCTGATCATAAGGCATTGCCTATGGGGCTGGCGGACGTTCCACAGGAGGATCAGCGGACTTATGCCATGATCCGCAAGGCAGATACCTTGGGGACGTTTCAGATCGAAAGTCGCGCACAGATGTCCATGCTTCCTCGATTGAAGCCGAGGACATTCTATGACCTCGTGGTGCAGGTGGCTATCGTCCGACCCGGTCCTATACAAGGCGACATGGTGCATCCCTATCTGCGTCGTCGCGAGGGCAAAGAGAAGGTCGAATACCCGACACCTGAACTGGAAGCGGTTCTTGGCAAAACCCTTGGCGTTCCTCTTTTTCAGGAAAGTGCGATGAAGGTCGCAATGGTTTGCGCGGGGTTTTCCGCAGGTGAGGCAGATCAACTGCGGCGTGCCATGGCAACATTCAAATTCACGGGCGGGGTCTCGAAGTTTAAAGACAAACTCGTCAGTGGCATGGTGAAAAACGGTTACTCTACGGAGTTCGCTGAGCGCACCTTCAGCCAGCTTGAAGGGTTTGGTTCATATGGTTTTCCGGAGTCACACGCGGCTTCATTTGCTCTGATTGCCTATGCCTCTTCATGGGTAAAGTGTTGGCATCCTGATGTCTTCTGCACGGCACTCATCAACAGCCAGCCTATGGGGTTCTACAGCGTGGCCCAAATCGTCACCGATGCCCGTCAACATGGTGTCGAGGTTCGACCCGTTTGTGTGAATTCATCGAGATGGGACTGCACCATGGAGCCTATAGCGGGAACTGACCGTTACGCCGTCCGCCTTGGTATGCGTGTTGTCAAAGGGCTATCCCAAAACGATGCCGCCAAGATCATTCTCGCGCGCGCCAACCAGGCATTTGAGAGTGCAGACGATATGTGGCGGCGCTCGGGTGTACCAACGGCATCTCTGGTGAAACTGGCCGAAGCAGATGCATTCCTGCCGTCATTGAAACTCGAACGAAGGCAGGCACTCTGGGATATCAAAGCGCTGCGTGATGAACCGCTTGAACTGTGGGCTGCAGCGGCTGAGCGGGAAGCCAGAACGGTGTCGGAAATGCAGGAGCCTGATGTCAGTCTGAAGTCGATGACGGAGGGCAGAGAGGTTGTCGAAGACTATTCGCATACCGGGCTGACATTGAGAGCCCATCCGTTGTCTTTCCTTCGTAATGATCTCAAGGCCAAGCGCATCGTCACATGTGCTGAAGCAATGGGGGAACGGGATGGTAAGTGGCTTTGGACTGCCGGCCTCGTTTTGGTCAGACAGCGACCCGGTAGCGCGAAGGGAGTAATGTTCCTGACGCTTGAGGATGAGACGGGCATCGTCAACGCCGTTGTCTGGCCTTCATTGTTCGAGCGTCAGCGGCGAGTGTTGATGACCGCCAGCATGATGGGTATCCATGGTAAAATCCAGAAAGAAGGCGAGGTCGTACATCTAGTTGCACAGAAGCTGTTCGACTTCTCAAGCGACCTTAGAAACCTTGGAGATCGAACTGGTGAGTTTCCGTTGCCCTACGGGCGCGGAGACGAGGCCAAGAATGGCGGAGGTCCCGATCCGCGTGATAATCCCAAGCCAGCCGTGCAGGCGAGGGACATCTACATCCCCGATTTGCATATCGATACATTGAAGGTGAAGAGCCGGAATTTTCATTAGGGACCCTTCAGGTGCAAAGTGCACATTACAATTGGGATCAACGGCAGTGCCGTTTGTGGTTTTCACTCGCGCTGTTTACGATCGGTCGCTTTCGCAATCTGGGCTGCAAGTTGTCGTCCGATCTCTATGACGTCGTCACGATTGGCGGTGGGGTCCTGGTTGCTCCATGCAAGTCCAAGACCGATGCGCAAATCGACTTCCTCGACTGGCTTTAATCGGAAGTTTTTGTTCGGAAGGTTCGCAGCCCATTCTGGAACGAAACCCACACCGACGCCCGCAGAGACAAGCGCGATCAGTGATAAGGTATCATCGCAGGTGTAGGCGATCCGGTCTGAAAGTCCGTGTTCGCGAAAGGTGTCGAGAAAATACCGCTCAGTATAAGACAGGTTCGAGCGGGAGAAAGAGATGATTTTCTGGCGACGCAGGTCGTCCAGTGTGATGGTCTGCGCTTCAGCCAGAGGATTCTCTTTGGAGACGGCCAGCAAATACCGCTCCTCAGTTATGGCCTGCCATCGCAACGCGCCATTATTTTCCGGTGGACGAACAAAACCGATATTGACCTGTCCACGCTCAATGTCGCGCACGATGGATTCCGTCGTGCCGTTGCGGATATGAATGCGAATATCTGGGTAGCGTCGGCCGATGCGCGCAAGAAAATCAGGCAACAGACCGAAAGTTGCCGGGTGAATGGTGCCGATGGTGATCTTGCTGGCAGCCTTGCCAGCAACCGCCTGCGCGACTGCACAGCTTTCATCGACATCGCGAAGCAGTTGGACGCAACGCTCATAAAAAACGGAGCCCGCCGGTGTTAGCTGAACGCGGCGTGTGGAACGAATGAGAAGTGAAACGCCCAGTTCCTTCTCAATCGCCTGAACTTGGGCGGTGACTGCGGGCTGAGCGAGGCTGAGCCGGATCGAGGCGCGCCCGAAATGCAGTTCCTCCGCGACGGCCACGAACGTGCTCATTTGGCGGAGATCCATCCCAGTTCCTTCCGTCACAGGTACAAACAGAGCCATAGGAGGCCAGTTATTTATCGAAGGATAGTGCCATCGATCTCCTTGGTCCAGATGCATTATTGATAGCCGGCGGTGATTAATGATTGCCACGATTCCTTGAAGCCTGCATAGTAGGAGGATCGAAAGGACCGCCCCGCAACCACTACGAGATTGTGGAGTAGCAATGGTCTAGCGATCTCGGTTAAGTTGACGGTTCAGAAGAATCGATGGTGAAGGCGATGAAATCGGATATCGGACATCTTCCGCAGGCAAAGCAGGTCGAACTGGAAAAGGTCGTCCGCATCATCCATGAAGAGTTTGCTGGCGTGGTTGAGCGTTCGAAGTCGGATGCGAAGAAAGACGGCCGGATCTACAAGATCATCCTGTTTGGTTCCTATGCCCGCGGCACCTTTGTTGACGAACCGCATACCTCGAAAGGCTATCGTTCAGATTTCGATATTCTCGTCATCGTCAGCAACAAGGAACTGGCCGACCCGAAATACTGGGACAAGGCCACCGACCGGGTGATGTGGGACAAGGAAATCGAAACGCCGGTTGGCCTGATCGTGCATGGTGCCCGCGAGATCAGCAATTTCCTGCATGACGGGCAGTATTTCTTTGTCGATCTCGCCCGTGAGGGCATTGTCCTCTACGAATTCGATGACCGACCGTTGGCCGAACCAAAGCCGCTCAGCCCAGCCGATGCGCTTAGGGTGGCGGAAGAGCATTTTGAACGGGAAATTGTTAGTGCCGGTGAGTTCCTTGAACTTTCCGATATAGCTGCGAGAAAGGAGATGGAGAAAAAAGCTATTTTCCTTCTCCACCAAGCAGTAGAAACAGCCTATTCCTGCTATCTCCTAACGCTGACAAACTATAGCCCGGCCTCGCACAACCTGAAATTCCTGCGTGGTCTCTCCGAGGATCGTGACCGGCGGCTGGTCGACATCTGGCCGCGCGAGCAGCAACGCTTTACCGCATGGTACAACATTCTAAACGAAGCCTACGTCAAGGCGCGCTATTCAAAACAGTTCGAGATCAGCGAAGAGGCGTTAGCGTGGCTTCAGGAACGGACGGCTGAACTTCATACCCTGATCGAAACGCTCTGCAGGGAGCATATCGAAAAACTTCGGCACAGCATATAAACCCTCTGTGACGAGGATGTTTACTCAATTCCGCGTGCGAGGGATTGACGGAATCGGTCCTGATATTCCGAAAGTTTCTTAGCCTGCTCGAGCGTATGGAGTAGGCAGGGCAGGTTCGCTCGTCGGATTCTCCCTATGGCCATCGTAGATTGTGTGAGCTCCGCCCGAAAAACACCGGAGGCTTAAGCTGTGCCGACCACTCAGACTAACTGTTTTTGAATGACAAAATCTCGGGAGAGGACGCGCAGATATATTGTCGCCGAAACTGAGTACGCGTTTTCATCATATAGATGATGCTGCAACGAAGGGAGGCGCGTGCTAGGGCCTTCGTCTCGAAATCACCGGAGATGTTTGCAGAGCAAGGGCGTGTCAAATCAGCTTCAGCTTCGTTGCCAACGCCGTCGTCTGAGAAAGAGTCACGGTCTTGAGAATCTTGCGCACTTTCCTTAGATGAAAATCGACATTGTGATGCGTCATGTTCTCGATGATCGCAATCTCTTTCGTCGTTTTCCCTTCTGCGACCCATTTGAGCACCATCGCCTGCCTTCCTGTGAGTTCGATGTCCTGTGGTTTGGACGATGCTGCTCCGGTAGTGTCGATGGAGACGTAAAGCAGAGCCATTGCGTTTGCCGTCAGGACAGGCTGAAGTTTGAATTTGCGGGGTAAAGTGACGTCTCGGGTGAAAAGAGTGAATATGAACAGATTGTTAAAAGGCGTAGCCACCGGCATGGATATGCCCGCTCTGATGCCAGCCTCATGCGCACTCAAGTAAAACACCCGTTTGGCCCCACGTGCGACTTTCCTTTCATGCTCGAAACTCCAGACAAAGGGTTCCATTTTCTTGCGGGCAAGGGTTGGAATCGGATCGAGCCTGTCGAAGCGTTCCCGCCGATATCTGTCCAGCCACTCTTTTGGAGCATTGGACATCATGAAATTGCCCCGTCCGGTATGACGCACAATCGTCGCGCGATAACAATCGAACCCCAAGTCTCGTGTAAGGCCATCAAGCAGATCAGTCGTTGCCCGTCTGTTTTTCATCATGGAGGTCGTGTCGATCAATTTGCGTAGCCAAATCTTCATGCGCAAAGTCTTCAGTCCAAAAATTTTAAGTTGGGTGTTCTGCCCGGTAAATCATACGACAATTACCGGACTGGTTCTTGTTTTGAGGTTCTTCACATCAAAGTCGGAGTTTTACAGCGCGGGCATTGCCATCGCGTTCCATCGTTCCAACGAAAAAGGTATATATAAAGGTCGCGTAACTCGAAGCGCCGTCTGCATTAGCTGCCGCGTTTCCTCGCAGACATCGAAGATCCCGCAGCAAACTGGAAACCGGCCATATCCGTCAGCGCGCCCGATCTCATCCACCATCAATCCCGCGCGTCGATATACTCTCGCCATTTGCGGTTCATAATTTGAAACCAGCGTTTCGATACCATGTGCAATGGAGCATTCACATAAAGCCAATAAAAGGAAGCCAAAAGCTCTCGATGGGCTGAGTGTTGGCGCAACCTTCATGAGCAACTCAGCATCCAGACACATCCGCGTACCTTCCCATATGCTCGGAGCCACAAGATCCGTGTTCGGAAAGGTTCGGGCAAAAACGTCATGCAACAATGTTGGCCCTGTTGTTGGCATCAGTCGCAATGTGCCGTAGAGAGTTCGGGCGTCATCGTCACACCATATGAGATAGACGGCCCCCAAATCGTCGTAGACATCGCGTTCAAGGTCGTGATCGACGTTGACCTGCCAGCCGAGACGATCATGAAAAACGCGTTTCCGCAGTCGGAATGATTGCTCCAAAAGGCCTGCATAGCGGTGATATTGGTAAGGTTGGACAAGCAAATACACGAGGCAATCTCCGGACTGTAAAGCACGAAAGAATGCACCGTTTATCGCCGCCGCCTATTGCTCAGATGAGCGCATACAATCGAGGGTATTGCCGATGCGTGTGACCGCCGAGCTATATCGAGGGATTGAGTCGAAGCCTTGATATCCATCGTAGTATCAGACGTTAATCAACCTGAACTTCACCGCCTGGACCGCCGCGGATGAAATAGTTGCACATCCAAGCTTCGTACGTCCCGATTTAAGATAACTTCTCGCGGTATGCTCAGAAATGCCCAAGATAAGTGCGATATCCTTGTGGTCCTTTCCGCGCGCCACCCATGAAAGGCATTCACGCTCACGCGTGCTCAGACCGGGAACAGGATCTTTTCCGCCGTGGATTTCGTGGATCGCTTTCAAATGGACCCGATATGCGACCTCAATCCACTCTGCCCGGTTATCTGCAACAAACTTGTCCCAAGAGGTGGTAGGTCGAGCCGCATTAATAGAGAAAATCGCGCGTCGCCCGGCCTTGTCGGTAATCGGGATCGAATAACCGTAGCCCTCCACGCCATACTGCCGCGCATCATCGAAGAATTCAGCCGTTTCGGGTGTTATTTCGAACTCACGCCAATCGAATGGAAGCTGCCGTAAAAAACCCTGCTGAACCACAGGGTCGATATGGACGTATCTTTTTAAAAGATACCGAGCGATCCATTCAGGCCCATAGGTCGTTTGCACGAATGGTGCATCAAGTTCGCTGATGATGGTTGCTGTCAGATGGTAGGTGATGAAACTGACATTATAAATCTCTTGAAGCGCGATCAGAGCGTCATACACTGTGGGGGCATCCGCAACAGTCTCGATAATACGGGCGAGATTTTCAGGTTCTGTTTTCATCTGGCAACCCTTTTCGATGCGACGTGAGGCTTGGCTGAGCAACGCGAGAAACACCATCGCGGCGCTCAATCAATAAAATGAGCTGCAAATCTGCGCCCCTGGGGAAACTTTCTGTTTTTGTTGGCAATGAATTTTTTAGACGAAAAAATGGGAGAGTAGTCAACGCACCAAGATAAACGGATGCGGATCTCCGCTGTGTCAAGGTTCCGCGTTCAGGTGCCGATAGACTGGCTGCTTGACCCACGACGCGACGGTCCGTCGCAACATGCGCATTATTAAGATAGTGGCAGGCGGTTCCAAGTGGGACAGGAGCCCTCTGCGGCTGACAGAAATCGCAATCAGTACCCATTGGCGTTGGTTCCAATTGCAAGAGACCCGCCAAGCGAGACACTTTTGGGTATTTCAAAAAAATAGCCCGTGCTTTCGGAGTGTTATAGACACAAAGAAATATTGCCACGGGGATGATGCCAGCGACACGCATGGCACCGGAAGCCGCTCCCGCATTTTCCCTTCTCATTGTTGTCTTGAATCCATTCAACTATCCGTCCCGCTTGCAAAGATCTTCATGTCAGCGCTGAGCCGACTTCGTCTGCGCCAACCTCCGCTGGTTCCTAATGAGGCAAAAGCTCGAATTTGAAACCTTGCGCAAATCATCATATTTTCCGACTACTACTTCTAGTAGTCGCATAGAAGGCTCAATTCAGCAAAAATGCTATCGTGCCTGCCATCTGACTGTACCGGCGGAAAGGTCAAAGTGCCCATTATCAATGGTCTTTGTATGCGGAGGGCATTTTTATGAAAGAGTTGATCCTGATAGGCTCGGTCGACGCAGACTTTTTTCTTCTTCTCTCCCATATCCTGG
>Ga0075364_10000847_pt1 | contig 16120 bp, 14 predicted proteins | sample EndMetdeltDD1764_FD_71517 | JGI IMG/M metagenome (GOLD analysis project Ga0075364, IMG submission 71517) | Populus endosphere microbial communities from Tennessee, USA - Endosphere MetaG P. deltoides DD176-4 | ecosystem: Host-associated > Plants > Roots > Endosphere | place: USA: Tennessee...
ATTCTGCAATGAAGATGGGTGGATTTATGATCTTCCTCGCGCCAATGTCAAAGTGTAGCCTTCTGTCAGCTGCCACAGAGCAGCGCTACGGCTGGCAATGCCCGGGCATGGCAGCCGCAGACTTTATCGGTCTGGGAGGATCGACACTTGAGTTCGAAGGGGCATGTCGTGCCGGATCCCGGCACAGCGGCTATCGAGCGTCCGCGCACCGCCGGCGTCCGTAACAACACGCCCGAGTTCGGCAGCGACGCCGTAGCCGAGACGTTGCGTGCGCTCGATATCCCCTACATAGCCATCAATCCGGGTGCGAGCTTTCGCGGATTGCACGATTCGCTCGTCAATTATCTCGGTAACGAGAAGCCGCAACTCCTGCTCTGCCTGCACGAGGAGGCGGCCGTCGCCATCGCGCACGGCTACGCCAAGGTGACCGGTCGCGCGATGGCTGCCGCCGTCCATTCCAACGTCGGCCTGTTCCACGCGACGATGGCCATGTTCAATGCCTGGTGTGATCGCATGCCGGTGCTGGTGATCGGCGCCACCGGCCCGGTCGATGCCGCCAAGCGCCGGCCCTGGATTGATTGGATCCACACCGCGCGCGACCAAGGCGCGATCGTGCGCGGTTACACCAAATGGGACGACCAACCGGGCGGCGCCGAGGCCGCACGCGAAGCGGTAGCCCGCGCCTTCTGGATCGCCAATACGACCCCGCAAGGGCCGACGTATGTCGTGCTGGATGCCGGGCTGCAGGAAGAACGCATGACGGGGCCGCTCGCCCCCCTCGACGTGCGCCGCTCGACCCCGCCCGTTGCCGCCGGGGCCGCACCGGAAACGATCGATCGCATCCGGAAGACGCTCGGCCAGGGACGTCGGATTGTGATCCTGGCAGGCAGGGCCTCGCGCAGCACGGACGCATGGGCCGCTCGCACCGCGCTTGCCGAACGGCTCGATGCGCGCGTCGTCACCGACCTCAAGATCGGCGCAAGCTTCCCAACCGATCACCCGCTGCACGTCGGCGCGCCAGCGATCCTCGCCCCGAGCGCGGAAGCGCAGGCCGCCATCACCGGGGCCGACGTGATCCTGAGCCTCGATTGGGTGGATCTCGCAGGCACCTTTCGCAGCCTGCCAAGCCCCCCGAAGGCGGAGGTGATCCACGTCTCGCTCGACCACACCGTGCACAATGGCTGGAGCATGGACCACCAAGGCCTCGCGCCCGTCGATCTCTATGTCGCCGCCGATCCCGATGCGGTGGCGATGGCGCTCGGCAAAGCGATCGAGCACCGTCCGGCGTCGCGAGCGGCCGTGCCGGCGAACAAGCCGAAACCGCTCGACAGAAGCGGCCCGCTGCGTGTTGAGCATCTGGCCTTTGCGCTGCGTGAAGCCGTCGGCATCCGCGACGTCTCGCTGCTCCACCTTCCGCTGTCCTGGAATGGAGCCTGGTGGCCGTTTCGGCACCCACTCGACTTCATCGGTAGCGACGGAGGTGGCGGTATCGGCGGCGGCCCGGGCATCTCGGTGGGTGCCGCACTCGCGCTCAAAGGCGGCGACCGCCTCCCTGTCTCGATATGCGGAGATGGCGACTTTCTGATGGGCGCCACGGCCTTGTGGACGGCGGCGCATTACAAGATCCCCCTGCTGCTGGTCGTCGCCAACAACCAGTCGTTCTACAACGATGAAGTGCATCAGGAGCGCGTTGCGCGCATGCGCAACCGTCCGGTCGAGAACAAGTGGATCGGCCAGCGCATGGTGGAGCCGGACATTGACCTGGCTGCACTCGCCCGCGCGCAGGGCGCCCTCGGTCTAGGCCCCATTACCGCCTACGACGAGCTCGCGCCCGCCTATGCGCAGGCCATCGCCGCCGTCGAGCAGGGTGGCGTCGCGGTCGTCGATGTGCGGGTCGAGCCGGGCTACGCACCGGCCATGAGCGACACCATGCTCAAGACGGGCGACTGAGGACACGGGCATGGCGCAACAGGATGCAGTGGTACCCATGATCCGTCCTTCCATCGCGTCCACAGAACGCGTTCTCGTCGTCGACGACCTGGTGAAGCAGTTCGACACACCAGACGGTCCAATCCGAGCCGTGGAGAACATCTCGTTTGCCGTGGGTCGGGGCGAGTTCCTGTCCGTGATAGGGCCATCAGGCTGCGGGAAATCGACGGTCTTCAACATAATCGGCGGGCTGCTGGCGGACTTCCAGGGGCGAGTCGCGATCCAGGGGGAGCCAATTCGCGGTCCTCACAGATCGATTGGCATGGTCTTCCAAGAGGAATCGACATTTCCCTGGCGCACGGTGCTCGACAACGTCTGCTTTCCGCTCGAGATCGTCGGAATGGGGAAGACCGAGCGACGCGCCAAGGCGCGCCATTTCATCGCGCTCGTGGGTCTCACCGGCTTCGAGAACCGCTACCCGGCCGAGCTGTCGGGTGGCATGCGCCAGCGCGTTGCAATCGCACGCACTCTCGCTTCCGAGCCGACCATTTTGTTGATGGACGAGCCGTTCGCCAGCCTCGATGAACAGACCCGGCTATTGCTCGGCGACAAGGTGCTGCAGATTCAGCAGGAGCTCCGCCAGACGACCCTCCTCATCACGCACAACATCACCGAGGCGGTGCAGCTCTCCGACCGCATCCTAGTCATGACTTTCCGGCCGGGCCGGGTGAAGCGCATCGTGGACATCGACCTGCCGCACCCCCGCACGTCCGAGATCGTCAGCTCCGCCGCATTCGGCCGCTACGTGGCCGAGATCTGGGGCGACCTCAGGGAAGAAGCCACGCGCGGCATGCAGGAGAGCGAGATGAGCGCGCGAAGCGGAAAAGGCTGATCCATGGCCGGCGGACAGAGCACGCGCAGCTCGTGGGGAGCTGTGGGTTTCGGCTTTGCAACCCTCGTCGCTGCGACGCTCGTCGTGGAATGGACGCTGCGCATCGGCCTTCTCAACCGGTACATCGTGCCGCTGCCCTCGGAGGTATTGGCGAGCTTCCCGCGCATCGTCGCGGAGGAGCACATAGCCGCGCGGTTCCTGACGACCTTCATGGAATGCCTCTACGCCATGCTGCTGGTGACGGTGCTCGGCGTTCTCACCGGCATGCTTCTCTATCGGTTCACGGCCCTGCGCGCCGCCACCGAAACCTGGGTCGCCGCGATCGCTTCGGCGCCGATCGTTCTGATGTATCCCCTGTTCCTGGTCGTCTTCGGGCGCTCGACGACGACCATCGTCATGATGGGGTTCATCGCTGGGTTGCCGCCCGTGATCCTCAAGACTCTGGAGGGGCTCGCCGGCACGCGCCGGGTGCTCGTCGACGTCGGTCGCAGCCTCAATCTCGGCTCCTGGCAGATGTTCGCGAAGATCCTGTTTCCGGCCGCCCTGCCCACCGTCTTCGTCGGCCTCCGCCTCGGCCTCATCTTTTGCCTGATCAACATCGTCGGCGTCGAGTTCCTGATCAACTTCGGGGGGTTGGGCCAAGTCATCAACGATCGCGCCGAACGCTACGATCTGCCGGGCACCTATGCTGCGATCGGCTTCGTCATCCTGACCAGCGTGCTGTTCTTCATCGTCACCGAATGGATCGAGCGATGGCTTCGACCGCAAACATAGAAGCGCCAGTCAAGGTGGCACGTGCGCCGGGCAGGGGCTCGGAAGTCCTGGCTATCCGCGCGGCGATCATTGCAACGGTCGTGGTCGTCTGGGAGCTTGCATCGGCATCGGGGCTTTTCTATCGCGACGTGGTCCCATCGTTGCTCGCCATCGGCCGAGCGCTCATGGGTGTGGTCGGCAACCCGGATTTCTATGGGCATCTCGGCGTGACGCTGGTCGAGGTCGCGAGCGCACTGGCCATCGGTGGCGCATTCGGGGTCCTGGTCGGCCTCGCGCTCGGCGGCAGCCGGTTCCTTGCTCTGGCCTTCGAGCACTACCTCTACTATCTCGGACCGACGCCAAAGATCATCTTCTTTCCGATCATGATCATGTGGTTCGGAGTTGGCCCCGCTTCGAAGGTGGCGATGGGCGCTTTGTCCTGCTTCTTTCCGATCGTGCTCAGCGTCGCGAGCGGCATGCGCCAGATCGACCCCGTGCTGGTGCGGGTCGGGCAGAGCTTCAAGGTGAGCCGCTGGCAGGCCGCCACCAAGATCCATCTTCCGGCTATGCGCGCGCCCATCCTGAACGGCGTACGACTCGGGCTCGGGATCGCCATCATCGGTACGCTGCTGGCCGAGACCAAGCTGTCCAATGCAGGCGTCGGTTACCTGATCATGCAGGCCTATTCAGTGTTCGACATGCCCCGCATGTACGCCATGTTGATCGTGCTGTTCGCGCTGGCGATCGGTGCCAATGCGATGGTTGGACGCCTCACCGGCCCGCCGGCCGCACGACGGTCCTAGCAACGAGCATAAACAGGGAGGACGAACATGAGGCTTCCATCACGTTGGATCGGCGCCCTCGCGGCGCTGCTGCCGCTGGCTCTACCTACCGTTACTGCGGCCCAGGATACGCTCAAGCTCGCCATCGGCCAGCGCGGCAACTGGGAGACGGCCATGGCGGAGATCGGCGCCCGCGCCGGGATCTTCAAGAAGCACAACCTCAACATCGAACGCACGTATACATCGGGCGGCGGCGAGACGATGCAGGCGGTCATCTCCGGCGCCGTCGACATCGGCATCGCCATCGGCACCAGCGGTGCAATGTCGGCCTTCGCCAAGGGCGCGCCGCTCCGCATCATCGGCTCCGCGACCGTCGGCTCCAACGACCTCTACTGGTACGTGAAGGCCGACAGCCCCTTGAAGAGCATCAAGGAGGCGACCGATAAAACCACGATCGCTTATTCGACAGCCGGATCATCCACCAACGTGCTGGTTCTGGGCTTTCTCAAGACTTACAATTTGAAGGCCCAGCCTACCAAGATCGGCAATCCACCGAGCACGCTCACGGCCGTCATGTCGGGGCAAGTGGACGTCGGCTGGGCCGCTCCCCCGTTCGGCTTGAAGGAAATCGAGGAAGGCAAGATCCGCATTATCGCGCGCGGCAGCGAGGTGCCTTCGTCGCGCAATCAGATGGTGCGGTCGATCTGCGTGCACGCCGACAAGCTGTCCAAGGACAAGGCACTGATCGAGCGCTTCATGATCGCCTACGACGAGGCGCTCGACTATATGTACAACGCCCCCGACGCATTGAAGCACTACAAGGAGTTCTCCAGCATCGACGAAGCGCTGGCCAAGAAGGCGATGGCCGAATTTTATCCGCGCGCCGCACTCGACCCTTATCGGATCGAGGGGCTCGACAGCGTGATGGCCGACGGCGTCGAGCACGGCTTCCTCAAGGAGCCGTTGAGCAAGGACCAGCTGGCTCAGCTGATCCAGGTGCCGGCGCGCAAGAAGTAGGGCAGGGCTTCCGAAACATCCATGGCCCCGCCTTTCGCGAGCGTGGCCATGGCCCTCCCGCAAGACCGTGCTCCAAGGAGTGAGCGATGAGCACTACGGCGCCTGCTACGACGATACCCGCAACGCTCACTCTGCCCGAGCATCGCGACATCTATTACGGTGGCGGATGGCATCGCCCCAAGCGCGGCCACTACGCCGACACGATCAACCCAGGCACGGGGGAAGTGCTGGCCTCTGTCGCCGCCGGTACGGCGGAGGATGTCGAGGCGGCAATTGCGGCGGCTCAGGTCGGCTTCGAGACCTGGCGACGCGTCGCGCCGCTCGACCGCGCACGCCTGCTCCGGCGCGCGGCGGCGATCCTGCGCGAGCACGCCGGAGAGCTTGCCATGATCGATGCCGCCGACTGCGGCAATCCGGTCAGGGAGATGCTCGGCGACGCGATGATCGCGGCCGCGCAGATGGAATTTTTCGCCGGCTTCGTCACCGAGATGAAGGGCGCCTCCATCCCCATGGGCCCCGACGTTGTGAACTTCTCCGTGCGCGAGCCGCTCGGCGTCGTTGGTCGTATCATTCCGTTCAACCACCCGTTCATGTTCTGCGCCGGCAAGTCGGCGGCACCATTGGCTGCAGGCAACACCGTGATCGTCAAGCCGCCGGACCAGGCGCCGCTCTCCTCGCTTCGCCTGGCCGAGCTTCTCGACGGTGTCCTGCCACCTGGCGTCTTCAACGTCATACCGGGCGGCAAAGAGGTCGGGCAGGCGCTGGCTTCACATCCCGGCGTCGCCAAGGTGGCGCTCATCGGCAGCGTGCCGACCGGGCGCGCGGTGATGCGGGCCGCGGCCGAGACCGTGAAGCCCGTCATGCTCGAGCTTGGCGGCAAGAACGCGCTCATCGCCTATGCCGATGCCGATCCGGACGAGGTGGCCGCGGCCGCCATCGCCGGCATGAATTTCACGTGGTGCGGGCAATCGTGCGGCTCGACGAGCCGCGCGTTCATCCACCGCGCAATCCATGCTGCCGTTCTGGAGCGCATCAGGGCTCGCATCGGTCACTTCAAACCCGGCATTCCGACCGACCCCGCAACGACCATGGGCGCCATCATCTCGCGCGCGCAGTACGATCGCGTGCTCGGCTACATCGAGTCCGCCAAAGCCGAGGGGGCGCAACTCTTGTATGGAGGCAAGCGGCCCGACGATTCGAGGCTGGCAAAGGGCTTCTTTGTCGAACCGACGGTCTTTACCGGCGTCACCTCGCGCATGCGCATCGCACATGAGGAAATCTTCGGACCAGTCCTCGCCATCCTCGAATGGAGTGACGAGCGGGACATGCTCGCCGAGGTCAATGCCGTCGAGTACGGCCTCACCTGCTCGATCTGGACCAACGACATTTCCACCGCACACCGCGCTGCCATGGCCGTGCAGGCCGGATTCGTGTGGATCAACGAGGTCGGCAAGCACTTCCTCGGCGCACCGTTCGGAGGCGTGAAGCAGTCCGGCATAGGGCGCGAGGAGTGCTTCGAGGAGATGCTGCATTTCACATCCGAGAAGAACATACACATCAAGCTTAGGCCGCAGCGGCCGTAACGCGATCAGGAACCGGCAAGATGACGAAGCTTACCCTCTCGATCGCCGTCGGCGAGTACGACCGCACGCGGGCGCTGACCGATGGCTCCGTGCAGATCGATGGCGTCGCGCCTGTGGTCATGAACCTGAGCCCGGAGGAGATTTTTTTCCGCGCCTTCCGCAACGCCGAGTTCGACATCTGCGAGCTGTCGCTGTCGAGCTTCTGCGTGAAGACGGCAGCCGGTAGCTCTCCCTACATCGGTGTGCCGGCCTTTCTGTCGCGCGCGTTCCGGCATACCGCGATTTATGTGCGCAGCGACCGCATCAAGGCGCCCTCGGACCTGAAGGGCAAGCGGGTCGGCGTCGCCGAGTACCAGCTTACGGCCAACGTGTGGGCGCGCGCCCTTCTTGAGGATGATCTTGGCGTGAAGCCGGCCGACATTCACTGGATCCGCGGTGGACTCGAGGAGGCGGGGCGACTCGAGAAGATCGCGATCAAGCTCCCGTCCGATGTGCGGCTCGAGGACGCGCCTGCGGGTGCCACACTTTCATCGATGCTCGCTGATGGGGAGATTGATGCCTTCATCGGGCCGCGCGTCCCCTCCTGCTTCGAGCGCGGCCACCCCAATGTCGGTTGGCTGTTCCCGGACCCGACTGCTGCCGCGTCGGACTACTACACGCGCACCGGCATCTTTCCCATCATGCACATCGTCGGCATTCGTCGCGTCCTGGTCGACGCACACCCTTGGCTGCCGACGGCAGTGCTCAAGGCGTTCGAGCAGGCCAAGGCGGTCGCCATCGCGCGGCTCGGCGACACATCAGCGACCAAAGTAACGATGCCGTTCGTCGAGGAGCAATTGAAGCGCACGCGCGACCTGATGGGACGGGACTACTGGTCCTACGGCGTCGCCGGCAACCGCAAGGTGCTCGACACCTTCCTGCACCACCACCACGCACAAGGGCTCTCCTCCCGTCGGCTGTCGGTCGACGAGTTGTTCCATCCGACCACGTTCGAGTCGTTCAAGCTGTAGCGGGCGCCCCGATCGGCGAACCCATTTGGCCGACTGCGGTCACCACAGTGCGGATCGGTAGCTGGCGCGTGATGAAATTTTGCGCGTCCCGCAGTGCAACTTGCCTCGGCGTGGTCTGTGCACGGCATGCCTTTGCTGGCAAGCTTGTCCAGCGTATTAACCACTACCAAGTTGCGGTTACCCCGTTTGGTCTCACGGAAAGACTGACGCGCGCCCAAAAAGGGTATTATGTATCTATATCAATATCATGAACTGTCACATTGCAGTAACGTCGGCCCGCTAGAACAGCGGCGCGCCAGGGGGCGCTGGCCGGCTGCCACAAGACAAGATGCGGTGGAGCCGCCAATCACCCAATCAGGGAGATTAGCGTGAGAAACAGTTCCAAAGCCCTCGCGGCAGCGGTTGCTGCTGCGGGCTGCATTGTGTCGGCGAACGCTGCTCTGGCGGCGCGCGACCAGGTCAAGATCGCAGGCTCGTCGACGGTGCTGCCCTATGCGAACATCGTCGCCGAGCAGTTCGGCAAGACCTTCAACAAGCTGAAGACGCCGATCGTCGAATCGGGCGGCTCATCGGCCGGCCTCAAGCAGTTCTGCGCCGGCCTCGGCGAGACCGGCATCGACATCGCCAACTCGTCGCGCCCAATCCGTCCGGCAGAGCGCGAGGAATGCGCCAAAAACGGTGTCACGGACGTCGTCGAGGTGAAGTTCGGCTACGACGGCATCGTGTTTGCCTCGGATGCCAAGGGCCCCTCCTTCGCCTTCGAGCCGAAGGATTGGTACCTGGCACTCGCCGCGGAAATTCCGGGTGCCGACGGCAAGCTCGCCGCCAACACCAACAAGACCTGGAAGCAGGTCAACGCCGCGTTCCCGGAGTGGGCGATTGCGGCCTACATCCCTGGCGAGAAGCACGGCACCCGCGAAGTCTTCGAAGAAAAGACCCTGCACGCAGGTTGCGTGAAGGCCGGCGCCCATGAAGCCATGGTGAAGGGCGGCATGGACAAGACTGCGGCCGACAAGGCCTGCATCAAGGTCCGCAAGGACGGCGTGGCCGTCGACATCGACGGCGACTATACGGAGACGCTCGCCCGCCTGCAGTCCAACAAGCAGGGCATGGGCGTGTTCGGCCTGTCGTTCTACGAGAACAACACCGACAAGCTGAAGGTTGCCACCATGGGCGGCGTTTCTCCGTCTGTGGAGACGGTTGCCTCGGGCAAGTATCCCGTCTCGCGCCCGCTGTTCTTCTATGTCAAGAAGGCGCATCTCGGCGTCATTCCGGGCCTGAAAGAGTACGTGGAGTTCTTCACCTCCGACCGGATCATCGGCGCCAAGGGCCCGCTGGCCTCCTATGGCCTCGTGCCGCTGCCCGACTCCGAGCGTAAGTCCGTTCAGGAGCTCGTGAAGGACGGCAAGACCATGTAACTCGCGCCAGCCGCCCGTCGCATAGGACGGAGCGGATTGGCACGAGGTCTGATAATCTGAAAGAAGGGCGCCGAAGAGCTGGTCTCAGTCTTCGGCGCCTCATCGCGACGCGAGCGTGGAGCTTCGAGTGCCCAACGGCCTCCTGATACTTTGCATTGCCCTGCTCGGTGTAGTGGGTTGGTTGCTGGGCGTGATGCGGGCTCGTGCCAGCGTCAAGGGTCAGCTGGCGAAGCTGCACTCGCGTCCTCACTACTACGGGGCTTCCGCGCTGCTGTGGACGGTGCTGCCGGCAACGGCGGTGGTGCTGGCATGGCTGGTAGCCGAGCCAATCGTCATCAGCAACGCCGTGTACAAATCGCTGCCAGAATCTGTCCAGGCCGAGTCGACCGCTGTGCAGACGCTCACCATGGGCACCATTGATGCGGTGGCGCACGGCTTGCGGTTTTTGACACCCACCGAGATTTCCGACGCGCGGGCTGGCAAGGCCAACATGGTGGAGATGCTGCAGAGCAAGGGCATCGCCCTGGCGGCGGCGCCACGGCCCTACATGATCAATGCCGCCCTGCTGCAGAACACGATGGCAGACGCGAGCCGGCAAATGGTCACGGTCGGCGGATTGGCGCTCGCCCTGCTGGGACTGGCTATCGGCTATCTGCGCATCAATCCGGCCCGGCGCGCCCGCAATGGGGTCGAGCGCGTCATGCTGATCGGGATTGCCGCAGCATCGACGGTCGCCATCCTGACCACGGCCGGCATCGTGCTTTCGATGCTGTTCGAAACGCTGCACTTCTTCAGTCACGTCGCACCGATGGATTTCTTCTTCGGCACCGTCTGGGACCCACGCTTCTCGGCCGCGGGACGCGCAGGTGGAGCGGAGGGCCAGTTCGGCCTACTGCCGTTGCTCTGGGGTACGACATACATTTCCATCGTCGCGCTTTCGGTTGCCGTTCCGGTGGGGCTGTTCTCGGCGGTCTACATGTCGGAATACGCCAGCAAGACCGTGCGCACGATCGTCAAGCCGCTGCTCGAGATCCTGGCCGGCATCCCAACGATTGTTTACGGCTTCTTCGCGCTTGTCACCTTCGGACCGTTCGTGCGCGACCTTGGCGCCTCGATCGGGCTCGGCATCTCGGCGACCAGCGTGCTGACGGCCGGCTTCATCATGGGCGTCATGCTGATCCCATTCGTCTCCTCGCTGTCCGACGACATCATCAACGCCGTGCCGCAGTCCTTGCGCGACGGCTCCTACGGCCTGGGCGCGACCAAGTCCGAGACGATCAAGCGCGTCGTTCTTCCCGCGGCGCTGCCTGGCATCGTCGGCGCGGTGCTGCTCGCTGCGTCGCGTGCCATCGGCGAGACCATGATCGTCGTGCTAGCCGCCGGCATCGCTGCCAACCTCACGCTCAACATGTTCGAGCCGGTGACGACCATAACGGTGAAGATCGTCAGCCAGCTCACCGGCGACCTCGAGTTCAACTCGCCGCAGACGCTGGTGGCGTTCGCGCTCGGCTTGACGCTGTTCGTATGCACGCTGGCGCTGAACGTCTACGCGCTCTATATCGTGCGCAAATATCGGGAGCAGTATGAATAATGACGGTAACCGCACTCCCGACCTCCGGCGCCCGCGCCAAGCCGTCGTCGACCGAGATCGTCGCGAGCGGAATTCGCCGTCGCTATGCGGCGGAGCGGCGCTTCAAGATGTACGGCATTGCGGCCGTCATCTTCGGCCTGACCTTCCTGGTGATCCTGTTCTCCAGCATCATATCGAAGGGCTACACATCCTTCTTGCAGTCGGCATTCCGTCTCGAGGTGTTTCTCGATCCCGCTATCATCGATCCTTCGGGCAAGAGGGAAGAGAACACGCTCCTGATGGCCGACTACAGTGCACTCGCCACTGATGCCCTCATCAAGGCACTGAAGATCGATCCGAAGGTGCGCGGCGACGAGCGTGCGGCGGGCGCGCTGCTGTCGCAGAACGCCGACGTCGAGCTGCGCGACTATGTCCTGAGGAACCCGGGCGAGATCGGCAAGACGGTCAACGTGTGGGTGCTGGCGCACGCCAACGCCGACTCGGTGATGAAGAACGCGTTCGATCGCGAAATTCCCGAGGCGCGCCGCAAATTGTCCGACAAGCAGCTGGCCTGGATCGACCGGGCAGCGGCGGAAGGCCTGCTGAAGCTGCGCTTCAATACCGGTCTCTTCACCTACGGCGCGTCCAGCCAGCCGGAGACGGCCGGCGTCGGCGTGGCGCTGATCGGCTCGTTCTTCATGATGATGACGGTGCTGCTGCTGGCAGTTCCGCTCGGTGTGATGGCGGCCGTCTATCTCGAGGAGTTCGCCCCACGCAACCGGCTGACCGACCTGATCGAGGTCAACATCAACAATCTGGCCGCGGTGCCGTCGATCGTGTTCGGCATCCTGGGGCTGGCGATCTTCATCAACCTGTTCGGGCTGCCGCGATCGGCGTCGCTGGTCGGCGGCCTCGTGCTCGCTCTGATGACGCTGCCAACCGTCATCATCGCCACGCGTGCCGCGATCGGCGCCGTTCCGCCCTCGATCCGGGAGGCGGCGCTGGGCGTAGGGGCCTCGAAGATGCAGGCGGTCACGCATCATGTGCTGCCGCTGGCATTTCCAGGCATTCTCACGGGCACCATCATCGGCATTGCCAAGGCGCTCGGCGAGACGGCGCCGCTGCTGATGATCGGCATGGTCGCGTTCGTCGTCGAGGTGCCGAAGACGCCGCTCGAGCCGGCGACGGCGCTGCCGGTGCAGATCTACATGTGGGCGACGGCGGCCGAGCGTGGTTTCGTCGAGCGCACATCAGGTGCAACGATCATCCTGCTCGCATTCCTGGCTATGATGAACATCATCGCCGTCATCTTGCGTCGGCGCTTCGAGCGCCGCTGGTAAGCGTCATCCGAAGGGGTTCAGATGGACATGGCCGTACAAAAGTCCTTTGCGCAAGACGTGGTAGAGGCCGGCGCAGCCAAGGCCAGCAAGATCCTGGCCCGCGACGTCAACGTCTACTACGGCGACAAGCATGCGCTGAAACACGTCAACGTCGACGTGCCCGACAAAGGCGTGATGGCCTTCATCGGCCCGTCGGGCTGCGGCAAGTCGACCTTCCTGCGCTGCATCAACCGGATGAACGACACCATTCCGGGCTGCCGCGTGACCGGCAAGATCGAGATCGACAAGGCCGACATCTACGACTCGAGCCTGGATGTCGTGCAGCTGCGTGCGCGGGTCGGCATGGTCTTCCAGAAGCCAAACCCCTTCCCGAAGTCGGTGTTCGAGAACGTGGCGTATGGGCCGCGCATCCATGGGCTGGCGTCGACCAAGGCCGAGATCGAGCAGGTGGTGGTGACGAGCCTGCGGCGCGCCGGCCTGTTCGAGGAGGTGAAGGATCGCCTGCAGGATCCCGGCACGGGATTGTCCGGCGGACAGCAGCAGCGCCTGTGCATCGCCCGCGCCATTGCCGTCGATCCCGAGGTGATCCTGATGGACGAGCCCTGCTCGGCCCTCGATCCGATCGCCACCGCCAAGATCGAGGAGCTGATGAGCGAGCTGACGGAGCGCTACACCATCGTCATCGTCACGCACTCCATGCAGCAGGCTGCCCGCGTCTCGCAGCGCACGGCGTTCTTCCACCTCGGCAATCTCGTCGAAGAGGGCCCGACCGAGGTCATCTTCAACAACCCGAAAGAGCAGCGCACCCAGGACTACATCACGGGCCGCTTCGGCTGACGCAGCACACTTCAAGAGGCAAAGACTCATGAACGAGCACATCGTCAAGTCGTTCGACCAGGAGCTGCTCCTGCTCGACAAGAAGATTGCGCAGATGGGCGGCCTGGCGGAACGCCTGCTGGCTCAAGGGTTTGATTCGCTTGAGAAGCGCGACCCGAAGCTCAGCGAAAGCGTGGTTGCCAGCGACCGCGCCATCGATCAGCTGGAGCGCGAGCTGCAGGAACAGACCATCCTGATGATCGCTCGCCGCCAGCCGGTGGCCAACGACCTGCGCCATATCATGACCGTGCTGAAGATCGCCGGCGACCTGGAGCGGACCGGGGACCTCGCCAAGAATATCGCCAAGCGGGCGCTGGCGGTGTCCGGCGAGAACCATCCGAAGTCCCTGATGACCGGCCTCAAGCACATGACCGAGTTGGCGCTCCGCCAGCTGAAGGACGTGCTCGACGCCTACGCCGAACGCGACGCCGACAAGGCGCTGGCCGTGTGGCGGCACGACGAGCAGATCGACGCCATGTACAATTCGCTGTTCCGGGAGCTCCTCACCTACATGATGGAGGATCCGCGCAACATCGGGCTGTGTACTCATCTGCTGTTCGGCGCCAAGAATATCGAGCGCATCGGCGACCACACGACCAATATCGCCGAGAACGTCTACTACCTCGTGCACGGCACCGCGCTGGCGGACGACCGCCCCAAGGGTGACGACACGAGCTCGACGCTGATCCGCAAGGAATGAAGCCGGAGCTGCCGCCGTGAAGGAAATGTCTCCCAACATCCTGATCATCGAGGACGATGCGGCCATTGCCGAGCTGGTCCGCTACAATCTGGCGGCTGAGGGCTATCGCGTGGCGGTGGCGGCGACGGGCGAAGAGGCGGAGGTGATGGTCGATGAGGATCGCTTCGACCTCGTCGTTCTCGACTGGATGCTGCCAGGTCTTTCGGGCATCGAGCTGTGCCGCCGCCTGCGCCGCCGGGACACCACGGCGGCCGTGCCGATCCTGATGCTGACGGCGCGCGGTGAGGAGGCCGACCGGGTGCGAGGGCTTTCCACCGGCGCCGATGATTATGTGGTGAAGCCCTTCTCGGTACCGGAGATGACCGCGCGCGTGAAGGCCCTGCTGCGTAGGGCGGCCCCACAGAGGGTGGCCGACACCCTGCAGCTGGGCGACATCGTGCTGGATCGGGCCGCGCACCGGGTGATGCGGCGCTCGCGCGAGGTCCACCTGGGTCCGACGGAGTTTCGCCTGCTGGCGTTCTTCATGGAGAACTCGGGGCGGGTGCTGTCGCGCCAGCAGCTGCTCGACGGGGTTTGGGGCCGCGACGTGTTCATCGACGGCCGTACCGTAGACGTCCACGTCGGGCGGCTCAGGAAGGCACTGATGCGCGGCACCGAGACAGACCCCATCCGCACCGTGCGCGGAGCTGGCTACGCGTTGGAGGAAGCCTCGAGCCGCAAAGTGCTCGCCTCCGTTGACAAGGCCGGCGAGGATTGACCCGCGTAGGCATCGTTCGGCAAGCGCCCGCTCGACGCGCTCCTGTCGGCTAGTCGGAGTGGCGCGCACAAGCCCGCAAGGACAGCTCAAAGCCGGCCCCCCCGCGTCAGGCACGCGGCGTCGCCCATCAGGTTTGCGGACGGCGCTTGCAGTCCGCAAGGCAGCAGGCAACACTCCTCCTCACAACGCAGGAGAGAGCCATGCGCGCCGTCGGCTATCAGAAGTCGCTTCCTATCGATGATGCCGCCGCCTTGGTGGATATCGAGCTGCCCAAGCCGGAGCCGCGCGGCAAGGATTTGCTTGTGCAGGTCGAGGCCGTGTCGGTGAACCCGGTCGATACCAAGGTCCGGCGCCGGGCCGAGGCCGCGCCTGGGGAATGGAAGGTGCTCGGCTGGGATGCGGCAGGCGTCGTGACGGCCGTCGGGCCCGATGCGACGCGGTTCAAGCCGGGCGATGCCGTATTCTACGCGGGCACGATTGGTCGCTCCGGAAGCAATGCCGAATTTCACCTGGTCGACGAGCGCATCGTCGGCAGAAAGCCCACGTCGCTGAACTGGGCGCAGGCCGCAGCCTTGCCTCTGACGGCCATCACCGCCTGGGAGACTTTGTTCGACCGCCTCGACGTGCGCAAACCTGTACCGGGCGTTACTCCATCAATCCTCATCATCGGCGGAGCCGGCGGGGTCGGCTCGATGGCGATCCAGCTCGCCCGGCGCCTGACGGACCTGACGGTGATCGCAACCGCGTCGAGGCCCGAGACGCAAAGCTGGGTTCGCGAGCTCGGCGCGCACCACGTGGTCGTTCATGCACGGCCACTGGCTGCGGAGGTTGCGGCGCTCGGCCTGGGAGCGCCCGGGTTCGTATTCTCCACGACCAATACCGATCGCCATGTCGGCGCAATCGTGGAGCTGATCGCGCCACAGGGCCGCTTTGCGCTCATCGACGATCCGACGGCGCTCGACGTCGTCCCGTTCAAGCGCAAGAGCGTCTCGATCCACTGGGAGCTGATGTTCACCCGATCGATGTTCGAGACAGCGGATGTGGACGAGCAGGGCGCTCTCCTCAACGAGGTGGCCAGGATGGTCGATGCCGGAACGCTACGGAGCACGCTTGCCGAAAGCTTCGGTGCGATCAACGCCGCCAATCTGAAACGCGCGCACAAGCTGATCGAAAGCGGACGGGCGATGGGCAAGATCGTGCTGGAGGGATTTGGCCGGGCTGCCAAATAAACCCGAGGTCCGTGGCAGAGTCCAAGAGCCGTACCGGGTGGAACCGCTGTCGTGCATGTCATGCCGATCACCAAAGACCTTGTCCTGATCGGCGGCGGGCACGCGCATGTCCACGTGCTGAGCAGCTTCGGCCTGAAGCCTGCGCCGGGAATGCGCGTCACTATGATCGCCCGGGACGTGGAAACTCCCTACTCCGGCATGTTGCCCGGTTTCATCGCCGGGCACTACATGCGCGAGGAATGCCATATCGATCTGCGTCCGCTG
>Ga0075364_10000848_pt1 | contig 16105 bp, 14 predicted proteins | sample EndMetdeltDD1764_FD_71517 | JGI IMG/M metagenome (GOLD analysis project Ga0075364, IMG submission 71517) | Populus endosphere microbial communities from Tennessee, USA - Endosphere MetaG P. deltoides DD176-4 | ecosystem: Host-associated > Plants > Roots > Endosphere | place: USA: Tennessee...
GACCAGCACGCCGGAGTCGGCGGTGATCGGTCCGGCTTCGTGCCAGACGAACCGCACCTCGGCGTGCGGCAGATTGCGCAGCACCTCGTACGGCCCGATCATGTCCAGCGCGGTGAATCCCGGGTAGGCGACAATGGCGATTTGGGTCATCGCTGTTCTCCTTGGTTGATTAGGCGAAGGCTTTGCGGTAGTGGTCCGGCGGGACGCCGACTCGGCGAATGAAGTTGCGCCGCATGGTTTCCGCCGTACCGAAGCCGCAACGTGCGGCGATCGCCACGACGGTGTCCTCGGTTTCCTCCAGTTGACGGCGCGCGGCTTCGGTGCGGATGCGTTCGACGTATTGACCGGGCGCCTCACCGACCTCGTCGGTGAAGACCCGGGTGAAGTGACGGGTGCTCATCGCCGCTCGCCGCGCCAGGTCGTCGATGCTGTGCGGGCCACCCGGTTCGGCCTCGATCGCTTCCTGCACCTGACGGATCGGGGCACGCTTGGCCCGCGGCATCCACACCGGCGCCGCGAACTGGGTCTGCCCGCCGGGACGGCGCAGATAGAGCACCAGCCAGCGGGCGACCGTCTGCGCAACCTCGGTGCCGTGGTCGTCCTCGACCAGCGACAGCGCCAGGTCGATTCCCGCGGTGACACCCGCGGCGGTCCATACCGTCTCCGAGCTCCTGACGAAGATCGGGTCCGGATCAACGTCAATGTTCGGGAACTCGTTGGCCAACTGCCCGGCAAAGGCCCAATGCGTGGTCGCACGGCTGCCGTCCAGCAGCCCGGCCTCGGCCGCGATGAATGCGCCCGTGCAGACGCTGACGACACGTCGGGCGCTGCCGGAGACCGCCTTGATCCAGTCCATGAATTCGGGGTTGGATCGCGCGGCGTCGACGCCGATGCCGCCCGGCAGCACGACGGTGTCGACGGGTTCGCCCGGGTCCGGGAGCGGTCTCGAGACGAAGGCCAGGCCAGACGGTGAAGTCACCGGTTGGCCGCCCAGTGAGGCCAGCACGACGTCGTAACCGCCGTTGGTCAGCAATGATGCGCCCGTGAACACTTCATACGGCCCCACCACGTCAAGCGGCTGCACGGCGGGGAAGCCGGCGATAACCACTTTGCGAGCCATGGACCCAGTGTTGGCCAGGCGATGCCGTGTCGTCTAGGCCATGTACCCCACCAATTAGGACACCGCGGCGCGGTGCCCTGGCGGAATGTCGCGCGGGCGGCCTTGGCAGACTGTGCCCATGGCACAGATAACCCTGCGTGGAAACGCGATCAACACCGTCGGCGAGCTACCCGCTGTCGGATCTCCGGCCCCGGACTTCACCCTGACCGGCGGCGATCTAGGCCCCGTCAGCAGCGAGCAGTTCCGGGGGAAGTCGTTGTTGTTGAACATCTTTCCGTCCGTGGACACGCCGGTGTGCGCGACCAGCGTGCGGACCTTCGACGAGCGTGCCGCCGCGAGCGGCGCGACCGTGCTGTGCGTATCCAAGGATCTGCCGTTCGCGCAGAAGCGCTTCTGCGGCGCCGAGGGCACGGAAAACGTCACGACGGCGTCGGCGTTCCGGGATGGCTTCGGCGAGGACTACGGCGTCACGATCACCGACGGTCCGATGGCCGGGCTACTTGCGCGGGCAATCGTCGTGATCGGACCCGACGGCAATGTCGCGTACACCGAACTGGTGCCAGAAATCGCGCAGGAACCGGACTACGACGCGGCGCTGGCCGCGCTGGGCGCCTAACTCAAAGTCCCGCGCGGTCGGCGAGCAACGCCCGGTGGTGGGCGCTGCTGCCGAACAGCGCTTCGGTGGTCTTGGCCCGGCGGAAGTACAGGTGCAGGTCGTGCTCCCAGGTGAAGGCGATGCCGCCGTGGACCTGGATGGCCGAGCCGGCGCACAGCACGAAGGTGTCGGCGGCCTGCGCCTTCGCTAGCGGGGCGGCGATCTCCAGCGCGCGCCCGTCAGCGGCGCTCATCGCGGCGAACATCACCGTCGCCCGGGTCGCGTCGATCTCGATCATCATCTCGGCGCACGCGTGCTTGACCGCCTGGAAGGAGCCGATCGCCCGGCCGAATTGCCTTCGGCTGCGGGCGTATTCGACCGCCAGCTGCAGGCACGCCTCGGCCCCGCCTAGCATCTCCGCGGCCAGCAACACCCGCGCGGTGTCCAGCACCTGCTCGGTGTCGCCGGGTGATCCGGCGGTCAACGCTTCGGCCGGGGCCCGATTCAGCTGCAGCCGGGCGACGGGGCGGGTGATGTCGAACGACGGCAGTCGGATCACGTTCACGCCAGGGGCGTCAGCTGCCACGGCGTGCAGGACGACGTCGTCGCCGGAGACCGCGGGGACCACGAACAGGTCCGCGACATGGCCGTGCAGCACCGGGGTGCATTCGCCGGTGAGCACGGTGCGGTCGTCGCACCGTTCGGCTCGCACGGAAGCCTTGGACGCGTCGTGGGTTCCGCTGGCCGCAAACGCCCCGATCTGTTCTCCGGAGAGCAGGCCCGCAAGCAGACTCTTGCGCTGCTCCTCGTCGCCCGCGCGCAGTATCGCCTCGATCGCAAACGTCGTCGCCGCGAACGGCACCGGGCTCAGCGCTCGGCCGAGTTCACCGAACGCGATCGCGGTCTCGACGAGCGTGGCACCCGCCCCGCCGTACTCCGGCGGGACATGCAGCCCCGGCAACTCCAGTTCGCCGCACAACCGTTGCCAGAGCCGTTGGTCGTGTCCGTCCCGGGCCGCGACCTCGCGCACCCGCGCCGCAGGGGCATGGTCACGGAGAAAGCCGCGCAGCGACGCGCGGAAGTCGTCCTGTTCGGTGCTGTAGCGGAAATCCATGTCACCGCACCGCTTCCGGGAGTGGTTCCTTCGGGAGGCCGAGCAATCGCTCCCCGATCACGTTGCGCTGGATCTGCGAGCTGCCGGCATAGATCGTCGCCGCGCGCGCATAGAGCAGCTCGTCCATCCAGCAGGCGGGGGAGTTCGGCGTGCCGGCCTCGGGGACCAGCCGCGCGCCGCCGTTGCCCGGGCCCACGGGGCCGAGCGCATCGAGGCCCAGGATTTCGACGGCGAGCTCGGTGGCGCGCCGGAAGTACTCGCTCCAGATGACCTTGGTGATCGCGGCCTCCGCACCCGGTGCCTGTCCGCACAGCGACGACGTGAGCCCGCGATAGCCCCGGTAGCGCATGATCTGGACGCGGGAATAGCACCATGCCAAGCCATCTCGGATGCGCGGATCGGTGTGCAGGCCACGCTCGCGGGCCAGTTCGCACAGCCGCTCCAGGTCGCGGCCGAACTCGATGGCCGCCGTGGCCACCTGCGATCCGCGTTCGAAACCCAGCAGGGTCATCGCGGTCGACCATCCGTTGCCGACCCCGCCGACGACGTGGTCGGCCCTGGCGCGCGCGTCGGTCAGGAAGACCTCGCTGAACGAGGAGTGTCCGGCCGCATTGACGATCGGCCGGACCTGGACGCCGGGCTGGTCCATGGGCACCAGCAGCAACGAAAGGCCCTGATGTTTCGGCGCGCTCGGGTCCGTGCGCGCCAGCAGGAAGATCCAGTTGGCGGTGTCTCCGGCCGACGTCCAGATTTTCTGCCCGTTGATCACCCACTCTTGCGAACCTTCGAGCACCGCCCTAGTCCGCACCGCCGCCAGATCCGAGCCGGCCTCGGGCTCGGAAAACCCTTGGCACCAACGATCCTCACCGGTGAGGATGCGGGGCAGGAAATGCCGCTTCTGCTCCGCCGATCCCAGCGCGATCAGGGTATTACCCAAGAGTTCGATCCCTAGCAGGTCGTTCTCCGCCCGCTCGGGAGCACCCGCGCGGGCGAATTCCTCGGCGAGCACCACCTGTTCGATCAGGGAGAGGCCGCCGCCGCCGTACTCCCTCGGCCAGGACACGGCGACCAGGCCGCAGGCCGCCAGGGACCGTCGCCACTGCCGCGCGAACGCCGCACGCTCGGCGGGCGGTAGCGACCCGGGGCCCGACCAGCCCTGCGGTAGGTGCTCGGCCAGGAAGGCGCGGATCCGGTCGCGAAATGCTTCCGCTTCGGGCGGGTAGGTGACATCCACTGCGAGCGCCCAGCCTCAGGGGCGCTGCTTGGTCGACGGCTGGATGTCCGGCGCCTCGCGCCAGTCGTCGAGTCCGTACTCCACGGTTCCGTAGGACAGCTTTCCCCCGGTTACCTCGCCCCAGTGCGCGTGGTTGAGCTGATGGATCTTGAAGCAACCGTCCAGCGCTGTCGCGAATCCCATGGCATCGACGGTGTGGTTCACCGACTCCTTGATGAGCAACGCCGCCATCGTCGGGATCCTGGCGACTCGTCGGGCGAATTCGATTGTGCTGTCCTGTATTTCAGCAACAGGGAAGACCTTGCTCACCATCCCCAGCGCGTGGGCTTCGTCGGCGCCGATCGAGTCACCGGTGAGCAGGAGTTCCTTGGCTTTGCGCGGTCCGAACTCCCACGGATGGCCGAAGTACTCCACCCCACACATGCCGAGCCGGGTGCCGACGACATCGGCGAACAAAGTGTCCTCGCTGGCGACGATCAGGTCGCAGCACCATGCGAGCATCAAGCCCGCCGACAGCACGGTCCCGTGCACCTGGGCGATGGTGATCTTCCGCAGGTTGCGCCACCTCTTCGTGTTTTCGAAGTAGTAGTGCCATTCCTGCCGGTTGCGTGACTCCACCCCGCCGAACGTTCCTCCATTGCACTGATAGGTGGGGTGCTGATCCGGGCCCGGTGCACGCTCGCGGACATCGTCGGCGGAGCCGAGGTCGTGGCCGGCGGAGAAGGACGAGCCGGCGCCGCGCAGGATCACCACCCGGACCGCGTCGTCGGCCTCGGCGAGCTCGAACGCGGCGCCCAGCTCGACCAGCATCCCGCGCGTCTGGGCGTTGCGCTGCTTCGGGCGGTCAAGGGTGATGGCCGCGATGCGGCCGTCATCGAACGTCTCGTAGGCGATGTAGTCAAAACGCCGCGCGGAATGCTCTCCGTCCGACCGGCGATCGACCGGACTTACCCCGGTGACGCTCATGACGGCTCCTTACTGTTCACCGCGCGCGGGTGACCTGTGCGAGATTACGCGGTGAACAACCAACATGTCCATAGCCAGTACGCGCCTATGTAGCGAATGCCCAGATGAATTCCCATGCAAATTGGGTCTTGTATGCAGTAAAGTATCTTGCTAGTACTGTGGTATACCTACTAAGGACGCCATCGCAGCGCGCCGGACAACCGGCTCGCGCACAACCACGAAGGGTTGAACATGGAGATCGGAATATTCCTCATGCCGGCCCACCCACCGGAGCGCTCCCTCTATGACGCCACCCAGTGGGACCTCGACATCATCGAACTGGCCGACCAGCTGGGATATGTGGAGGCGTGGGTCGGCGAACACTTCACCGTGCCGTGGGAGCCGATCTGTGCCCCCGACCTGCTGTTGGCACAGGCGCTGCTGCGCACGAAGCGGATCAAGCTCGCCCCCGGCGCGCACCTGCTCCCTTATCACCACCCGGTCGAACTCGCCCACCGCGTAGCGTATTTCGATCACCTCGCGCAGGGTCGCTTCATGCTCGGTGTCGGCGCCAGCGGTATCCCGGGCGACTGGGCGCTCTACGACGTGGACGGCAAAAACGGCGAGCATCGCGAGATGACCCGCGAAGCGCTGGAAATCATGTTGCGCATCTGGACCGAGGACGAGCCGTGGGAGCATCGCGGAAAGTACTGGAACGCCAACGGAATTGCCCCGATGTTCGAGGGCTTGATGAAGCGCCACATCAAGCCATACCAGAAACCCCACCCGCCGATCGGGGTGACCGGGTTCAGCGCCGGCTCCGAGACGCTCAAGCTGGCCGGCGAACGTGGCTACCTGCCAATGAGTTTGGACCTCAACGCCGAGTACGTAGCCACCCACTGGGACGCGGTGCTCGAAGGCGCCGAGCGCAGCGGCCGCACACCGGATCGCCGCGATTGGCGACTGGTGCGCGAGGTGATGGTAGCCGAGACCGACGAGGAAGCATTCCGGTATGCCGTCGACGGCACGATGGGTCGCGCCATGCGTGAGTATGTGCTGCCGACGTTCCGGATGTTCGGGATGACAAAGTTCTACAAGCACAACCCGTCGGTGCCCGACGACGACGTGACCCCGGAATACCTCGCCGAGAACACCTTCGTGGTCGGTTCGGTCGAGACGGTGGTCGACAAGCTCGAGGCGACCTACGACCAGGTCGGCGGCTTCGGCCACCTCTTGGTGCTGGGATTCGACTACGTCGAAAACCCGGGTCCGTGGAAGGAGTCGATGCGGCTGCTGGCAGAAGAGGTCATGCCGAGACTCAACGCCAGGATCGCCAAGAAACCAGTAGCCCTGGTCGTTTAGCAATGACGAATCGTCAGGTCACGGTCGGCTATTCCGACGGAACGCACAAGACGATGCCGGTGCGTCCGGACCAGACGCTGCTTGATGCCGCCGAGGAACACGGCGTGGCCATCGTCAACGAATGCCAAAGCGGAATCTGCGGCACGTGCGTGGCCACCTGCACCGCCGGCCGCTACGAGATGGGACGCACCGAGGGGCTGTCCGACGTCGAGCGCGAGGCACGAAAGATCCTGACCTGCCAGACATTCCCGGAGTCCGATTGCAGGATCGAACTGCAGTATCCGGTTGACGACAACGCCGCACTGCTGGTCACCGGCGACGGCGTGGTGACCGGGGTCGACCTGGTGTCACCCAGCACCGCCATCCTGCGGGTGGATGCCTCGGCCCTCGCGGGAGAACTGAGGTACAAGCCCGGCCAGTTCGCCCAGTTGCAGGTTCCCGGCACCGACGCCTGGCGCAACTACTCCTACGCGCACCCGGCCCACGGCCGCGGCGAATTGGAGTTCATCATCCGATTGCTGCCCGACGGCGTGATGTCGAATTATCTGCGGGATCGCGCAAAACCGGGAGACCACATCGCGCTGCGGTGCAGCAAGGGCAATTTCTACCTGCGCCCCATCGTGCGGCCGGTGATCCTCGTCGCGGGCGGCACCGGCCTGTCGGCGATCCTGGCGATCGCCCAGAGTCTGGATTCTCGTGTCGGGCAACCGGTTTACCTGCTGTACGGCGTGACCTCCGCAGAGGACCTGTGCAAGCTCGAGGAACTCAAGGAGCTGCGCCGCGGCATTCCCGGGTTGGAGCTGCACGTCATCGTCGCGAACCCGGCCGCGGACTGGGATGGACGCACCGGACTCGTCACCGACCTGCTGGAGGAGCGGATGCTGGCCGGCGGCGACACCGACGTCTATCTGTGCGGACCGGGCGCGATGGTCGAGGCCACCCGAACCTGGTTGGAAAACAACGGCTTCCACGGGGTTGGCCTGTACTACGAGAAGTTTGTGCCCAGCGGGGCGGCGCTACGCCGCAACCCGGCCCGCCTCGATCACGCGGGACTGGACATCGCCGAGGTGCGCCGCCGGGGCCGCGGCACCGCGGTGGTCATCGGGGGCAGCATCGCCGGCATCGCCGCGGCCAAGGTGTGCAGCGAAACATTCGAGCGGGTCATCGTGCTGGAAAAGGACGACCCGCACCGTCGCCGCGAGGGCAGGCCGGGCGCCGCACAGGGCTGGCACCTGCACCACCTGCTCACCGCGGGACAGATCGAGTTGGAGCGCTTGTTCCCCGGCATCGTCGACGACATGGTGCGCGAGGGCGCGTTCAAGGTCGACATGGCCGCCCAATACCGAATCCGCCTGGGGGGCAGCTGGAAGAAACCCGGGACCAGCGACATCGAGATCGTCTGCGCCGGGCGTCCGCTGCTGGAATGGTGCGTGCGGCGCCGGCTGGACGGCGAGCCGCGGATCGACTTCCGCTACGAGTCGGAGGTCACCGACCTGGTGTTCGACCGCGACACCAACACCGTCATCGGCGTCGCCGTCCCGGGTGACGGCGGGGAGCCGGAGGTGATTCCCGCCGAGTTCGTGGTGGACGCCTCGGGCAAGAACACGCGGGTGCCGGAGTTCTTGGAGCGCATCGGCATTGGGGCTCCCGAGGTCGAGCAGGACATCATCAACTGCTTCTACTCGACGATGCACCATCGGGTTCCGCCGGAGCGGCAGTGGCAGGACAAGGTGATGGTGATCTGCTACGCCTACCGGCCCTACGAGGACACCTACGCAGCGCAGTACTACACCGACAGCTCGCGTACCCTGCTGTCCACCTCATTAGTGGCGTACAACTGCTACTCGCCGCCACGCACTGCGCTCGAATTCCGCGAGTTCGCCGATCTGATGCCCTCGCCGGTCATCGGGGAGAACATCGACGGGCTCGAACCCGCCTCGCCGATCTACAACTTCCGCTACCCGAACATGCTGCGGCTGCACTACGAAAAGAAGCGCAACCTGCCGCGTGCGCTGCTGGCTGTCGGTGACGCCTACACCAGCGCCGACCCAGTATCTGGGCTGGGTATGAGCCTGGCGCTCAAGGAAGTTCGCGAGATGCAGCTGCTGCTGGCCAAGTACGGCCCGGCACATCGGGATCTGCCGCGCCGGTACTACCGGACGATCGCGAAGATGGCCGACACCGCCTGGTTCGTGATCCGCGAGCAGAACCTGCGCTTCGACTGGATGAAAGACGTCCACAAGAAGCGCCCGTTCTACTTCCGCGTGCTCACCTGGTACATGGACCGCCTGCTCGAGTTGGTGCACGACGACCTCGACGCCTACCGCGAGTTCTTGGCCGTCGTCCATCTGGTCAAACCGCCGCTGGCGCTGATGAAACCGGGGATCGCCAGTCGAGTCCTGGGCAAGTGGGCACGCACCCGGTTGTCGGGGCAGAAGACGCTGATCGCCCGCAACTACGAAGATCGTGCGGTGCCGGCCGCGCCCGTGGATCAACTCGTCGACGCTTAGGAGAGAGCCGAAGATGTCGCAGGTTCATCGGTTCCTGAACTGTCGGGGCACCCGGATTCATGCCGTCGAGGACGGCCCACACGGACACGATCGACCCCTGGTGGTGCTTGTGCACGGGTTTCCCGAGTCCTGGTACTCGTGGCGTCACCAGATTCCCGCTTTGGCGGACGCGGGCTACCGCGTGGTGGCCGTCGACCAGCGCGGCTACGGGCGCTCGTCGAAGTACCGCGTCCAAACGGCCTACCGCATCAAGGAATTGGTCGGCGACGTCCTCGGGGTGATCGACGCCTACGGCGCCGAGAGGGCCTTCGTGGTCGGCCACGACTGGGGCGCGCCGGTCGCCTGGACCTTCGCCTGGCTGCACCCGGACCGGTGCGCCGGGGTGGTCGGGATCAGCGTCCCGTTCGCCGGCCGCGGCGTAATCGGCCTGCCGGGCAGTCCCTTCGGCGAGCACCGGCCCAACGACTACCACCTGGAGCTCGCCGGTCCCGGGAAAGTCTGGTACCAGGATTACTTCTCCGCGCAGGACGGCATCATCGCCGAGATCGAAGAAGACGTGCGCGGCTGGCTGCTGGGGCTCACATACACGGTTTCCGGTGAGGGGATGATCGCGGCGACCAAGGCGGCCGTCGACGCGGGTGTCGACCTGGCGGCGATGGACCCGATCGACGTGATCCGCGCGGGCCCGCTCTGCATGGCTGAGGGCGCGCGGCTCAAGGATGCCTTCGTCTATCCCGAGACCATGCCGGCCTGGTTCACCGACGCCGACGTCGATTTCTACACCGGCGAATTCGAGCGTTCCGGGTTCGGCGGCCCGCTCAGCTTCTACCACAACATCGACAACGACTGGCACGACCTGGCCGAGCAGGAAGGCAAACCGCTGACCTCGCCGGCCCTGTTCATCGGCGGTCAGTACGACGTCGGAACCACCTGGGGCGCCGAGGCCGTAGAACGCGCACATGAGGTCATGTCCGACTACCGCGGCACCCACATGATCGCCGATGTCGGGCACTGGATTCAGCAGGAAGCGCCCGAGGAGACCAACCGCCTGCTGCTCGATTTCCTTGGCGGGCTGCGTCAGTGAGCTCGTTGATCGCCGATCGTCTTGACGAGGCCGAATTGCGAAGGGCCTTCGGCTGTTTCCCGTCCGGCGTGATCGCGGTCTGCGCGATGGCCTACGGGGAGCCGATCGGAATGGCGGCAAGCTCGTTCACCCCGGTGTCGCTTGCCCCGCCGTTGGTATCCATCTGCATCCAGAACAGCTCGACGACGTGGCCTGGGTTGCGACTCAGTGCGCGGCTCGGTCTTAGCGTGCTCGCCGAGGGTCACGACCAAGCCTGCATGAGCCTGTCGCGCAAGGGCGGCGACCGGTTCGCCGACGTGTCCTGGACGGAGCTGTCCAGCGGGGGCGTGGTCATCCATGGAGCCAGCGCCTGGTTGGACTGCCGCCTGCACGCCGAGGTTCCGGCGGGCGATCATCTCATCGCCCTGCTCGAGATCTGTGCGCTGGGAGCCGATCCCGACACTCCGCCACTCATCTTTCACGGCAGCCGCTTCCGCCGACTGGAGGGTCGATGAAGACTACCGATCTGCGGGTGCGCCGCGCGATCACGGCGATGGCGGCCGGGCGGGCCGTTGTCGTCACGGACGAGACCGAAGGCCACGTCGTGTTCGCGGCCGAGGCCGCGACCACAGCGCTGCTGGCCTTCACCATCCGGCACACCTCGGGTTATGTCCGGGTGGCGTTGCCGGGCAACGAATGCGAACGGTTGAACCTTCCGCCGATGTGCCACGGCGACACCTCGCACTGCGTGTCCGTCGACGTTCGCGGTACGGGCACCGGGATTTCGGCACGAGATCGCGCCCGGACCATCGCGGCACTCGCGTCGGCGAAGTCTGCCGCCGCGGACTTCCTCCGGCCGGGCCATGTGGCCCCGATGCGGGCGGAGTCGGACGGGGTGCTGCGCCGGCCACGGCCCGCCGAGGCGGCCGTCGACCTGGCTTACCTTGCGGGGCACCGCCGGGCGGCGGCGCTGTGCGAGATCGTGTCCCGCCGTAATCCCGCCCGGATGGCCCGCGGCGCGGAGTTGGTCGAATTCGCCGTCGAACATGCGCTGCCCTTGGTCTCCATCGGTGAGCTTGTCGCGTATCGGCGCCGCACCGAACCCCAAGTGGTCCGGCTGACCGAGACGGTCCTGCCCACCTGGGCGGGCAACTCGCGAGTCATCGGTTTTCGCGATGTGCATCGAGGCGGCGAGCATTTGGCCGTGATCATCGGAGCCGCAGGCGCCGGGGTGCCCGTGCCACTGCACGTCCACGTCGAATGCCTGACGGGGGATGTGTTCGGCTCCAAGGCGTGTCGCTGCGGAGGGGAACTCAACGGCGCCCTGAACCAGATGTCCGCGCAGGGCAGCGGCGTGGTCGTATACCTGCGGCCACCCGGACCGCCGCGCGCCTGCGGTCTGTTCGCCCGGGACGTGGCCGGGGAGCTGATCTCGGACACGGTGGCATGGATGCTGCGTGACCTCGGGGTGTACGAGCTAAAACTGTCCGACGACATGCCAGGATTTGGTCTTGTGATGTTCGGGGCCATTCGTGAGGTAGTCCATGAGGCATCCTGACTTGGCCGGTAAAGCCGCCATCGTCACCGGCGCTGGAGCGGGCATCGGCCTCGCGGTCGCGGAAAGCCTTGTCGCCGAGGGGTGTAGCGTGCTCTGCGCTGACATCGACGGCGCCGCAGCCGATGCCGCCGCAAACAAGATAGGGTCCGACGCCGTGGGTCACCGGGTTGATGTCAGCGACGAGGAGCAGGTCATCGGCATGGTCGAGGCATGCGTCGGCGCCTTCGGCGGGGTGGACAAGCTGGTCGCCAATGCCGGTGTCGTGCATATGGCTTCGATCATCGACACCACGGTGGCGGACTTTGACCGGGTCATCGCGATCAACCTGCGTGGCGCGTGGCTGTGCACCAAACACGCGGCGCCGCGGATGATCGAGCGGGGCGGGGGAGCGATCGTCAACATGTCATCATTGGCCGGCCATGTCGGCGTGGGCGGCACCGGGGCATATGGCATGTCCAAGGCGGGGATCAGCCACCTCAGCCGCATCACCGCTGCGGAACTGCGTTCGTCCAACATCCGATCCAACGCCGTGCTGCCCGCGTTCGTCGACACGCCAATGCAGCAGACCGCCATGACGATGTTCGACGAGACCCTCGGGGAGGGTGGTGCTCTCGCGCTGATCGCCCGCCTGCAGGGCCGCATGGCCGCGCCGGAGGAGATGGCCAGCATCGTCACGTTCCTGTTGTCCGACGATGCTTCGATGATCACCGGAACCACGCAGATCGCTGATGGCGGAACGATCGCGGCGCTGTGGTGAGTGTAATCCCTTGTGTCACTTTGGCTTCAGTGGTCACAACGCGGCAATTCTTGTCGGTGGCCGTTCGTAAAATTTGAGGCATGGGTTCGAGCAGTCGCGAGGAGATCGTCGAGGTCTTCAACATGCTCGATGCCGACCTGGACCGCTTGTGCGAGTTGTCCTTTGACGTGTTCACCACCCCCGAACGATTGCGGGCCTTGGAGCGCCTGGAGCGCGTGGCTCGCCGCCTGCGGGCCCCCCAGCACTCGTTGATCAACCAACTTGACGCGCAAGCCAGCGACGAAGAGCTCGGTGGCAAGCTGCATTCGGCGCTGGCCGACCGGTTACGCATCACCGAGGCTGAGGCCAGCCGCCGGATTCACGAAGCCGCGGATCTCGGGGAACGACGGGCGCTCACGGGTGAGCCGCTGGCGCCCCAATTGAGCGCGACCGCGGCCGCCCAACGCGAGGGGCTGATCGGCGATGGACACGTGCGGGTGATACGCAGTTTCTTTGCCCACCTACCCGCCGAGGTCGACCTGTGCACCCGGGAATCAGCCGAAGCCGATCTGGCCCACAAGGCCGGCGGATACCGCCCCGACGAATTGGCCATATACGCCAAGGGGGTCATGGACTGCCTCAACCAAGACGGGGAATTCAGCGATGAGGAGCGGGCCCGCAAGCGCGGCATCACAATCGGCAACCAAGAATACGACGGCATGTCGCGCATCAGCGGCTACCTCACCCCCGAGGCGCGCGCCACCTTCGAACCCGTGTTGGCCAAATTGGCCGCCCCCGGCGCCTGTAACCCCGACGACAAAACACCCGTCATCGACGAGACACCCGATGAGGACGCGGTCCGCCGCGACACCCGCGGCAAAGCTCAACGCAATCACGACGGCCTGCTGGCCGGACTGCGGGGCCTATTGGCGTCGGGGAACCTGGGCCAGCACAACGGCCTTCCGGTGTCGATCGTCGTGACCACCACCCTGAAGGATCTAGAAGCCGCCGCGGGCAAGGGCCGGACCGGTGGCGGCTCCCAGGTACCCATGTCGGATCTGATCCGCATGGCAAGCCACGCGCACCATTACCTGGCCCTTTTCGATGACGGCAAACCCCTGGCGCTGTATCACGCCAAACGGCTAGCCTCCCCGGCACAGCGAATCATGCTGTACGCCAGGGACCGTGGCTGCACCAAACCCGGATGCGACGCCCCCGCCTACCACAGCCAAGTCCACCACGTGCAAGGGTGGCAGACCACCCGCCGCACCGACATCAACGACCTCACCCTTGCCTGCGGGATCGACAACAGGCTAGTCGAAAAGGGTTGGACCACGCGCAAGAACGCCAAGGGCGACACCGAATGGATGCCACCGCCCCACCTAGATCACGGACGACCCCGCGTCAACACCTTCCACCACCCGGAGAAACTCCTAGCACCCGACGACGACGAACCCGTCTGACGTCACGACCGGCTAGTCAGGATCGACAACGCGATCGCGGTGATCTCGTCGGCAACACCTGCGTAACGCGTGAGATGCCATGTGCGCGCGACGTCCTCGATGAAGCTGATCGCGGCGGCGACCAGGATCCGGCCGACGGCGACGGTCGTCGCGGGGACCAGGTCGGCGATGAGCTCGATCCATACCGCCTCGCGGTCGGCCTGATTCCGCAGATAGCTTTCGCGGACTTCGACGGAGGCGTGCGGCAGTTCGGTGACTGAAACGGCAACGAGGTCCGGGGCGTCCAGGCTGGTCCGGACGTGGCCCTCGACAAGACCGCGCAACCGCTGTGCCGCTTCGGAATTCGGACGCAGCGCGCGAATGGCCTCTAGGCTGCGCCACTCGTCGAGGCGGCGGATGAGCGCGTCCAGGATGGCCTGCTTGGACGAGAACGAACGGTACAGACCCGGACCGGCGATTCCGGCCCCCCTGCCGATCTCGCTGGTGCTCACGGCTGGATAGCCCTGCGCGCGGAACAGTCGTGCGCCCGCGGCGAGCAGGGTTTCGTACCGGGAGAACAGCACACGGTCCTCGTCGCGCGCGGTGTCCAAAGGACTCAGCTCGCAGACGACAGGCGTCGTCGCCGCGGCCATACATGCTTGGTACAGGCGCTCTTTGAGCTCGTCAGCCGGCAGCGTCAGGTTGTGCCTGCCCAGGCTGGTCAGCGTGCTAGACACCGCCCACGCCCGCAGCTCCGAGTGCTGCGGGCTCAGACCAGGCACCTCGAGCAGGACGTTGTCGCGCATGCCGGCGACGATCGCGTTGATGCGGCGGCGGACCTCCACGCGATCGGCATCGTTGAGATAACGAGACTCGCGCTGCCACAACACCGTCAAGGACCGAGATGCGACGGCGGCCGCGATCAGGTCCGGTAACTCGACATGCAACGGCCGTGGTCTGGGCTCGGCCTCGCCGGCGGTGAGGCGACGCGCGCTCAGGTATTGGTCCTGGCCGGTTCGGATCGCTTCGGCGAGCAACGCCTGCTTGTTGTCGTAGTGGCGATACAATGCGCGCGCGGTGACTCCTGCCGCCTCGGCGATGTCCTCCAATTTGACCGAATGGAAGCCACGGTCGATGAAGAGACCGACAGCCTGTTCCAGTATCTGCTGCTTTCGGTCCTTTGGCCGGCGCCTAACGGGTTGGGCCAGGGTGTGTGTGGTTCCCATCGGCTCCGAACCCCCTATAGCTTCATCCCGCTCTGTGCCTCGAAGTCCGCAAGGTCAAAGTAGTCGCTGAAGCGAGTGATCTTGCCATTCTGGACCTCGAACACGCCGGTCACCGGCAGCACGACTTTTCGGCCGTCGTTCATGGTGAAGTAGTCGACGCGTTCGACGAGCACCCGGCCGGGCTCAGCGGCCAGCGTGACGATATCGAGCTTGGCGTCGGAGAACGCGTCCAGAAACGCCTGGAAGATTCCGCGGATGCCGGCGATGCCCTCGATCGGCTCGACGGGCACGTTGTGGTAGATCGCGTCGTCGGCAAAGACGCCGCAGATGGTTTCGAGGCTGCGCGCCTCCCAGGACCCGAGAAAGTCACGGACGAGCTTCTCGCTGGCTTCCTTGGTGTCGGTCATGCGACTAGCTCCTCGTCTGACGTCGGATTAACAAGATACATAGAGCCGTTCGCCGAGCCCGTAGATCTGCAGACAAAGCGCGAGTGAGGGGCTGCAAAACTACAGCCTCGGCGAGGATCCGGCCGGACTCGGCGAGAAACCGGCCTCGCAGCGCATTCGCCCCAGCAGAATCCTCCGCTCGCAGGCGTTGGCCGTGGCCGCCGATAAGACACCCTCCGATACTAGCCATATACATCGTGAACATCAATCGCGGCTTTGCGTCGATATTCGCGAAGATTCCCCCACTACTCGTGCGTATCACCTATGGACATAATGACATCGTGGCGCGTACCCTCGCGGATGTCACTTGTCCACTTCGACCTGTCCGGGGGTGTGCGGCGACATGGTGATCGCACTCGACCGAGCAGCCAAGCCAGTCGGAGCGCTGGGCGACTTCTTCGCGATGTCACTGGACACGTTCGTGTCCATGTTCAGGCCGCCGTTCGCGTGGCGTGAATACCTGTTTCAGTGCTGGTTCGTGGCGCGGGTGTCGACGCTGCCCGGGATCTTGATGACGATCCCGTGGGCCGTGATATCGGGGTTCCTGTTCAACGTCCTGCTGACCGACATCGGTGCGGCGGACTTCTCCGGCACCGGCTGCGCGATCTTCACCGTCGACCAGAGTGCCCCGATAGTCACGGTTTTGGTGGTCGCGGGCGCCGGCGCCACCGCCATGTGTGCCGATCTGGGGGCGCGAACCATTCGTGAGGAACTCGATGCGCTGCGGGTCATGGGCATCAATCCGATTCAGGCG
>Ga0075364_10000849_pt1 | contig 16097 bp, 20 predicted proteins | sample EndMetdeltDD1764_FD_71517 | JGI IMG/M metagenome (GOLD analysis project Ga0075364, IMG submission 71517) | Populus endosphere microbial communities from Tennessee, USA - Endosphere MetaG P. deltoides DD176-4 | ecosystem: Host-associated > Plants > Roots > Endosphere | place: USA: Tennessee...
CGGTCTGCTCGTCGCGACGACACTGCATCAGCGGTCGCAGTTGGTTGAACAGCTCGGGGTCGGATTCGGTGAGCCGACGCCGGCGGCGGCGAGTCCCATCGCAGTCGATGCGCTCTGTCGGACAACGGTTCCCGGAGTCTTCGCGGCCGGCGACACCATTGCGACGCAGATGCCGCAGGTGGCCGCGGCGATCGCGACAGGTTCGCTCGCGGCCGCGTCGATTGTGCAGAGTTTGGCCGGGGACGTCGGCCTACCGATACAGGAATGGACGGGACCACCGTCAACGGTGAGTTGAATAAGCATGCAGACGACGATGAAAGCGATGTACTCCACCTTCAACGGGCTGATCAACCAGATCGAGCGGATGACCGACACCGCCAGCGCCATGGGCCAGGCGTTCGACGACTCGAAGAGTGACGACTACTTCTACCTGCCGCCGGAGGCGTTCGACAGCCCGGACTTTCAGCGGGGCCTGAAGTTGATGCTCTCGCCAGACGGCAAGTCGGCGCAGTTCATCATCACCCATGACGTGGATCCCGCTACCCCGGAAGGCATTTCACACGTCGACGCCGAAATGCTCGTAGGACATCTTGCGCGAGGTATCCGCGGTGCGGCCATGGCCTTGCTGATCGAAGACGATCACGGCGCGACGGCCCGCGAAGGCGGCGGCCCACGACGTCATCGAGTCGGTGGCCGTGAATGCGCCTGGGATGAGTAGCAACGGAGACACTTTCGACTTGCCGAGCTCGCCATACACCTCGAAGTAGAGGCTCAGGCCGTTGATCGGCAGGTGACCAGTGCGCGAAGGCTTCGTTCCCATCATTGAAGTGTTGACCGGATGCGGAGGCGGAAATCATCGAACGCTCGCGCGGGTCGGTTGTTCACCCCAACTCGTAGGACTCGCGTGAGATGCGGAAGAAGTGCCCGGTGGCGGTGTCGGTGCATGTCACGCCAGACGGCTCACTTCCGCAAGTGATCGCGCCGCGCGAGTATGTCTGGCCGTAGTCGAGCGTCTGCTGGTCGGGGTCGGGGTACTTGAACTTGCCGACCCCCTCGTAGCATCCCAAGTTCGCGGGTTTGCCCTGGCTGACGTAGATCTCCAGACCTCCGAAGTCGAAGTTGCACGCTCTGCCGTACGGGCCGTTTGTGGATGCAGGAGCCACCCACGTGTGGTCCTGGATTTCGCAATTCGCACCTGAGCCATCCGCGTAAATCGTGCACGCGATGTTTCCCGACGGAGCCACGAAGTCGTAGGAGCTGGGGACATCGCCACCGCCGCCGCAAGCATTGGCGACCGCGGCCAGGGGAAGCGCAGCCGCGGTCGCAATCGAAAGCGCCGCGATCATTCTGGTTCTCATGGTTCGTCCTCTCTTGGGGGCGCAGTGCCGTCTGGCCCGTCACTCACAGGTTGGAGCGGATGCCTTGGCGGATTCTTGGCGGTCTTCTCACCACGCGATGAGTTTCAGGACAGAACCTGTCCGCTATGACTGAGACGCTGACACCATGATCACCAAGACAGACGAGCTGACCGCAAAGCCGCCCCTCGTTGAACAGGCCGTGCTCGACGATCTCCGTCGCCGGCTACGCGAGACCAATCGTGTCAGGCTGCCGGAGGGCACCGGGTGGGAGCGCGGCATCGACACCGCCTACCTGACCGAGTTGATTTCCTACTGGGCCCATTCGTACGACTGGCGCGCCTACGAGGAGCGCATTCGGTCATTGCCATGGGCGACCGTGGACGCCGCCGGGACCAATTACCGAGTCCTGCACCACAAGTCGTCGAAGGACGCCGCGACGGTTGTGCTCTTGCACGGCTGGCCGGACTCGGTGCTGCGCTATGAGCGGGTTCTGCCCCTACTGGCGGATCTCAATGTCGTCGTGCCGGCCCTTCCCGGTTTCCCCTTCGCTCCGCCGCTGACCGAACCTGGCATGTCGGCAAGGGCGATGGCCGATGTCGTCGAGGCCGTGATGTCGGAGCTTGGCTACCAGAGCTACATCGTCTCGGGCGGCGACGTCGGCAGCCTCGTCGCCGAGAGGCTAGCCGTGCGAGCACCGCACAGCGTCTCGGCGCTGCACCTGACCGATGTGCCTTACACGCATCTGTTTACCGTTGGCGAGTCCGAACTGACACCAGACGAACAGGCCTACCTGTCCGCCGGTCAGCGATGGCAGATGACCGAGGGCGCCTATGCCCTGGAGCAGTCGACAAAGCCGCACACGCTGGCGGTAGCGCTGGGTGATTCGCCGGCCGGACTGTTGGCCTGGATCGTGGAGAAGCTGCGGGCGTGGAGCGACTGCGGCGGCGACGTCGAGTCCGTCTTCCCGCGCGACGATCTGCTGACGTGGGTCACCGCTTACTGGGTGACCGGCACGATCGGAACGTCGTTTTCGTCCTATGCCGAGGAGACTGATCCGGTAACCGAAGTCGGCACGCCGACCGTTGTCAGCATCTTCCCGCGCGATCTTGTCCCTGCGCCGAGAACTTTCGCGGAGCGCTTCTTCGACGTTCGAGTTTGGGAAGAACAGCCCCATGGTGGGCACTTCTCCGCATGGGAACAACCGGAACGCTTTGTCGCCGGACTTCGCGCCGCAGTGGGGATAACCGCGAGCGCGCGATGAGTTTCATCGGCCCGACGGGTCCAACTACTGTCCATCGATGACTCAGGAGGAACGCGTGGCCCAGCTGCTCAAGGTTCAGAATTTCGGCGTCTCGCGGGACGGCTTCGGTGCAGGTGAAAACCAGAGCTTCGAGCGCCCGTTCGGTCACGCCGAACCCGGTGACATGTTCGCGTGGGCGGGCGCAACAGCCAGCTGGCCCAACCGCACCGACCCCGGCGGCAGTCGCGGCCTCGACGACTATTTCACGCGGGACTTCGCCAACAACATCGGCGCAGAGATCATGGGCCGCAACAAGTTCAGCCCACTGCGCGGCCCGTGGCGCGACCACGAATGGCAGGGCTGGTGGGGCGACGAGCCGCCGTTCCACACCCCGGTATTCGTCATGACGCACCATGAGCGCCCGTCGTTCACCCTGTCCGACACCACATTTCATTTCGTCAACGCCGACCCGGCCGCAGTCCTCGAGAGGGCCCGCGAGGCCGCGCAGGGCAAGGATGTCCGGCTTGGTGGCGGGGCGATCACTATCCGGCAGTTCCTCGACGCCGACCTCGTCGACACCCTCCACGTGGCCGTCTCCCCCAAGGTGGAGCTGCGAACCGGATCGCGCCTCTGGGAGTCACCCGACGAGCTGGACGACCGGTTCCACCATGAGGCCGTACCCAGTCCAAGCGGTGTGACGCACCACCTGTTCTGGCGGCGCTGACACCAGGCCGACGTGCGGCCGCGCCCCAGATATCTGCCGTGGGATCAATTCGCGCGATGGTGGCATAATGATGGCATGAACCGCATACGGCTGAGCACGACTGTCGATGCTCACCTGCTGAACAGCGCGCGCGGCGTCCGGTCAGGGATCACCGATGCGGCCCTCGTTGATGAGGCGCTCGGGGCACTACTTGCTCGTCATCGATCGGCCGAGGTGGACGCCAGCTACGCCGCCTACGACCAGCATCCAGTCAACGAGCCCGACGAATGGGGCGACCTGGCCTCGTGGCGACGGGCGGCAGGCGGCTCGTGAGTGGGCTTCCGGCGCGCGGGGAGGTGTGGTGGTGCGAGCTGGCCGAGATCGGCCGCCGCCCGGTGGTTGTGCTGTCGCGCAATGCGGCGATCCCACGGCTTCGCCGCGCAATCGTCGCACCGTGCACCACTACCATCCGCGGGCTGGCCAGCGAGGTTGTCTTGGAACCGGATTCCGATCCGGTTCCCCGCCGTTCGGCGGTAAACCTGGACTCAGTCGAAAGTGTCTCGATCGCCATTTTGGTCAGCCGGCTTGGCCGACTTGCCGACGACCGAATGCGCGCGATCTGCGTGGCGCTTGAGGTCGCGGTCGATTGCACTTGATGACACCGTGGCATTCACCTCACGTTGACGACGACCTTGCCTTTTGCCCGTCCGTTCTCGACGTAGTCCAAAGCCTGCTGTGTCTCGTCGAAGGGAAACACCCTGTCCATGACTGGGCGAATGACTCCCTGGTCGATGAGGGAGGTGATTTCGCTCAACTGATCGCCGTTCGCCCTCATGAATAGGAACGAGAAGATTACGTTGAGTCGCTTGGCCTTTCGCCTTGCACCGAAGCTCAAGACGCGAATGATCGGCTTCAGGAACCAGCGCACATTGATCTCTTCGGCGAAAGCCGGATCGGGTGGTCCTGATATGGAGATGAGCGTCCCGCCTGGCTTCAGCACCCGCAAGGATTTGTCCAGGGTCTTCGAGTCTTGACTATGCAGAACGACGTCGTAGCCATGCAGCACGGTCTCGAAGTCCTGTGTCTTGTAGTCAATCAAGACATCTGCGCCGAGGGCTTTGACGAGCTCGAAATTGGCGGCGCTAGCGGTGGTAGCCACCGTCGCGCCGAGATGTTTCGCGAGCTGGATCGCGAACGTGCCGACGCCGCCGGTGCCTGCCTGGATGAAGACCTTCTGCCCGGGTTGTAGTTTGGCCATTTCGACGAGCGCCTGCCAAGCGGTCAGCCCAACCAGCGGAATGGAAGCGGCTTCTGCCATGGTGAGTTCTCTCGGCTTGATCGCCACGTCGGCTTCATTCATTGAGATGAATTCCGCGAAAGTGCCGATCCGGTCCGTGTCCGGTCGCGCATACACCTCGTCACCGGCCTTGAAGCGCCGCACCCGTGCTCCCACCTCGACCACAACGCCCGCGACGTCGTTCCCTAGAACAAGCGGGAAGCGATACGGCAGGAAGACTTTGAATTCTCCGGCAGCGATCTTTGCATCGACGAGGTTGACGCCGGCCGCGTGGATCTGGACGAGTACGTCGCTGTCCCCGACCTCGGGCTGCGGCAGGTCGACGATGCCGCCGCCGTCCTTGCTTTTGTAGCGATCGATCGCGAAGGCTTTCATGACAAGCGCTCCCGGATCGGCTTGTTCAGTCGGGCACGAACGACGCGTGTCATCTCGTCGGCCAGAACCTCGTCGGCGCCGGACTCGATCCCGTCGAGAATCTGACGGACCACCTCGGCGGGGTCGGACTTGGGATAGTCGGTGAACTTCGCCATGTCGGTATCGACCAGCCCCACGTATACGCCCGTCACCTGCACGCCACGGGTCCTGAGTTCGATGCGCATCGAGTCTGTGGCGCTCCACATCGCCGCCTTTGACACGCCGTAACTCGCCCCGCCCGGTACCCACGCGAGGACAGATGCGACATTGACGATGGCACCGGATCTCTCGGCTATCCGATCAGCGAATGTGGACGCCATTGCCAGCGGGCCGAACAGGTTCGTCTCCAACTCTTCGTGGAGACTGGACGTGTCCGGATCGAGGACCGAGGTCGCGCGATAGATGCCGGCGTTGTTAATCAGAACACTGACGTCAGATGCAACCACAGCCGTTTCGGCCACGGACGTCGCGTCGGTGACATCCAGCTGAAGCGGAACGATGCGCGGGTCTTCGACGGCGATTGTCCGTGGATCGCGGGCAGCCGCATAGACTTTCGTCACTCCACGGTCGAGAAGCTGCGCGACATATTCGCGACCCATCCCGCGGTTGGCTCCTGTGACCAGCACCGTCTGGTCGGCGAGCGAAGTCATGAAGTCGTCGATCCCAGGAAGGCGAGCGCCTCCGGTACGAACCGTTCGTGGGCCTGGAAGATGCCGCCGTGGCCAGCGTCCGGGTAGATCCGCAGCGTCGCATTCGGGAGGCGCTGAGCCAGGTCATAGGAATTGCTGGACGGCACCATACGATCGGCATCGCCGTTGGCCACCAGGACAGGCTGCTGGATGCGTGACAGGTCGGCCGGCTTCTCGAGGCCAAAAGCATGAATCGCCTTGAGCTGCGTGCGGAATGCTCCGATCGCGATCGCCTTATCCCGATCGATCGTGCGCTCCTTCAACCGCCTGACGAATGCGCGCGCCTCCGACTTGCCGTGGGCCGTTCTCGTGAAGAAGAGAAGTTCCTTGGGATCCTTGAAGGTGGCGTACGCGTGGAACGTGTCGAGGTACGTCAGTTTCGTGACGTCGACGATGCCTTCGCCTCCGGCAGGTCCCGTACCCGCGAGGATGATCTTGCGCACCAGCGCCGGCTCTTCCTGCGCGATCACTTGCGAGACCATTCCGCCGAGCGAGAAGCCGAGCAGGTCGACCCGGTCGAATCCCAGCGCGCGGATGAACGCCACGGCGTCGTGTGCCATTGCCTCGACGGTGTCCGGTGTCTTGCCCTCGGAACCGCCGACGCCGCGATTGTCGAAGGTGATCACGCGGTGCTTGGCCGCGATGCCATCGACGACCCTGGGGTCCCAGTTGTCGAGGTTGGCGGCCAGATGGTTCAAGAAGATCACCGGTACGCCGCTATCGATCCCCAGCTCGCGGTAGACGAATCGGGTTCCGCCCACGGAGACGGATTTCGTTGGCGCGCTCTTGTACAACGTGCCGCCCCAGCGAGCGCTCGCTGCACGCAGATGACTTTCGGGATCGTGCCGGGTGGTTCGCTTGCCTGTCATACCTTCTCCTGTTGGTAAACCGATTGGTGTACTTCTAGGCATGACCGTAGCACGCCCCTCGTCAACTTGTAAACCGGTCGGTATACTCCAATGTATGACCTCGCTCACCGAGAAGGAACCGACCCGTCGCGGAGGCCGTGGCGCTCGTCGGCGCATCTTGGCTGCGGCGGCAGAGCTGTTCTATTTCGATGGCATCAACGCGACCGGCGTGGATCTGATCGCCAACAGGGCGTCGGTATCCAAGCGAACGCTGTACCAACACTTTCCGAGCAAGACGACCCTCGTCGAGGAATACCTGCGCCAGCTCCGGCAGCGGGGCGGAGCGGGTGAGGAGGCGCTGGCGCCGACGCCGGATTCCACGCCACGAGCGCGACTGCTCGCCCTCTTCCAACTCACGGATGCCGGCGGAGGCCGGATGCGGGGTTGTCCGTTTCACAACGCCGCGGTAGAGGCGGCCGGAGCCATGCCCGGTGTGGAGCACATCGTCCACCTCCACAAGCGGTATTACGTCGATAGCCTCACCGAACTGGCCCGAGAAGCCGGAGCGGCGGACCCGGAGATGCTGGGCAACCAGATCGCATTGCTCTACGAAGGCGCATCCGGACTGTCCACCTCGATGAACGACCCGGCGCCGTGGGCGCAGGCTCGGGCGACAGCCGAGGTGCTCATCGATCTGGCGACCACTCGCGCCGCTTGAGGAGAAGCGTCACTTCGATGTGGTGGCCGCCGCCAGAACGGCGTCATTGATCGCGGTGGGCGAGATGGCGACGAGGGCCTTCTGCACGCGGCTGGCGGGATCGAGTACGTAGCGACGTTTGGGTCGCCTCGATGTCAATGCGTGGCCGACGGCCTTGGTGACCCTCTTTGGATCGGCGGCGATCTTCTGCAGGCGGCCCAGCAGCTTTCGGGTCCCTGCGAGGTGTGATGCGTACAGTGCTCGGTGCTCGTCGGTCAGTCGCGCGGCCATGCGATCGTGCTCGGTAAGCATGTCGCCCCACATGTCGGTACGGATGGGCCCGGGTTCGATGAGCGAGACAGGGATCCGCCACGGGCGTAGCTCGATGCGGAGCGCGTCGGCTAAGGACTCGACTGCGTACTTTGATGCGCAGTAGGCACCAGTGCCCGGCGTGGTGATCAATCCGCTGACCGACGACATGAACACAATACGTCCGCGGGCCTCACGAATTTTCGGAAGGACGGCTTGTGTTACTCCGATCTGGGCCGTCACGTTTACGTCGAGCTGGCGGGACAAGTCGTCGACGGACAGTCCCTCGACTGGTCCGTTCACGATGATGCCAGCACTGTTGACTACGCCGTTCAACGCGGCAGGAAGTTGGTCGGAAAGCTTTGCGATAGAGGCCCTGTCAGCAATGTCGAGGGGAATCGCATGCACATTGGACAACCGATCGAGGCTACTCAGGGCGGTGTCGGATCGAGCTGTGGCGTAGACATCCCACCCTCGTTGGCTCATGTGTTCGGTGATCGCCAGACCGATGCCTCTGCCGGCGCCGGTAACCAATGCGGAAGGCATGTGCTATCTCTATTCTCGTGGTGATAGGTGATGGTGCGGTCGTCAAACGGCATTCGTGGAGAGGCGCCTTTGCCACAACAGAAGCCCTGCTACTCCAACGGTTTCGAGCGCTATTGCCGACACCGTGATGGGATGTGGTCGCCCGCGCTGCTGCCATGACCTCACGCGCGCCAGACCGCCGACGAAGATGGTTGATAGCGCCAAGGTCACGGTCGCCGACTGCTCGACACGTCGGAGCTGAGACCACATGACGGGTCCGACCGCCAGTTTGAACACGTTGGCATATCGCAGAGAGCTGTCCACCGTCGGTAACACATCGGGAGAGCCGCCCGGAACTCCTTGCGGGCCCCGAACGATCTCCCCGATCGCGCTGGCCATCGGTATCGCCGCGAGCACCGCTAGTGCCCGCTGCAATCCTCGCCGACTGCTACTACTTTTCTGTGTCACGATTACTCCTAGTATACCGCTCGGTGTACTTGTTGATGGGCGACGCTACACGGCTTTGCGCGCGATGTAAACCCATCGGTATACTCGAACTATGACGACCCAGCACGACGCCCCGTCCACCAAAGGACGCGGAGGCCGCGGCGCGCGGCAGCGCATCCTCAACACGGCTATCAACCTGTTCTACCGTGAGGGCATCAACGCCACCGGCGTCGAGCGACTCGCCAGCGAAGCGTCCGTCTCAAAGCGAACTCTCTACCAACATTTTCCGAGCAAGACTGCCGTCGTCGAGGAGTACCTGCGGTACATCCAGCAAGGCGTGGACGACCCCATCCGGCCGGGACCGGACGCCGCCAACCGCACACCCCGCGAGCGCATACTCGCCCTGTTCGAGACCCCTTCACCGGACGGGCAGATGCGTGGCTGTCCCTTCCACAATGCCGCCGTCGAGGCATCCGACGTCATGCCGGAAATTCAAGACATCGTCCACGAACACAAGCGCGCCTATATCAAGGGTCTGATCAAGCTGGCCCGAAAGGCGGGAGCGGCCAACCCCACACTGCTGGGCAACCAACTCGGCCTTCTCTACGAAGGTGCCGCCGCGTTGTCGACCTCGCTCGATGACCCCGCCCCCTGGACACACGCACGTAAGGCGGCGACGACGCTCATTGACCAAGCGGTGGGCTAATCAGCTAGGGCGGTACTGGGCGATGAGTTCGTTGAGGTGACGGGCGACCTGCGTCAGCGGCTTGGTCGACTCCGCGGCGCGGGAAAGCATGACCGCTCCTTCGAGCGCGGCGACGATCGTCGTCGACAATGACTGGGCTGCACCGCGATTGATGCCGTCCTTCTTGAGCCTGTCGGCTAGCAGCCGACCCCATTCTGCGAACACCTCGGCGGCGGTGTCGGCTGCTTCGGGCGCTTCGTCCCGGCTGAACGCCGCTGCCACGATCGGGCAGCCACCTTCGAAGTCCGTGCTGATCAAGATTTCGCTCCACACGGCCGTAAAGGCCCCGATCGGATCCCGCTGCTCGATGCAGTAACGCAGCGTAGTTGACAGCTCGTCTCCCGCAGCACGCGTCGCTGCGGCCACCAGTTCGGCCTTACCGCCGGGAAAGTTCAGATAGATCGACCGGCGCGTCACTCCACTGGTCGTCAAGATCTCCGCAATACCAGTGCCCGCGACACCGTGTCGTTGCATCAGCGTGGCCGTGGCTGACGTAAGCCGCTCTGCTACTCGCATGCTTGCAATATACCATTCGGTCTACTATGGTCTCGATCTAGCCGGTAGACTGATCGGTATACCGAGTAAGGCTCTGGCCATCGTCACCAAAGAAAAGAGATGACTGTGTCCTCCTTGGCAACAGACGACTTCGCCTGGCTATCGGCGACTGAACAACGTGCGGCACTGGACGCCGGTGAGGTGTCCAGCGCCGAACTGGTCGAGCTGTATCTGTCGCGAATCAGCGCACATAACCCATCGCTCAACGCGATCGTCACCATCGACGTGGACGGTGCGCGGCGCGGCGCGACAGAGGCCGATGCCGCGCGCTCGCGTGGAGATGACCTCGGCCCGCTGCACGGCCTGCCCATCACCGTCAAGGACAGCTACGAAACCGCCGGTATGCGCACGGTCTGCGGTCGACCCGACCTGGCGGACTATGTGCCGACAGAGGACGCCGAGGCCGTTGCCCGGTTACGTCGAGCAGGCGCGATCATTGTCGGCAAGACCAACATGCCCACTGGCAACGCCGACGTGCAGGCCAGCAATCCGGTGTTCGGCCGGACGAACAACCCCTGGGATCTGTCGCGTACCTCGGGCGGATCGGCAGGTGGCGGTGCCGCCGCCACCGCGGCCGGCCTGACGAGCTTCGACTTCGGGTCCGAAATTGGTGGCTCCACTCGGATTCCGTCCCACTTCTGTGGCCTCTACGGCCACAAGTCGACGTGGCAGTCCATCCCATTGGTCGGCCACATTCCCAGCGCGCCAGGCAATCCCGGACGGTGGGGAGAAGCCGATATGGCCTGTGCCGGAGTGCAGGTGCGTGGCGCCCGTGACATCGTCCCTGCGCTGGAAGCCACCGTCGGCCCGCTGAATCCCGACGGCGGATTCTCGTACACCCTTGCCCCGCCGCGCGCGACAGCGCTCAAGGATTTCCGAGTCGCGGTATGGGCTGACGATCCCGCGTGCCCAATCGACAAAGACACCCACCGAGCCATCGGCGACGCCGTCACCGCGTTGCGCGACGCCGGCGCGCGGGTCGTAGAGCAACCCGCAAACATCCCGGTGGATCTGACTACCTCACACGACGTCTTCCTGAGCTTGGTGATGGCCGCGTTCTCGGTCGACCGTTCCACGATGAGCCCGCTCTTCGCCGGTGCCCTTGCCCTGCGCTCACTGATGAGCCCGCGCGGTGACGCCGCTGCCGCACTGCGCGGAACGATCCAGAGCCATCGGGCGTGGCTGTTCCGCGACGCGGCTCGTCGAGAGATCGCGCAGCGCTGGGTGGGATTCTTCAAGGAGTTCGACGTGCTGCTGCTGCCGGTCACGCCTACCGCCGCACCGGGCCACCACAACAAGGACCACGATCGCTTTGGCCGCACCATCGACGTCGACGGCGTCGCACGCTCCTACTGGGACCAAACCAAGTGGAGCGCGTTGGCCAACATCGCCGGAACGCCAGCCACGACGATGCCCATCACCACCAACGCGGCGGGCTTACCCATCGGCATTCAGGCGATGGGACCGGCCGGGGGAGACCGCACCACCGTGGAGTTCGCCGCCCTGCTCACCGAGGCTCTTGGCGGCTACCGCATCCCGCCGCAACACCGCTCACCCGTAACGAGCACCGCCTGATGCGCCGCAAGTTATCGGGCCGCAAGCTGGTAATCACCGGAGCCGCACGGGGAATCGGGGAGAAGGTGGCACGACTTGCCGCCGCTCGAGGTGCTCGCGTGGCCTTGATCGGACTTGAGCCCGATCGGTTGCGTGCCCTCGCCGACGACCTGGGCCCTACCGCGTCCTGGCGGGAGGCTGACGTCCGCGACGGCGCCGCCTTGCGGTCGGCGATTGATGATTGCGCGAAGGCAATGGGCGGCATCGACTTCGTGGTCGCCAATGCCGGGGTTGCCGCGTACGGAACGGTGCGGCAGGCCGACGAGGCGTCGTTCGAGCGAGTCCTGGACATCAACCTGAACGGCGTCTTCCGCACGCTCAAATACGCGACACCGCATCTGGAGCGCAGTCGAGGCCACGCGATGGTGGTTGCGTCGGCGATATCTTTCACCCCGCTTGCCGGGCTGGCCTCGTATGCCGCAAGCAAGGCCGGAGTCGAGATGCTCGCTCTGGCATACCGCCAGGAGGTGGCGCACCTCGACATCACGGTCGGGATCGTGCACCCCTCGTGGATCGACACCGATCTGGTCCGAGGCGCTGAGACGGACCTGCCCTCATTCCAGGAGCTGCGCGCGCGGTTGCCGTATCCGGGCAACGTCACGACGAGTGTCGACCGGGCGGCCGCCGCGATCGTCCACGGACTCGTGCGCAGGCGCAGTCGGGTGTACGTGCCGCGTGCTGTTGTCGTAGCCAACTGGGCAAAGGCTGCGCTGAACTCACCAGCCGCGTGGCCGTGGATGAGGCGCTTCGCCGCCGAAGTGACACCGGCGCTCGAGCGTGAGGTCGAAGCATTAGGAAGGCATGACCAAATCGTGCCCGCCTCCGAAAATCAGCGCGCGGCGCGGCCTTCACTTTCGACAGCGATCGATGCGTAAAAGCGCGCAGCCGACGAAATCCCAACGAAGGAAACAAGCCATGACACAGCAAGACAACAGCCACCTCCAGATCGAGGACCGCGGCACCACCTTGATCGTGCGAGTCGACGGCGGCCCCCACAGCTTGTTCGGTATCGAAATCGCCAACGAGCTCGATGAGTTGGTCGACCGCGTCGACCGCGACCCGAGCGTCCACGCCGTCGTGTTCACGGGTGCGCGTCCTGGCCGGTTCGTCAGCCATGCCGACGTGCGGTGGCTGCAAGAAGGTGGGGCCGTGAAGCCGAAGTTAGGCCGACGGGGCGCCTCGGCCGCCTTGCGGCTGGCCAGAAACATCGAACGCGCCGGTGTCCCAGGGCCGGTTGTGGACAGAACTCCGCTTGCGGGAGCCGGCCAGCTAGACCGCTTGCACGCGACGTTCTTGAAGATGAACGCCAGCGGCGTCATCTTCGTTGCGGCCCTGAACGGTTCGGCTCTGGGCCTGGGAGCGGAGTTCGCATGGGCGTGCGATTTGCGCGTCATGGCTGATGGGGATTACTTCATCGGCCAGCCGGAAGTACTCCTTGGGATCATGCCCGGTGGTGGCGGCTCCCAGCGACTGCCCCGGCTGATCGGCACCCACAAGGCACTGGTCGCGATCCTCGAGGGCAAGCCGTTCACGCCTGCGCAAGCGTTGGCCAACGGCGCCGTCGACGATGTGGTTGCGGCTGACGACGTGGTTTCACGGGCGACTGAGCTGGCCGAGTATTTCGGAAAGCGGACCAAAGGCTCGGTCGAAGGCATCAAGAGGTCGGTGTACTTCGGCGGCTCGATGTCGCTGGCGGAAGGTTTGCACGTCGAGCGGACCGAGTTCTTCCCCACGGATCAGTCCAAGGCCGGTCAGGAACTGATGGTTCAGTACCTCGCGGATACCGAGACCACCGGCGAGCTCCCGCTCTACCGCCCGGACACCTATGCGCAAGCGCTCAAAGCGGGCCGGGTGCCCGCGGTCGGCGCGACCAACGGGGCGGTGAAGAAGTGAGCGCCGCACAGCCTTACACCCGCTACGACGTCTCGTTCACTTCAGGTGAGGACAGCTGTGCCGCGTGGCTTTACCTGCCGACTGGAGTCACTTCGCCGCCGGTGGTCATCCTCGGGCACGGTCTCGGCGCGACACGCGAGATGCGCTTGGACGCCTTCGCCGAGCGGTTCGCGCAGGCCGGCATCGCCGCCTTGGCGTTCACCTACCGCCACTTCGGCGACAGCAGCGGTCAACCCCGCCAGTTGCTATCGATCAAGCGACAGCTCGCCGACTGGGATGCCGCCATCGCTTGGGTAAAGAATCGTCCCGACGTCGACGGAACACGGATTGCGGTCTGGGGCAGCTCCTTTGGCGGCGGGCACTCCATCACCGTCGCGTCGCGCCATCCTGAACTGAAAGCGGCGGTAGCCCAATGCCCGTTCACCGACGGCCTAGCCTCCGCACTCGCGCTGGGCCCGACCGAATCCCTCAAGGTATTTCCTTTAGTAGCAAGAGATTACGCTTCCATAGTTCTGCGTAGGCCGCCCGCGATGATTCCCCTCGCCGGCCCCCCAGGATCTGTGGCCCTGATGAATGCACCCGATGCGCTCCCCGGCTACCAGGCGCTGCTGCCGACCGACACGACCTTCCGTAACGAGGTGGCAGCGCGGGTAGCTCCCACGGCGATGACATACCGGCCGGGACGTGCGGCGAAGAAGATCAAGTTCCCAATCCTGTTCTGTGTCAGCAACACCGACAGCGTCACACCGCCCGCCCAAACCCTGCGATACGCGCGCACCGCGCCAAGGGGCGAGATCAAACGCTACGACGCCGGCCATTTCGAGTTCTACCTCGGAGAGCCGTTCGAAGCGCTGGTGCACGATCAGGTCGAGTTTCTCACTCGACAGCTGCAGCCGGCGGGAGCTGTCGTGTGATGTCCGATCAAACTGACACCTTGGGCGGACGCCTACCGCTCGCGGATCCCGCGGCTCTAAACCCCGCCCAGCGGGAGATCTTCGACCGCATGGCGAACAAGATCGTCCCCGGGGCAAACGATGCCCAATTCCAAAGCATCGAGGACGACGGACGGCCATACCCAATAACGCCGTCGGCAAGACGGACAAGGCTCCGTTGCGGACAGCCCACCTGAAAGGAACATCCGTATGACTTCCCTACACGACCCGCTCACCCTGCCGTGCGGGCAGGTGTTGCCCAATCGGATCATGAAGGCTGCGTTGAGCGAAGGGCTCGGCGACAGGCAGCACTCTCCCGACGAGCGACTTGAGCGGCTCTACACGAGCTGGAGTCAGGGCGGATACGGCCTGATCGTCACCGGCAATGTGATGGTCGATCGCAGGCAGCTCGGTGAGCCGGGCAACGTCGTCATCGAAGACGAGCGCAACCTGGACGCACTGTCGCGGTGGGCCAAGGCCACCAAGGATGCCGGCGTTCCGATTTGGGTGCAGCTCAATCATCCTGGGCGCCAGTCGAACCCACTCGCGCTAGGGCACACCCCGGTGGCGCCCAGCCCGGTGGCCCTCAATTTCCCCGGTGCGGCCACGCCTCGTGAGCTGACATCTGCTGAGATCGAAGACATCATTGAGCGCTTCGCAGCCGCGGCGGTGGTGTGTGAGACGGCGGGTTTCGACGGTGTGCAGATACATGGTGCTCACGGATATCTGGTCGCGCAGTTCCTGTCGCCGTTGTCGAACCAGCGTGACGATGAGTGGGGCGGTAACCCCGAGCGGCGGATGCGCTTTGTGATCGAAATCGTGCGCCGCATCCGCGGGCGGGTGACGCCGGGCTTCGCGGTGGGTATCAAGCTCAACTCGGCCGACTTCCAGCGCGGAGGGTTCACCGAAGATGAATCCCGCTCCGTGGTGGCGGCATTGGCGCATGAGGGCATCGATCTGATCGAGGTCAGCGGCGGTAGCTACGAGCAGCCCGCCATGATGGGCAAGGCCGCCGACAGCACGCGAGCGCGCGAGGCCTACTTCCTGGAGTACGCCCGCACCGTGCGCAGCCTTGCCGGCAACATTCCGCTGGCGGTCACCGGCGGGTTCCGTTCCCGCGCCGCGATGGATGAGGCGGTGCACGCCGGTGAGTGCGACGTCATCGGTCTGGGCCGGCCCACCGCGACCACTACCGACGCTGCTGATGTGATCCTTGCCGGGCGCGCCGAGACGCTGACCTCACACCAGTTGCGCGCCGGAATGCGCAGTGTCCTGGGCCGGTTCGTCGACATCAAATCGCTCGACGGGATTCTCGAACTCTCCTGGCACGCCGACCAACTGCACCGCGTGGGCGCCGGCCTCAAACCCGACCTCAATCGCGGACGCATCGCCACCATGCTCGCGATGCTGCGCCGCAACGGCACCACCTCATTCGGGCGTAAGCGCGGTCTGTGAGGTGAAGCGCTATTCACTGTCCGACAAGGTCGTCCTGATCACCGGGGCCGGTCGCGGGCTGGGTGCGGCCACCGCCGCGGTACTGACCCAGCGCGGGGCGCGCGTCGTGCTGGCCGACGTTGATGTGTCCGCAGCGCGGCGGGTTGCCGCGGGACTACCAAACGACCGAGGCCTGGCAATGAAATGCGATGTCACCCACATCGATTCCGTTCAGGAGACCGTCGCCCGAAGTCGTGAGGCGTTCGGGCGCATCGACGTCGTAATTGCCAATGCCGGCGTTCTCGGACGAGGCGGCACATTCCGCACACTGACCCCCGAGCAAGTCGGTGGTGTCATGTCCGTCAATGTGGCTGGAGTCGTCAACACGGTGGCGGCC
>Ga0075364_10000850_pt1 | contig 16097 bp, 18 predicted proteins | sample EndMetdeltDD1764_FD_71517 | JGI IMG/M metagenome (GOLD analysis project Ga0075364, IMG submission 71517) | Populus endosphere microbial communities from Tennessee, USA - Endosphere MetaG P. deltoides DD176-4 | ecosystem: Host-associated > Plants > Roots > Endosphere | place: USA: Tennessee...
AACTCTTGCGGCAGGCTGTCCATCGACTGCTGATTCACATAAGGGGGGTTGCAGATGATGACGTCGTAGCGTGCAGGCGGCAGGTCTGCGAACAGGTTGCTCGTGTGCAGGTTCACGCGGTCCTGCAAGGCGTAGTCGCTCACATTGCGTTTGGCAACGTCCAGAGCATCGGCCGAGATATCGACGGCGTCGACCTCGGCGTCGGGGAACGCGAGCGCGGCCAGAATGGCCAGGCAGCCCGAGCCGGTGCACATGTCCAGCACCCGGGTAACGCCGTAGGGATCGCTCACCCAGGGCGACAGACTGTGCTCCAGAAGCTCGCTGATAGGCGAGCGTGGCACGATGACGCGCTGGTCGACATAGAAACGGTGGCCCTGCAGATAGGCTTCGTGCGTCAGATAGGCCGCCGGCACACGCGTTTTGACGCGTTCATCGATCAGATCGAGCACGCGCGCAGATTCTTCGCGCAAGACATGCGCGTCCAGAAAAGGCTCCAGCGTATCGGGCGCCAGGTGCAGACTGAACAGCACCAGATAGACTGCCTCGTCGTAGGCGTTGTCGCTTCCATGGCCAAAAACCAGCCCGGCGGCGTTGAAGCGCGACACGGCGTAGCGAATCAGTTCGCGAATGGTGAATCGTTCAGTTCGTGCAGAGGCGTACATGGTCTTCCATATGCAGTCGCGTCGTGAGAGGCGTGCAGGTAAAACAAACGGGCGTGCGTGCACGCCCGATCGTGAGCAGGGCTCGGAATCAGCGCACGTCGAGCAAATGCTCGAGCGTGCGGCGATAAATGTTGGCCAGGGGCTCGAGCGATGAGATCTCCACGCGCTCGTTCAACTGGTGAATCGTGGCATTGATCGGGCCGAACTCGATGACTTGCGGGCAGATCCTGGCAATGAAACGTCCGTCGGACGTGCCGCCCGTGGTGGAGAGTTCCGGTGTGCGCCCCATCTCGGCTTCGATCGCCAGCGTTATTGCTGCGGACAGTTCTCCGCGCGGCGTCAGGAAAGGTTCACCGCCCAGCGACCAGTCAATGCTGTATTCCAAGTTGTGTTTGGTCAACACATCGTTGATGCGTTTTTTCAGCTCATCGGGCGTGCTGGCGGTCGAAAATCGCAGATTGAACTGGACGATGACTTCGGCGGGTATGACATTGGTGGCGCCCGTCCCGCAATTCAGGTTGGATACCTGGAAGGTGGTGGGCGGGAAATAGGCGTTGCCTTCGTCCCAACTGATGTTGACCAGTTCCGCCAGGGCCGGGGCCAACTGGTGCATGGGGTTGCGTGCCAGGTGGGGGTAGGCCACGTGGCCCTGAACGCCCTTGACGAGCAGGCGCCCGCTGAGCGAGCCGCGCCGCCCGTTCTTGCAGACATCGCCCAGCACATGGGTAGAAGTTGGCTCGCCGACGATGCAGTAGTCCAGCTTCTCACCCCGCTCTGCCAGCGTATCGCACACCTTCACCGTCCCGTCAATTGCGGGCCCTTCTTCATCAGAGGTGATCAGCAGTGCCAACGACCCCTTGTGCGTCGGATGTGCGGCGACGAGCTGCTCGACGGCCACGACGAAAGCCGCAATGGAGGTCTTCATGTCGGCCGCACCGCGCCCATACAGAAAACCGTCCCGTTCGGAAGGCTCGAAGGGTGGGGTGGTCCACAGGTCGGCGGGACCGGGGGGAACAACATCGGTGTGACCAGCAAACACTGCAACCGGCCTTTCCGTGCCACGTCGTGCCCACAGATTGGTCACACCGCCGCTCTCGATCGTTTCGCACACGAAGCCGATCGCCTCCAGGCGTTTGATCAAAATGGCCTGGCAGCCCTTGTCGTCCGGCGTAACCGACGGGCAGGCGATCAACTCACGGGTCAGATCGAGAACGGGATTAGTCATCATGCCCTCAGCAGGTCGTTGATGCTGGTCTTGGCACGGGTTTGCGCGTCGACACGCTTGACGATGACTGCGCATGCCAGGCTGTGGGAGCCATCGGCACTGGGCAGCGAGCCGGGCACCACAACAGAGCCCGACGGCACGCGGCCGTAGGTGATCTTGCCCGTGGCGCGGTCATAGATTTTGGTGCTTTGCGACAGGAACACGCCCATGGCCAGCACCGAGTTTTCTTCCACGATCACGCCTTCGACCACTTCCGATCGGGCGCCAATGAAGCAGTTGTCTTCAATGATGGTGGGGTTGGCCTGCAGCGGCTCGAGCACGCCACCAATGCCGACGCCGCCGGACAGGTGCACGTTCTTGCCGATCTGCGCGCACGAACCCACCGTGGCCCACGTATCCACCATCGTGCCTTCATCGACATAGGCGCCGATGTTGACGTAGGAAGGCATCAGGACGACATTGCGACCCAAAAACGAGCCGCGACGCGCGACGGCGGGTGGCACCACACGGTATCCACCTTCTTTGAAAGCAACTTCGCCATAGCCGCCGAACTTGGTCGGAACCTTGTCGTAGAACTGCAGGGGGTCCTGCCCCATGATGACGTTGTCGGACAGCCGGAAAGACAGCAACACCGCTTTCTTCACCCACTGATGCACCACCCAGTCACCACCGATTTTTTCGGCAACGCGAATGCGACCGTGGTCCAGCCCGTCGATCGTGTGTTCGACCGCTTCCTTGATGGCGCTGTCTGCCGATGACGGTGAGAGATTGGCGCGGTCGTCCCAGGCCTTTTCGATAGTGGTTTGAAGATCAAGCGTCATACTGGTTTTCCGTTGACAGTGTGAATGAAAGGACAGGCAAGAAGACTGATGCAGTCTGGCTAACCCGTATAAATAGCGTTGAAACGCACCATGCGATGAGCCGCCTCCACGCATTGGGAAAGCGGAGCCACCAACGCGATGCGCACACGACCCGTGCCCGGATTGCGGCCTTGCGACTCCCGGGCCAGAAAGCTTCCAGGTAGCACCGTGACACCGGTATGGGCATAGAGCTCACGCGCATACTGGGTATCAGAGCCACGCACACCCGCCCAAAGATAGAACGAGGCTTCTGGGCGGCGCACATCCAGAACCGGTTTCAGCAAAGGCACCACCGCGTCGAACTTTTCCCGATACATACGGCGATTGTCGCGTACATGGGTTTCGTCCGTCCAGGCGGCAATGCTGGCTGCCGACACCAGCGGGCTCATCGCGCACCCGTGATAGGTGCGATAGAGCAGAAATTTGGCCAGCAGCGTGGCATCACCCGCCACGTAGCCCGAACGCAGACCGGGCACGTTGGAACGCTTGGACAGGCTGCCGAAGACCACCAGATTGCGGAAATCATTTCGTTCCACACGCTTGGCGGCCTGCAGGGCACCTATGGGGGGATTGCGCTCGTCCAGGTAGATCTCGGAATAGCATTCGTCGGAGGCGATGATGAAACCGTAGCGATCAGACAGGGCGAAAAGCTTCTCCCACTGCGCCTGATCGACCACATTGCCCGCCGGGTTGCCAGGCGAGCACACGAACAGCAACTGCGTCTTCTGCCAGACCGCTTCCGGCACGCTGTCCCAGTCGCAATTGAAATCACGCTCGGCATCGGCATTGACGAAATACGTTTTAGCGCCTGCCAGCAGGGCCGCACCTTCGTAGATCTGATAGAACGGATTAGGCGAAATGACGTAGGCATCGCTGTTCGGTTCGAGCATGGCCTGCACGAATGAGAACAAGGCCTCGCGCGAACCCGTGACCGGCAGCACCTGGGTGTCGGGGTCGGGTGGCGGCATGCTGTAGCGGTGGGCCATCCATTCCGAAATTGCCCGCCGCAGCGCCACATCGCCTTTGGTGGGGGGGTACACCGAGAGACCGGACATGCTGCTGGTGATGGCATGCTCGACGCGCGCGGGCGCGGCGTGCTTGGGCTCGCCAATCGACAGATTGATGGGCGACAGGCCGGGCGGCAGCGATGCCACCGGGGCAAGCAATTGCCGCAGTTTTTCGAAAGGGTAGGGGTGCAGGGCGTCGAGGCGGGAGTTCATGACGGCATTTTACCAAGCAACGCAAGGGGTGCGTGCGCGAACGTGACAAACCACGCTACAATTGCCGGCTTGGATCAAAGCGGGCGAAGGTGGCGAAATTGGTAGACGCACCAGGTTTAGGTCCTGACGCCGTAAAAGGTGTAGGGGTTCGAGTCCCCTCCTTCGCACCAGTTGATCCACTTCAGCGTTAGCGGCGAACGCCCGTTCGCCGGCATTCAGCCCTGATCCGGCCTGCCGCTGGCAACCCGGATCATCGCAAGTCGTGCTGTTTCGATATGGCAGTGCGACGCTAAAGCCGGAAACCACAAGGCCCGCAGCGACGGCCCGGCGTCTTTGTTTTCTGACATCAAAGCCACATCAATACAGATAAGTACTGTCCGCGGTGCGCCGGCCTCGCCATCGTTGTCCTCCTGACACACCCGAGCGATAATCAGTCATGCACAACCTGAAAGGGGTATCCGGATGATCGATCACACGGGCATTGGCGTCACCGACTTCGTGAAAAGCAAAGATTTTTACGTCCAGGCGCTAGGGCCGCTCGGGTACGAACTTCGAAAGCAGCTCGATAAGGCGGCCGGTTTCGGCGCCGTTGTGCGTGACGACGCCAGCAATCCTGGTGGATCGTTCTGGATTCATGAGGGGCAGCCGGCTTCGCCACGCAGTCACATTGCGTTCAAAGCCCGAAACCGCTCCGAGGTGGATGCCTTTTTCAAGGCTGCGCTGTCTGCAGGTGGGCGTGATAATGGCGCGCCCGGTGTGCGCCAGCACTATCATCCTCATTACTACGCAGCATTCGTGTTCGACCCCGATGGCTATAACATCGAGGCCGTCTGCCACCTTCCCAGCACAGCGTAATTCGCGTCAATGGGGTGTCTTTTAGTATGGTCGCCGGTGGTCGCAAGCTGCTTACGCTCCTGAGAGCATAATCACGCCAGCGATCAGCACCCCGCACCCCACCAGCCGCCACTTGCCCACTTTTTCCCGCAGTATCAGCATCGCCATCAAGGCACCGACCATCATCGACATCTCCCGCATCGGTGCCACCAGACTCAGCGGCGCGCCTGAGCTCAGGGCGAACAGCACAAGAATGTAGGACATGGGGGATAACAGTCCGACCCCGATGGCAATCCACCAGTATCCGCGCATCGATCGGAACGCGCGTCGCGGCTTGGATAGGTAAAGCGGTGCCAGCAGCAGGAACCGCAGCAGGTTGCAAAACCAGTCCAGTACGACGGGCGCGATGCCCAGGACTTTGACGGCATAGGCGTCCACCACGGTATACGAGGCGATCATGCCGCCCGTGGCCACGCCCCAACGAACCCCTGTATGACCACCCGGACGCCGAAAAGCGGATAGATCACCCTGCGTGGCAATCAGGCCGATGCCGGCCAGCACGAGCAGCAACCCGGCCAGGCCTTGCCCGGAGGGCAGTTCACCCAGGATCAGAAAAGCGCCGATGGTGGAAATCATGGGTCCCGTACCGCGCGCGACCGGATAGACCACTGACAGGTCTGCCACCTGGTAGCCCCGCTGCAGGCAGAGGCTGTAGAACAAATGGGTGACGCCACTGGCGAGAATGAAAAGCAGGCCAGTCGATGTCCACAGCATGCTGTCGCCTTGCAGCATGACATAGCCCACCCACGGTGCGTAGGCAATGCAGGCAATCAGACTGTAGGCAAAAACAAAAACCGGGCCGGCAGCGGCGGCCCGTTTGGCAAGAAGATTCCAGCTGGCGTGGATCAGGGATGCGAGGACAACGAGAAGCAGCGAAACGAATGTCATGGAGACCTCCTAAGGCGCGAAGGGCGCAGGTTGATCTCGACTTCTCCGCCTCTGGGATTTTGTCCCTTGGGTGCAGCCGTGGGGCTGCCACGGTTTCTGCAACGCTCGGTCCAGCGAAGGCCAGGCCTTCCGGAACCCTAGTTGCCACTCGGTCGATGCAGAACATTATTCGATCAGCCGCAATAACTCAAGCCGGGCACGGCAGCGATGATTTCGTGGGGCGGGCTGAAGACTTGCTGTATAACCAGAGTCTTCCCCTGCGGCGGGCCCCCGTTTCAGGTGGGAAACGTCCGTTAGTGGAGTTCCCCCCATGAACCTTGATTCCAGCAGTCAGCGCGATCTCGATCGGCTGGCGGTCGTGAAATCGACCGAGCAACCGACTTACGATGCCATGATGCGCGCGCTCGACGTGCAGGACTGGGATCAATATTTTGCATTGAGCAAGGATTGGTACGGCATGTTCCAGGAGCGCCGGGCATTGGAGAAACGCGCGGTTCCGGATCACTTGCCGCCTAATTGATCTCGGCAGTTGTGACGCTGAGTGATCGCGGGTGACGCTGCCGCACACCCATTACCGCTTCAATTGCCCGGGTCGGCAGCAGCCTGGCGCTTTTGTGTGGGATCGCTCAGCACCACCAGTGCCTGTGCAGGCGTGTCGCCCGTCGACCTGGAGCGATGCGGAATGGATGCGTTGAAATAGAGCGAATCACCGGCAGTCATGTGAACGATCTGATCTTTGAACACGACCTCCATCGTTCCGGAGATCAGGAAGATGAGTTCTTCGCCCGGATGACTGACCAGTTCCTGCTCGTCTAAAAACCGGGTAGGTGGCGACATGATGAAAGGCATCATGGCTTTATCGGCGCGTTGGGCCGCGATGGCCTCATAGGTGTATCCCACCCGATCACGCGATCGACTGAAAGGCACGCGCTCGCCCGCTTTGACCAACATGATCTCGCTGCCAGCGCCATTGGCGTTGATCAACTGCTCGGACGTGATGCCCAGCGCGCCGGCGAGTTTGATCAGGGTGGCGATCGTGGGCGAGGACAGGCCTCGTTCCAGCTTCGAGAGATAACTCTTGGTGATCCCGGCGCGGGTGGACACCTCTTCCAGACTCAACGCATTGAGCTTTCGATAGGCGGCCAGCCGTTCGCCGAGGGGAGAACTCAATTTGTCGACGGCAATGGCCGAAATTGAATAATCCTCCGGTGCCGATGGTGCATCGAACGTTGGCAAGGCTCGCGGTGCTGGAGGGGTCATGGTGATCCGGATTGCGGGGTTGGCGCCATTCTAATGGATACGGGCATACACCTAGGCAACTTTCGTTGCCGATATGACACAGTTGTGTCATTATTGACATGACCGTGTCATTCGCGCGGCATTCAAGGGGAAAACAATGTTCAAAGCGCGCTTCGCTGGTCTGGCCCTCGCTCTGACGGCCGCTTCAGGATTGTCACTCACACCGCTGGCCACTGCCCAGGCAGCCGGCTATCCCGAGCGACCCATTACTTTGATCGTGCCATTCGGCGCAGGAGGTATTACCGATATCGTGGCACGCGCCACGGGGAAAGCGTTGGCCGAGCAACTGGGGCAGCCCGTCATCATCGAGAACAAGCCAGGTGCGGGTGGCAATATTGCTGCGGGCGTACTCAAGCGTGCGAAGCCCGATGGTTATACGCTCATGTTTACCACCATGGGGGTGGTGGCAGTCAATCCACACACATCCGACTCCGGGTTCGATAGCTTCAAGGATTTCACGTATGTGTCGACTGTGGCCAAAACCCCGCATGTCATTGCCGTCACCACGGCATTGCCAGCTCAGGACTTGAAGTCATTGATTGCGTGGGCATTGAAGGCGCCGGAATCGCTCAGTTTCGGGACCGCTGGGGTAGGCAGCTCACCCTATCAGGGAATGGAAATCATGCAGGCAGAGCAGGGCGTGAAGTTTCTGCACGTGCCGTTCAAGAGTGGCGCCGAGTCGGTAACCAGCGTGGTGTCAGGGCAGGTCGACATGACGTTTGAGGCGACCCCGCAGGTGTTGCCTTTCGTAGCCTCGGGCAGAATGCGGGCCCTGGCACTAGCGAATCCCGAGCGGATCGCCAGTGCGCCTGATCTGCCTTCGACTGCCGAGCTTGGGTATCCTGGGCTGGTTTCGAATTCGATCGCTGGTTTGATCGGCCCGGCGGGCCTGTCACCTGATGTGGTGACGACTTTGAATAACGCCACGCGTAAAGTTCTCGCTGACCCGGGCTTCAAGGCGTCCTTGCTGAGCCAGGGCACGGCAACCGCCCCGTCGTCGCCCGAAGCGTTTGAAGAGCAGGTGAGGGGCGAGTTCAAGAAATGGGCCGCGATCATTGGCAAGTCTGCCGTCGCGGCCAAGTAGTTTTCATTGCTTTATCGCCTGCGCCGCATCATCCGGCGCAGGCTTTTCAACCGATTGCACCTAGACGCAGGAGACAGCATGTCAACAGACACAATGGGACTTGGAAAAGACGAAATCGTCGCCTCCGAGCTGAAAAAGATGGAAGTGCAGCTTCGTTCGGAAAAAATGCCCTTGCGTGAAGCGGTGGCGCAGACCTGCCGCATTCTTTACGCGTTCGGACATGATTCCGGGCTTTCCGGGCAGATCACGGCCAGGACGGAGCAGCCGGGCACCTATTGGACGCAACGTCTGGGACTGGGGTTCGATGAAATCACGCCCGATAACCTGTTGCTGGTTGATGGCGATCTGAACGTGCTGCAGGGGCAGGGTATGCCCAATCCGGCGAACCGGTTCCATTCCTGGCTTTATCGTGCGCGTCCCGACATTCAGTGCATCGTTCATTCCCATGCGCCCCATGCTTCTGCGCTGGCCATGCTCGAGGTGCCGCTGGACATTTCGCACATGGACACGTGCGTGCTTTACGACCAGTGTGCGTTCCTGGCGAAGTGGCCTGGCATTCCGGTTGGCAACGAAGAAGGCGAGATCATCAGCGCCGCGCTCGGCGACAAGAAAGCGCTGCTGCTGGCGCATCATGGTCTGTTGGTGACCGGTGCAACAGTGGAAGAGGCGTGCGTGCTGGGGGTCATGTTCGAGCGCGCTGCCCGATTGCAGCTTCTTGCGATGGGCGCCGGAAAGATCCAGCCCATCGATGAAACGCTTGGCGCAGAGGCGCAACGTTGGGTGAGCACCCAACGCCGCTACGAAGCCACATTCGCCTACTACGCGCGGCGTGCAGACAGAATGTTGCACCCGTTTTAAGCTGCCGCCACCCAGATCGCCACCTGAACGGCCACCCAAATCTCCACCCAGGTCGCCACCCGAGCACTGGGCAGGACGGTCCGGCGTGCGATCAACGTTCAGCCGGGCCCGGCATTGGAACAAGGTGCCGACCGACTGGCTTCGGCCCAGCGCTCAGGCCTGAGCGCGGCTAGCGGGGCCGGTTGGACGTGCAGGCTTCAGGTCAGCGCCGACTTGAGGTTGATGACGGCAGCGGCCTGGGCCTGGCGCGCGGCAGAAACCACCGCACTCATGCCGAAGAACTCGTGCGTCACGCCTGCGTAGTCGTGGTGTTCGACGGGCACTGCGGCGCGTTGCATCGCGAGAACGAGTTCGCTGCCGTCCGAGCGTAACGGGTCGATCCCTGCCGTAATGACCAGCGTGGGCGGCAGTCCGGTCAGGTCGCTTGCCACCAGGTTGATGCGCGGGTCGTTCACGTCATCCGGCGACGTGGTCACCTGTTCGATGAACCAACGCATCATGGGTCGGCTCAAGGGCCGGGCATTGGAGTTCTGGTGATAGGAACTCGAGTGCAAATCATTGCTGGCCACCGGGTAGACCAGCACTTGATAGCGGGGCAGGCCCAGTCCAGTGCGCGCTGCATGGCGCGATACGTTCAACGCCAGGTTTGCCCCCGCACTTTCCCCCAGGATCGCCACTCGCTCGGCATCGACTCCCAACACTGATGCGTTTGTGAGCAACCATTCGTATGTGGCGTTGGCATCGTCGTGCGCGGCTGGAAACTTGTGTTCAGGCGCCTGGCGATAATGGGCGGAAATCACGACCGCACCGGTTTGCAGCGCGATACTGCGCGGCGTCGCATCGTAGGTATCCAGATCCGCGATGACCCAGCCACCTCCATGGAAGTAAAGAATGACGGGTTGCGGGCCTACACCAACCGAGCCGCTGGGTCGATAAATGCGACCGGCGACTGCGCCATGGGGCAGGGTGATCTGAATATCTTCCGTTTCCACGCCGGCCGGGATCGTCACCCCGTCTTCTTTCATGATCTGTGCGACGGCATCCGCTGGCGTAGGTTGCAGGCGCGCTTCGTCGGGTGTGCACGTCTCGATCGGCTTGCCATCAAGATCCTGCAGAACGTCCAGCACGCGTCGCATGTCGGGATCCGCGTCGCTCGTGGGATCTGCACCGATGGCGTCTTTCACTTTATCTATTAGGCTCATGTTCGTTTCCTGATCTGGTTTAGGGCGGGGCAGGGCCGCTGTGCAGCGACAGGGCCGGCCGGTTCAAAAGCATTCAGGCAACTCGCATACCTGCGCGAGTTGCCTGAATGTAGACACGGTGCGGCTCAAATCATCAGGCTTGCTGCGTTAGGCACACCTGGCGTTTGGCCAACACACGTTGCCCAGGATTTATCCAAGCGTGAACACGACCGTCCGGTCAGCCTGATCGACCTGCATGCCCGAGACCGAGAATTTTTGTGGCTCAACGGCACCCACTGCAGAAAAGGAGACCACGCTTGGCGTCCAGTCGATCGCATTGAGTTCTGAGGGATCGATATTCTTGATCTTAAGGCGATCTCCCGTGGCTGGTGCGGAATTCCCAGCGGTGGCGACCGTGCTCGTTTCGATGGCCACTTCGGAGCACTCCAGATCCAGGGTGCCATCAGTCACGTCGGAGGAGTCGGCCTTGAGGGTCACCAGAGGGGTTTGCCAATTTTGCATCATGAACTCCAGAAAGTATCGGTGTGCATCCCCTAGCAAGTTCCAGGCCGCACGTTCAGCAAAATGTCAGAACTCTTGTGTAAGCGAGGTTAGGCGTCTTTCCGTCAAAAGATATGGTGTTGTAACAAGTGTCGCGATATCTATTCCCTAGCCATGCCCACGTCTTTAGCATGTACCCCAAGCACACATTGCTCGCACCTTCACGCTGTGCTGATTCTCGTGCACGAATATCTCACGGAACCCGCCGGGTCGGCCGGAAACGGCGCATTCACGCTGAGCCATTTGTGTGTGCAGAATGTGAAGACTGTGTCGACCGATGCAGCGCATGTGCCAACGTGGGATGCACTTACCGCTTTCCTCAACACTTTTTAAGGAGATGACTGATGGATCCACTGCTTAAAGAATTTCTTGTTTTCTTTGGCATATGGCCAGTGGTCATCCTGCTGACAATCGTGGTGGGCATGCGTCTTGGAAAGCTGATGTCGCGCAGTGTCGGTCCGGCCCAACTCAAGACGGCTACAGTCAAGTCCGCTGACATCGCGCGCCGTCGCCTCTGAAAATCATCGCCTCCCATGCAATACGAGTTTTTCTTCTGGGCGATGCTCGCCGTCGTAACCTTGGCGTCGGCAGGCGGCCTTCTAGCGGGCAGGTTGCATTCGTTGCGACTGGTCTTCGCAAGCTGTCTGGGGCTTGCCATGCTTATTGCCGCGGCACTTTCCGTTGTTGTCGGCAGGTTGGGCCTGATTGATGCGTCGTTGCTTGCCGGCATAGCCGGATTGCTCTTTTCCGCCGTAATCTCTGTCGCTTTCGCATTACTGACCCGGCGCATTGTTCTGCGCGGCACCGCCACGTGACTCACCACTTCCCTATGAACGCGCCCACACAATCCGATTTGATTCATGCGCAACGCCTGCCAGCGTTGCCTTCCATCCTGAAAGCCCTTCGCGGTCTGACGAACATGCGCTTTGCCGCGTTGGTGCGGTTAACCGGCAGTGATTGGCAGGCATGTGTGGTGGATGATCAGGCGGGTCTGGGGATTCGAGCAGGTGATGTATGGGAGGTCGACAACACGCTCTGCCATACCGTACGCGAGATTAATCAGCCGGTGAATTGGCCTGACCTCTCGAGCGCTGGTCTCAGCCTCTCGACATCGCATATGGCCAGCTTGCTCGGGATTCGCGCGTATTTCGCCTATCCCGTTTATCGTGCAGACGGTTCTTTTTTCGGCACCCTGTGCGCGATGGATACCGTGCCCGGCGAACCAGTGGGTGCATCGGTCATCGATGCGGCATCCGCGTTCAGCCAGATCCTGGGGCCGCAACTGGGCGGCGCAGACGCCGCAAGCGATGACGCGCACCGTACGACGGCGGCATCGATAGAGCGAGACGTTCGAACCGTTACCCAGACTTTTCAATCCACCCTCCAGACCATTCCTCCAGACTCGCGGTCACCTTCCGAGTCGAGCAGTCACGCCTCACCGCCGACGACAAGATCGCCGGTAGTGCCGACGTCTGCGTCGCTGGATCCCGCCGTGCAGGCCAAGGTGCTGTCGGTCATGAGCCATGACCTGCGCAACCCCATGCATTCGCTCATGGCGGCCATCGAGATGATTCAAATCAAACCGATGGAGCCCAGGCTTCAACGACTGATGGGGATGGTCCAGGGCAGCGCCTTGCGATTGAGCGAGCTCGCACGCCAGGCGCTTGATTTCGCGCGTCTGCAAATGCTGGGCGATGTGGCGATCAACATCGCGCCTGCCTGTGATCTTGCACCCGCGCTTGAGGCCGTCGTGGAGCGTGTGCGCGCGGGCTATCCGCAACGCAGTATCGTGGTGAACGCCCAGGCCGGCTCCCCGATGGATATCGACCCGGCGCGATTCGAGCAGTTGCTGGAAATCGTGCTGACGCACGCGGTCAAGCATTGCGGTGTCGACAGAGAGGTCCAGGTGCATGCCAGTCGTGTGGATCAGGCGCTTGTGCTGGAAGTCGTGGTGCCCGATTACATACTGGACGCGGCCTTGGTGCCGCATGTATTCGATCCGTTCTATGCCATCGAGGGTAAGGCACAGACAGCGCATCTTGGCATTGGCCTGTATCTAGCGCGGGCCATTGCGCTGGCGCATCAGGGCGAGCTCACATTGGCAACTGACGCCGGGCAGGCGTGCTTTGTGCTGACGTTGCCGATGCTGGAAAGCTCTGCGTCAGAAGTCTGACTGACAGCGACGAATGTGTAAGGCCTTGTCATCCCTCCGCGTATCGCGCGGCCGACGTCTTACACTGATGTTTTGTTGATTGATCGAAGGGGATCCGAGATGAGTAGGGAAAATGTTCAGCGCTTCATTGCGCGCGTTTCCGAAGATTATGCTCTCGCAGCCAAAGTGAAAGCCATTCCTGCGGGCGCTCATGCTGAATCAGAGTTTGCTGCGCTGGCGCAGTCACAAGGATTGGCCTTTTCTGTCGATGAGCTTCGCATGGAAGCCGATCGTGTGGCCAATGCCGGTACCGGCGCGCAAAGTGCCGATCAGGAAGGCCAGTCGGCCGAGTGGGTCCTGGATTACTTCTATGGTTCCGATCGCAAGTGGACCAAGTAACACCTGCCCTGAACCGGGTTCACTGACGCCTGTCGACCCGAAAAGGGCAGCACGTTGATTTGCCTGGCGGTCAACCCGCTGCCCACACTTCGCATTTGAACAGCACCCCGCGAGCCTGTCGGCTTCCGGGGTGTTTTTTCTGTGCGCCTATTGCTGGCGCAATGCCTCGACCTGAATATTCAGTTCGACTTCCGGCTTGAAGCCTTTGTCCAGTGCGAAATCCAATCCGAAGTCACTGCGTTTGAATGACGCCGACACATCTGCTCCGCACACTTCACGCTTTTCCATCGGGTGCTCCATGCACTTGAAGTCATCAATATCCAGTTTGATCTTCTTGGTGACGCCTCGGAGCGTGAGTTCTCCCTCAGCCTCTTCAGGACGGTCGCCATCAAAATCGGTGAACGTGCCTTTGAACGTGGCGGTCGGATATTTTGCCGCATCGAAAATGTCTGGTGCCACGGCATGTTTGTTCATCTCGTCGTGTCCGAAATCGATAGACCCGATCTCGACCGTCACGTCGATGGTGCCCGTTTTGGCCGCGCGGTCCAGCACGATGGTGCCGCTGGTGCGATTGAATTTTCCGCGCCAGGTAGACAGACCACCCATGTGGTCCGCCTCGAAACTGGGATAGGTGTGGGAAGGATCGACGTCGTAGGTCACGGGGGCGGCTGTTGCGCTGAAAGTCACGGCCAGGCCTGCGGCAAGCATCATGGGTTTTGCGATCTTCATATCTCGTTCCTTATTAATGTCATAAGCGTAGCGGGCGATTGACTGCGAGTGTCATTACTGCGCCAGGCATAGGACTTTCCATATCGCATTCAGTTCAACGTCAGCTTATCTGTCCAGATGGGCAAGTCACACGCGCAAGTGTTTGACCCACATGGGTTTCACCCCTAAACTGGATTTCCGAGTTACGTATCGTTGCTCGTTTGGTAGCTTGAACAAACCCACAAATGTTGTGCGAGGAATTGTCATGTCGACTGGCGTAGTGAAATGGTTCAATGCGGAGAAAGGCTTTGGCTTCATCGTTCCTGACGATGGGACCAAGGATTTGTTCGCGCACTATTCAGAAATCAGATCCGAAGGATATAAGACCCTGCAGGACAATCAGCGTGTGAGTTTCGATGTGGAGACCGGTCCGAAAGGCCCGTCCGCAAAGAACATCCAGATACTCTAGCTGCACATTCCCAAACCACCGCAAGGTGGTTTTTCTTTGCCAGATTGCCGCCCAACGACCACCAATCAAATGTAAGTAAATATCGATATTGCGAGACTATGTGGCTGAACGTTTTTTTTTCAGATTCCGGCCCTAGAATCAGCCGGCTCGAATAACAACTGGAAAGAGAGATATCACTATGAAGATCAAAACGTTCGCAGGTATTTTGACGGTTGCTGGTCTGGTGGCAGGTTGCTCGGGATCGGGAATGAATATGAACAGCTTGACCAGCGGCGCTGGCAAAGTGTTCTCTGCCTACACGCTCAGCGATGCAGAAATCAAGACGCTGTCCGATCAGGCATGCGTGGAAGCCGACAAAGAAGGCAATCCCGCCAAGCCTGGCAGCAAGTACGACGCGCGCCTGCAGAAACTCGCCAAGCCCCTCGCTCAGCCGCTCAATGGTGTGCAGCCCAACTTCAAGGTCTATCAGTCCAAGGAAGTCAATGCCTGGGCGATGGCCAACGGTTGCATTCGCGTTTATGCCGGCCTGATGGACAAGATGACCGACGCCGAAGTGCAGGGCGTGATCGGCCACGAAATGGGTCACGTCGAACTCGGCCATAGCCGCAAATCCATGCAGACGGCCTACACCGTGTCGGCTGCCCGCGAACTCGCTGGTGCCACGGGCAACGCTGCCGTCACCGCGCTGAGCGCATCGCAAGCCGGTGATCTCGCCGAGAAGTTCATCAATGCCCAGTATTCGCAAAGCCAGGAAAGCGAGGCTGACGTTTATGCCTACGACCTGCTGAAGTCGAAGAAGCTGAACACTGGTGCACTGGTCAGCGCGTTCAACAAGCTGGCCGCCATGGACGGTGGTGCATCAAGCTCGATGATGAGCAGCCATCCCGCATCGTCTGACCGTGCCGCCAAGATCCAGGCCCGCATCGACGCCGACAAAAAGTAAGTACATCTGGACAGGAAATGCGTCGTTTTCGGGCGGCGCATGAACGGCGGGTCAACTTCCGGTAAACTAGCCGGTTGATCCGCCATATTCCTACACTTTTCCGAAATAGGTCTTTGAATGCAGCCTGTGGTTGAAACCGTTTCTGGCCTGGAGCGCCGTGTCGATCTGACCGTTTCCGTAGCCGACGTTGAAAAAGAAGTGCAATCGCAGCTCAAGCGCGTTGCCCGTACCGCCAAAGTTCCGGGTTTTCGCCCGGGCAAGGCGCCATTGGCGATGCTCGAGCGCAGCCATGGCCCCGGCATTCGCTACGACGTCATCAATAGCCAGGTGGGCGGTGCGTTCGAAGCAGCCGTGAACGAGGCCAAGCTGCGCGTCGCTGGTGCGCCCTCGCTGGCGCCCAAGACCGAAGGCGTTGAAGACGGTTCACTCGTGTTTTCCGCCACCTTCGAGGTTTATCCCGAGGTGTCCGTTCCCGATTTGTCGGCACTGGCCGTCACACGTTCGCAAACCGATGTCGGCGACGCTGAAATCGATCGCACCATCGACGTGTTGCGCAAGCAGCGCGCAACATTCGAACCCGCCGAAGATCACGCCGCCGAAGACGGTGATCGGGTCACGCTCGACTTCGCAGGCACCATCGATGGTGTGCCGTTCGAGGGTGGTCGTGCCGAAGATTTTCCGTTTGTGCTCGGCC
>Ga0075364_10000851_pt1 | contig 16093 bp, 20 predicted proteins | sample EndMetdeltDD1764_FD_71517 | JGI IMG/M metagenome (GOLD analysis project Ga0075364, IMG submission 71517) | Populus endosphere microbial communities from Tennessee, USA - Endosphere MetaG P. deltoides DD176-4 | ecosystem: Host-associated > Plants > Roots > Endosphere | place: USA: Tennessee...
GCTACCGACCGGTTCAAACGGCATGGTGCCGTCTCTGTCCTTGTAGGAAGGCTGATCCCGACTGTGAGAACTCTGATCTCTGTGCCGGCCGGCGTCGCAAACATGCCGATCGGAACATTCCTGACACTCTCCTTTGTCGGCACACTCATCTGGACGTCCGCTCTTGCTGTCGCAGGCTATCTGTTGGGGCAGGCCTATAGCGTGGTTGCCGATTACATCGATCCGGTTTCAACCGGCGTGCTGATCCTGTTGGTGGGCATCTACGTCTATCGTGTGATCACCTACAAACCGGAGAACGGGTGAGACTTGGTAGCGCCCTTGGCTCGCAAAAAATCCGCATTATCGACAAGGCTTTCCCAGCCAATCGGCATCGGCCCTGCGTATTGAGCCGCGCTTTACCCACGGTAATCCGGCTGGAACTCCCCTTCATTCCACGAGTTACGCAAGGACTTCATGGAAAGGATTTTTAATGTCAGACCGTTTGCAGATGCAGGATCCACGGACCCAATACCCGTCTCCGCCATTTGATGCCCAGCCGCAGGCGATGCCCGGGATTGCGGGAAAGATGTCGCCGAAACCCGATCATGGCGAGCTGTCCTACAAGGGAAGCGGTCGCCTGATTGGTCGCAAGGCGCTGGTGACGGGTGCGGATTCTGGCATCGGCCGTGCAGCGGCCATCGCCTTTGCGCGCGAAGGCGCCGATGTCGCCATTGCCTATCTGCCGGATGAGGAAAAAGACGCCCGCGTGGTCATTGATCTCATCACCGCCGAGGGCCGCAAGGGGGTGGCCTTGCCCGGCGATGTCAAGCAGGAAGCGTGGTGCCGCGAGTTGGTATCGACAGCCGTACGGGAGCTTGGTGGTCTCGACATTCTCGTCATCAATGCAGCCCGCCAGCAGTACCGCGAGGACGTCTCGCAATTGTCGACGGACGATTTCGACGCCACCATGAAAACAAATCTTTACGCCCTGCACTGGATTGCGCAGGCAGCCGTACCGCATCTGCCTGCGGGCGCTTCTGTCATCACGACGGCCTCGATTCAGGCATACCAGCCGTCTCCCATTCTTCTCGACTACGCCACGACCAAAGCGGGCATCGTTGCCTATACCAAGGCGCTGGCGAAACAACTGATAGAAAAGGGCATTCGCGCCAATGTCGTTGCGCCGGGCCCGTTCTGGACAGTGCTGCAGCCGAGCGGCGGCCAGCCGGACGAAAAGGTCAAGAACTTCGGCAAGGATAGCGATTTCGGCAGGCCGGGTCAGCCGGTAGAACTGGCACCCATCTATGTTCTGCTCGCTTCTCAGGAAGGCAGCTATCTGAATGGCGAGGTGTTTGGTGCCACCGGCGGCAAAGGTGTCGATTGACGGTGAGGTGGGTGCGTTTCGATGGCTGACGACAAGCTTCGAACCTACAAGCAGAAACGTGACTTCAAGCGGACCACCGAGCCCGGTGGTCTGGTTGAGGTGAAACCGTCGAACCGCCTGCGCTTCGTCATCCAGAAACATGACGCAACGCGCCTGCATTACGATTTGCGGCTCGAGCTAAATGGTGTCTTCAAATCCTGGGCTGTGACCCGTGGTCCGTCGCTCGATCCGGCTGACAAGCGCCTCGCCGTGGAGGTGGAGGATCATCCTCTCCATTACGGGGATTTCGAAGGCACGATCCCAAAAGGCGAATATGGCGGCGGCACGGTCATGTTGTGGGATCGCGGCACGTGGGAACCGGAGGGTGATCTTGATCCGGAAGATGCGCTTCGCAGAGGCGATCTCAAATTCGTGCTTCATGGTGCCCGGCTGCACGGCAGCTTCGTGCTGGTGCGCATGAAGACCGACCGAGATGGCGGCAAGCGGACCAACTGGTTGCTGATCAAACATCGCGACGACCATGCCGTGGATCGAAATGGCGGGGCGATCCTCACCACCGAAAAAAAATCGCTCGCCTCCGGCCGCGACATGGCGACCATTGCGGCGGGCAAGGGGCGTAAGCCCCGTCCGTTCATGCTGAGCGAACCCGTAGTGGACGCCGATGCCGTCTGGGACAGCAGCGAAGGTCTCGCAGCCGAAAACCGGAAGGCGGGCAATCTGAAGCGTGCGTCCAAAAGTCGTCATTCTGCCAAGAGCAGCATGCCTGACTTCATCGCACCCCAGCTTTGCAAGACGCAAGACAGGCCACCGTCCGGGACCGCGTGGCTGCACGAAATCAAGTTCGACGGTTATCGTATCCAGATGCGCATCGAGGCGGGAAAGGTCAGCCTGAAAACCCGTAAGGGCCTGGACTGGACAAACCGCTTTCGACAAATTGCGGCGGATGCATCAGGACTGCCCGATGCTGTGATCGATGGCGAGATCTGTGCGCTCGACGAAAAGGGTGCGCCCGATTTTGCGGCCTTGCAGGTAGCACTCTCTGAAGGCAATACCAAGGATCTGGTCTATTTCGGCTTTGATTTGCTGTTCGATGCAGATGCAGACATGCGCGAAAGCCCTCTCGGTGAGCGCAAGAAACGGCTTGAGACGTTGCTGGCCGATAGCACTCCCGGTCCTCGTATTTGCTATGTCGACCATTTCGAGACCGGCGGTGATGCCGTTTTGCGCTCGGCCTGCAAACTGTCACTGGAAGGCATCGTCTCGAAAAAGCTGGATGCGCCTTACCAATCCGGACGGAGCGATAATTGGGTGAAATCCAAGTGCAGAGCAGGACATGAAGTAGTGATTGGTGGTTATGCCACCAATGGCAGCCAGTTTCGGTCGCTGCTGGTGGGTGTTTATCGCGACAAACACTTTGTCTATCTCGGTAGAGTCGGCACGGGTTTTGGCGCCGGTCGATCCAAACTGCTGCTGGAGACATTAAAGCCGTTATCCGTTTCCCGCTCTCCCTTCACAGGCATCGGTGCTCCGAAAAAGGAAGCTGACATCCATTGGGTGAAACCGGAAAAAGTCGCCGAGATCGAGTTTGCCGGATGGGGGGCAAACGGTCTTGTGCGCCAGGCAGCATTCAAGGGTTTGCGGGAAGACAAACCGGCGGATGAGGTGACAACGGAAGAGCCAGCATCGCCATCACATTCGACACCTCAGGCACCAACAACACGCGAGGCCGTCTCCGCAAAACTGCCGTCTGGCTCGGGTAAGGCCGAGGTGATGGGCGTTCTGATCTCTCATCCCGAAAAAGTGCTCTGGCCGGACAAGCAGGATCCGGCCACTAAGCAGGATCTTGCGCGCTATTACGAGGCCATTGGTGAATGGCTGATCGAGCATGTGCGTGGTCGCCCCTGTTCCGTCATCCGCGCGCCGGATGGAATTCAGGGGGAGCAGTTTTTCCAGCGCCACGCCATGCAGGGAACGTCGAACCTTCTGGAACTGGTCAAGGTGACGGGCGACAAGAAACCCTATCTGCAGGTCGATCGTATCGAGGGGCTGGCGGCGCTGGCTCAAGTGGCGGCTCTTGAGCTGCATCCCTGGAACTGCCAGCCGAATGAGCCGGAAGTGCCAGGCCGACTTGTTTTCGATCTTGATCCCGGCCCCGATGTGGCGTTCTCGACCGTGGTAGAGACGGCAAGGGAACTTCGGGATCGTCTGGATGCTCTCGGCCTCCTCAGCTTCTGCAAAACGACAGGCGGAAAGTGGCTGCACGTGGTAACACCGCTCAAGGTGGGACAAGGAAAATCCGGCTGGGACGATGCCAAGGATTTTGCCCGGCGTGTATGCGAGCAGATGGCCGAGGACCAATCGGACCTCTACGTGACCAAGATGTCAAAAAAATTGCGCAACGGCCGCATATTTCTCGACTATCTGCGCAATGACCGGATGGCCACCGCAGTGGCACCCTTATCACCAAGAGCCCGGCCGGGCGCGACGGTGTCCATGCCTTTGACCTGGGGGCAGGTGAAAACCGATCTCGACCCAAACAGGTTCACGATCCACACGGTACCGGGACTGATCGGCAAGAGTGATGCCTGGAAGGACTATTGCCAATCGGAGCGACCGCTCGACGAGGCGATCCGACGGCTCGACAACTCGAGCTGAGCGTCGTCGCTTTTCGGATGCTATTTCTTTTTTGATCGCCGGTTGTCGGCGGCGATCGATTTACGCAACGCATCCATGATGTTGATGACATTGTTTGGCTTATCGTCCGCAGGAGGCGGTGCCTTCTTGGGCGCAGGCGCCCCCCGATGTTTCTTTTTCGACTTGATGATGTCGAGCAGGTTTTCCTGAACCGGGTCGGAGACCATCGTCGCATCCCAGTGGCGGGTCTGCTTCTTGATGAGTTTGCGGATCAGCGGCAAGGCCGCCTTTTCAGGCTTCTCCTTGGCCAGGCCATCGAAATAATCGGCCTCGTCCCTGACCTCGTCGCCATATCGCAGCGTCCATAAAACGATGCCTTTGCCGCGTGGCTCCAGCATCACAGCCCGTTCGCGACGCCCCAACACCAGCCGGGAAATGCCGACCATCTTCTGCTTGTCCATCGCGGCGCGAATGACAGCAAAGGCCTCATCGCTGACCTTGTCGTTCGGGGTCAGGTAATAGGGCTTGTCGAGCCAGATCCAGTCGATCTCGTCGCGGGGCGCAAAAGTAGAAATGTCGATCGTTTTGGTGCTTTCCAGCGCCACATGCTCAAGGTCCTCGTCTTCCAGCATGACATAATCGTCTTCGCTCCGCTGGTAGCCCTTCACCTCATCCTTGTCGCGAACGGGTTTACCTGTGACCGAATCCACATACTGGCTGAGGACCCGGTTTCCCGTATCGCGGTTGAGCGTATGAAACTTGACCTTGTCGCTGTCCGAGGTCGCAGGCGTCATTTCCACCGAACAGGTGACCAGCGAGAGTTTCAGATAGCCTTTCCAATAAGGGCGCAATGCCATGTTATGACCTCCCGTCTATCCGGTTTTCCGACGCGAGGACGAGCCGCTGCCGGATTGTTTGGTGGCCTTCTTCCGGGAACTATTGGAATTGGCGGACTTGGGCTTGCCGGCCAATTTTTTCGACGTACCGGCACTGTCCTTCAATGCCTGCAGCAGATCGCTCGGTTTCGAGGCCTTGACGGCTTTCACCTTCTTGAACGGTTTGCCCTCGATCTTAGCTTTCACCAGTTCGGCGAGAGCCTCCTCATACCGATCGTCGAATTTGGATGCGTCATAGCTGCCTTTCTTGGTGCCGATGATGTGCGCGGCAAGTTCGAGCATTTCCTTGTCGATCTTGATATTGGGCATATCGTCGAAGGCTTCTTCGGCGGAACGGACCTCGTAATCAAAGTTCAGCGTCGTGCCGATCAATCCGTCACCATGCGGGCGGATCAACACCGTGCGCAATCGGCGAAACAGCACGGTGCTGGCGATCGCAGCAACCTTGGCTTCCTTCATGCCGTCCCGCAGTAACGCAAACGCTTCTTCGCCGGATTGCTGAGGAGCGAGGTAGTATGGCTTGTCGAAATAGACGTCGTCGATCTCGTCGCAAGGAATGAATGCGTTGATGGCAAGCGTCTTATCGCTGTCGGGGATGGCGGCCGCGATTTCTTCCGGCTCGAGGACGACATACCGGCCATTGCCGGCTTCGTAACCCTTGACCTGATCGTCGTGCTCGACGGCTTTCCCCGTCTCGCTGTCGACAAATTCGCGACGAACGCGGTTGCCTGTGTTGCGGTTGAGGATGTTGAAACTGATCCGTTCAGACGATGACGCGGCGGTGTAAAGCGCGACAGGGCAGGTGACCTCGCCGAAGGTGATGTGACCTTTCCAGTTTGCGCGCGGTGCATTCATCTCGGCTCACTCCAGACATACTGTCGGCTCTAAACCGAGCGGAGACGGGAAACGTTCCGTAGATGCCGATGGCAATGATGTGACCCTCGACTGGTCTATCAAATAGTGTGGTCGGGTGTGTTCGCCGCAGGCTTCTTCCGAGCAACCGTGTAGCGTGCGCCGGCGGAGATCGTTTTCAATACCGGTCGCTGATCGTTCGTGGCGATGTGCAGCGATCTTATTTCCGCTGCAGCCTCTAGCAGTGCAGATGCGATTTCACGATCCGTGAAAGCGGGAACGGCTCTTGCCATCGTCATCATGTCGATCGCGATATCCTGGCCCTGTCCATAGGAAGGCAGACCGATCTCTTCGCGCATGTCGCGTATGGTCTCGTAAGATATGTCGAGAAGGCAGGCTCGAGTGGCCTCCGGCATGCGTGCTATTCGATTAGCCGCTTTGATGAGCTCGGATATGAAGTCTGGTGCGTCATACATATTACCAACCACGCGAAAATGTTTCGTGGGGTCAAAACCGTCGGTAAGTAGCCTTGTTCCGTGTTGTGTTCGCTCAATGCGTTCGCCTCCGTGGCCACCGGGAAAAGAAGATGACCACTGATATAGGTCAGGGATCACTGTATCCGACTGCTCTCACAAGGACCTCACGGCCTTTCGGGTCCTCCCGAAATATCAAAGCGCCGGATGATTTTGACTGTGCGGGAACGTAATCGATTACCACTTCGGCATCTTCCACCGAGCCGTTGCCGTCCAGAATCTCTCCCCGCACGTTAACAGTCGCCGCCGTTCGTGTGGCAAGGTTGATGATGTCGAATTGGACGCGGTGCCCGCCTGAGGCCGGTCCAATACCCGTAATCGCGATACGAAATTCAGGCGGTCCGTCCTTATCGGTCAGGGCCTCATATCCCACCCATCCAAGCATCGCCACGACCAGCACGGCAGAGACGATCCCGGTCGCCCATTCGACCCAGTGCGGATCTGGCTTTTCGGAATGAGGACGACGAGAAATCTCGGTCATGGATATCCTCCTACAAGATCAATCGTGCGGCTGCGGCGCCGATCGCACCCGGGAATGACAGCACGATAGCCGACATCAGGACTTGCATGGGGCCGACGTCATCAAGGCGGCCGAACGTCCAAAGTACATAGAGGCTGATCGCCATTGCGACGACGTAGCCCGGCAGCGTAAAGCGGAAAAATGCATGCCACCACGGAGTACCCTCCGGAACCTCATGTGATCCTTGAAAGGCCACAGCGTAGACGAATGCATGCATGATCGCGATGGAGACCAGGATGGTCGCCAAAGCATGCCACGGCGTCATCTTGAATGAAATAAGGATGATTTCCTCGGTCGGTGCGACGTTCAGGTTCAGAAAAAGCGCCCCGACGCCCATCAGGAACAGCTCTTGGCTATAGCGCGTTGACAGATGATCCGTCACAGCCTCTTCGTTGCTGTTTCCTTCCTTGTCTTCATCTGGCTCGTCTCTGTCTTGGCTATCGTTGGATTCGCCGAGCTGCGAGCGGCCCAGTAGTGCGCCAATGCTGGCAGGCACGGCCTGGATGGCCACCTTTCCAACTATTTCCGAGATCGGCATGCCGGGCTTGATGTCGCCGAACAACACGAGAATAGCGGTACTCATGACGATCCCGATAGCATAGGCGATCGTTGCATCGCGGCAGGCTTCCGCCAAAGTTCCGGTGCGCTCGAACCCGACCCGATCGGCCAGGAATATAAGAAGAGGGATGTTAGCTGTGAGAAGAATGAGCAGTCGATAACGCTCGATGTAAAAGCCGAGCTCCCACAATTCCATCGTCATCAGCATTGGAACACCGAAGAGCAAGGCTCCGGCTGCCCCGCGCCCTAGCCCTGTCACGAAGGCGCGAGGGTCCGACACATGGTTGCCGTCGTTCATCTGCAATGAGGTGCTCACGTGGCTTTCTACCTTCTTGCCCTGTCCTGAAAACGGATGGTTCGGTTTCAAGTTCCGCACCCTTGGAAGACGAAGCGCATCTTGATTGAGTTGCCGCTGTCGCTATGCCGCCAATCCTACCATTCAGAATTTACCAGAACCCATCGGTTGGATTGTACGCTCGCGTACGAAAGAAATGCCTTGAGGATCCTCGTGGAACCACCCCTGTCCGATCCTGTTTCGAACTCGACGGCTCGCGCGTTTCAGTGCTTCGGGAACTGCGGGGCCAATGGATTGTTTGACCCACGCAACAGGGAGGACACCTTCGATGACGGATCGAGAGCAGGAACAGCGCGAGCGTGCCTATAAAATCTGGGAGGATGAGGGGCGTCCGGACGGCGCTCATGACGATCACTGGAAACGTGCGGAGAGGGCCGGCGACCTCGTCGACCAGGAAACCGACGATGTTACGAAGGTCAATCAGCAAGCCGACGATGAGTTTGCAAACAGCGATGGGGAGCCTAACAACGCTGCGGACGTTCGGCCGCTGTCAACAGTCGCGCCCGATTAGATCCCTCTAATTGCCGTGTTCAATTCACGCATGCAGTCGACGATCGGCGGCAATCGAATAGACGTGCTCCAACACGTCTCGGTCCGCAAATCGGGCATCAGACATCGCCATTAGAGATGCCCTGCAGATTCTTTTGTTCGAAGAAACCGCACATCCACTGGAGATGAAGTCATAAAGATCATGGCTGGCAAGCCCGTGGCTCAAGCCAAGAATAAGCGTCTCGTAGACCTTGTCCACTTTTCGGCCCATTTCAGCCTCGCGCTATGGATCAGAACTCGCTTACGCGAGAACGCGACGAGCCTTGAATGGTTGCATCGTATTGCTTGAAAGGACCACGAGGCATCCCTGCTCAAAGCGACATAAACTTGGAACAAAACACTATGTCGCATGTTCTACAACGCATTCAAATCAAATGCGGAATCAGGAGAATAACCATGAAGAAGATTGCATTTGGCCTTGCCGCCGTCCTCGTTACCGCGACCACCGCTTTTGCACAGAGCGAAGCGCCGAAGACATCGCAGACCACACCAGCCGCGTCGTCTTCCGGTGAGCAGAATCCGGGAGCGCCGGTCGCCGGCAAGAATAGCTTCACTGAAGCCCAGGCGAAGTCCCGCATCGAGGAAGCGGGTTACACCGACGTGTCCGGCCTGAAGCTCGACGATCAGGGCATCTGGCGCGGCATGGGCTCCAAGGATGGAAAGCACGGCAACGTCGCGCTCGATTTCCAGGGCAACATCACGATGTCGCAGTAAGCGTCATTTCCCACAAAGACAAAAAAATCAGCAAGCGAGGAAATCACCATGAAAACGATCACTGGTCTTTACGACTCCTATGATGATGCACGCACGGCCGTTAAGGCGCTGGAGGATGCCGGCGTTTCCTCCGACGATATCAGCATCCTCTATTACAAGGATGGCAAGGAAGAGCTTGAAGGGCAGGGTAACAAAGCTGGCGAGGGCGCTGGCGTTGGCGCGGGTCTCGGGGCGGTTGCCGGTGGTGCTGGCGGCCTATTGACGGGACTTGGCATCATGGCGATCCCCGGCGTCGGTCCGGTCGTCGCTGCGGGCTGGCTTGCTGCAACTGCGGCTGGTGCAGTGGCGGGCGCGGTCGCGGGAGGTGCTGCGGGTGGACTCGTTGGCGCCATGATCGAGTCCGGCGTCTCCGAGGAAGATGCTCACGTCTATGCTGAAGGCATCCGCCGTGGCGGCGCCGTCGTTGCAGCCAAGGTTGAAAATGACAAAGTTGCCGCCGCTGAGGGCGTTCTTGCCGGCCCGCGCACTGTAGACCTTGCGGAGCGCCGCCGCGCGTACACTGCAGGAGGATGGTCGCGCTTCGACGAAAGGGCCGATCCTTACACTGCTGAACAGATCGAAGCGGAGCGCGGTCGTTATCGCCCGGAAGCCCGCCTCTGATTGCGTCTTGATGCGTGAAGGCCACCCTGGTGACAGGGTGGCCTTCTTTGTATGGAGCTGAAATTTTCTCGACAGAGTCAGCGTTATGAAAAAGTGACGTTCAGGCTGATCGGTACTGCGGCGAGAGCCTTGGAAACCGGGCATCCCTCTTTCGCTTTATTGGCAATTTCCGTAAAGGATTGCTCGTCCGTACCCGGCACAGTTCCGCGAAGATTGAGTTCGATCGCCGTAATGCCGAAACCGTCGCCGACCTTGTCGAGGCTGACAATAGCTTTCGTATCCAGGGTCGTGGCTGTCAGTCCGGCTTCTCCGAGCATTTTCGAAAGTGCCATGGTAAAGCAGGCTGCATGCGCTGCACCGATCAGTTCTTCCGGGTTGGTTCCCTTTACGCCCTCGAAACGCGTGTTGAAACCATAGGGATGAGCGGATAGCGCGCCGCTTTCGGTGGTGATTTCGCCTTTGCCGTCCTTCAAGCCGCCAGTCCAGTGGGCTGAGCCGTTCTTCTGGATTACCATCATAATTCTCCCTGTCTGCTGAGGTCAGATGTCCATCAAAGACACCGGACAAGTTCTTCGACACCGCTGATTGCTGTGTCGAAGGTGATCACGAGGGCTGAACGGGACGCAGGCTTCATTGTTCCCACCCTGCCATGTGACCTAGTTGAAATCACCAAGCACTCCGGCCTGCCACAGGATTTCAGGCTCGCCTTCTTCGCCGATGACAGGTTTCGCCTCGCGCTTCCACACGACCACCCCTGCATGGAGACCTGCCAGACGGCGGGCTTCAGCGAGCGCTGCGGTTTCGTCGGGCGCCAGCTTGGGCTCGGATACAGGGATGGCTTGCCCTGATCGATCAAGGTCGAAGGCAAGGACGAATAAGGATTTGTACGCTCCGGGCATTTGTTGCTCCTCACACGCCTGGGGCAGAACCTGCATCACGGTCCCGTCCAAATGAAAGCTGGGTCCGATCGCAGATCTGTTTCAGGGCAGAACGCAAACCTTCCTCATAGGTCGGGTGGTAAAACGGTTTATCGAGAAGCTGCATTGCGGTCACTCGATTTTCTATTGCCCAAGCGATCATATGCGCGAAATGTTCGCCTTCGGGAGCCGCCAAGGTCGCCCCCGTCAGGCGGCCCTCATTGTCCGCGTAAAGCCTGATCAAGCCGGCATTCCGCCCTTCTACTTTCGCGCGGCCCTGATCCGAAAAGTCGCAGATCCCAGTGATTGCATCCTCATCTGCAGGAACTCCGATAGAGGCGCTCGGCGGATCTGTGAAGGTTATTGCCAGAGGCGTCGACCGTTTCGAAAGTCGAACCTCCGGAAAGCGAGCCGCGTTGTTGCCTGCAATTGCGCCTTCGGCCGACGCCTCATGCAGGATCGGGACTTGGGCGTCGGAGTCGCCTGCGAGAAAGATGGAGGACTGCCCGCATTGCATGGTCCGACGATCGAATACCGGCGTGCCATGCTGGTCCAGTTCAAGGCCTGTATTGTCGAGCCCAAGTCCATCGAGGTTCGGTGGACGGCCAGCGGCAACGAGGACATGCGTGAACCGCATTTTACCCTGAGATGCACCGGACCAGCAGATTTCAATAGCCTCGTCCGACTTCGATGCGTCGATGTCAACGCTTAGATGAATGGGAAATTCTTGCTCAAGCAGGGCACGCAGGGATTTCGCCACGTCTTCGTCTTTTAGGGCTGAAACCGTCTCACCTTCATCGAAGACCATGACGTCGACGCCAAGGCGAGAGAATGCCTGGGCAAGTTCGATCCCGAGTGGTCCGGCCCCTATGACCGCGAGCGAGGAGGGGAGCTCCTCAAGTTCGAAGATCGTCTCGTTTGTCAGGATATTATCGAGGCTATCGAACGTTTTCGGAATGCTCGGTCTTGAGCCCGTGGCGATCACGACGGACCTGGCCCTTACTGTCTTGTCGCCGACCTTCAAATTGTTACCACTGATGAAGGTTGCTTCGCCCTTTAGTTTTGTATCGTCTGGTATCTCATCAATTGATTTGAGGACGGATGCCACGAACTCGTCACGCAGAGTTCGAACACGCTGCATGACCGCTTTGCCGTCGATGGCCAGCTTTCCCGGATGTATTCCAAACTGTGGCGCGGCGGCGATGCTGTGAGCAGCCTTCGCGGCCGCGATCAGAAGCTTGGAAGGCATACAGCCGACGGACGCGCATGTCGTTCCTGCAAACCGTTCGTCAATGAGAAGCGTTTTTGCACCGGCGCGCCGGGCGCTGCGTTCCGCCGCCAGCCCCGCAGTGCCCGCTCCAATCACGGCCACGTCGCATTCGATATCGATTTTGGGGTTTTGGTCTGATGGCATTCAGGCTTATCCTTCGTGATATGCAAGCCGATGGAACAGTCGCACCTCTGATTTCGTTCCGTTTGGAGTTGAGCAAAAGCGAGAAATGACATGACCACCTTGAATGAGGATCGAGCGCGTAGACATGCGGCAGATGCCGAGGCTGCTGAGAAGCATCACGGAGACACAGGTTATAGCGACACTCCGGAAAACATCCCGGCTGACGAAGAAACCGAAGGCGCGACCAACGCGTTGGAAACGCCTGTCGCCCCTCCGGAAATGGCGAAGGAGAGGGACGAGCCGAATAAGTGAGAGTGTGCGCCTAAGCTCTCAGGCCCAATGCGTTTTCTGCCCTGACGAGTTCAGCTTCGCTGAATTGCAAACTGGCACTTGCCTGTTTCGACAGATGTTCGGTCTTGTCAGACTCTGCAATGAAGAAGATCGCGCTTTGATAATTTTCCATCGATAATTCCTAGGCATCGACTGCGGACTGTGCGAAAGCGAGCGCTACCTCATTGTGCGATTCTTCGGCAAGCATGACGATTGCTTTGGCTCGGGTCTGTATTTGCCCGGCAGCAATGATTGCGGCTTCAATCCCCTGTGCGTAGTCGTCTTCCAATGCCATCGATGTCCCTCAAGTTCATATATGTCGCAGGTCATGGCAGAAGTTCTTCGCGCTTAACATGCTGTCATGCTGAAGGTTCCATCGCTTCCATCCAGATAATGACCGCAAAGATACCGTCGCGGTGAAACCTTTGGTTCCGTGGTTCGTTGATGCCGCCATGAAGAACGATGCGCTGAAATCGAAGCAGGTAGATGGTGCCGACCCAGATGCGCCTGAAGAGGTGCGTGAAGCTGAAGAACAAGGCGTTGACGACCTGCCGCCGCCGGACATCGTTGAGACCGATACCGAAATGTCGCCCGAAGAGCTGGAGCGCGCGCGGAAGAAATATCTGCTCCGCCGGTTCTGGATCAGTGCCCGCGGATTTTGGAGCCGGCGCGGCGACACAATTGCCTGGCCGTTTTCGGTCGGACTCCTGGCGCTTATCTGCATCAATGTCGGATTTCAGTACGGGGTCAATGTCTGGAATCGCGGCCTGTTCGATGCCATTGAGCAGCGGAATGCGCCGACGGTCTATTATCTCGGTACCTTGTTCCCGCTGCTGGTCATCGGCAGTGTCGGCATCGTCACCTCGCAGGTTTATGTGCGGATGCTGATCCAGAGGCGCTGGCGTTCGTGGCTGACCAAGTCGACAATCGCGCGTTGGCTCGCCAATGGCCGCTATTACCAGCTCAACCTAATCGACGGCGATCACCAGAACCCCGAGGCGCGGCTTTCGGAGGATATGAGGATTGCCACCGAGGCTCCGGTTGATTTTGTCGCCGGCGTCGTGGCGGCGTTCCTGTCTGCTTCCACCTTCATCGTCGTGTTGTGGACGATCGGTGGTGCCCTGACGATATCGCTCGGCGGCACCGATATCACCATTCCCGGGTTCCTCGTTATTGCCGCAGTCCTTTATGCGATCATTACCTCAACCTCCATCGCCATTATCGGTCGTCAATTTGTCCATGTCTCCGAGGTCAAAAACCAGCTTGAGGCCGAGTTTCGATATACTCTGACGCGTGTGCGCGAAAACGGCGAAAGCATTGCCCTTCTTGGAGGCGAGGAGGAAGAGCGCAGCGATCTCGACAAGAAATTCGGCGCCGTGCGGCATCAGTGGCGCAAACTTGCCAACCAGTACATGCGCACGACTCTCGTTTCGCATAGCTCCCTGCTTATTGCGCCTATCGTGCCTGTCCTGCTTTGCGTGCCAAAATTCCTCGATGGCAGCATGTCGCTCGGTCAGGTCATGCAGGCAGCCTCCGCGTTTACAATCGTTCAAGGTGCTTTCGGATGGCTGGTCGACAACTATCCTCGCCTGGCCGACTGGAACGCCTGCGCGCGCCGTGTTGCTTCCCTGATGATGTCGCTCGATGGCCTGGAGCGGGCAGAGCAAAGCGACACGCTTGGTCGTATCACCCGCGGGGATACGGAGGGCGACACGATGCTGTCCCTTCATGATGTCTCGGTCAAACTTGGCGATGGCACCGCCGTGGTCAAGGAAACGCAGGTCGAGGTCGAATCTGGTGAGCGTGTGCTGATTGCCGGAGAGTCCGGTTCGGGAAAAAGCACACTGGTTCGTGCGATCGCGGGGCTTTGGCCATGGGGCAGCGGCAGCGTCAACTTCCGCGTCAACAGTCGATTGTTCATGCTTCCCCAGAAGCCCTACATTCCGACCGGCACGCTTCGTCGCGCGGTGTCCTATCCCCAGTCTTCAGATATCTGGAGTTCCGAAGAGATCGGTGTCGCGCTCGAAAAAGTCGGGCTTGGTCATCTCAAGGATAAGATTGAAGACGAGGCGCCATGGGATCAGACATTGTCGGGTGGCGAGAAACAACGCCTGACCTTCGCGCGCCTTCTGTTGAACGATCCGGATATTATCGTGATGGACGAGGCAACTGCCGCACTCGACGACAAAAGCCAGGACCGGATGATGGAGATCGTCACGGAAGAACTTCCGAAGGCAACGATCCTGAGTGTCGCTCACCGTGCCGAGCTCGAAGCCTTTCACAGCCGCAAGATCACACTTGAGCGCCGGGACGGCGGTGCACGGCTCGTCAGTGATATCGATCTTCTTCCGGTTAAGGGCAAATCACGGTCATTGCTGCAAAGAGTGGTGAAGCGGACGGCATGGCCAAGGATGGGGGCACCGAAAAAGTGATCCATATTGCTTGCCAACCGCATAACCCAGAGGAGAGGCCGGTTGAGTGATTGGCTAGCGTCTGTCGGCGTCGAATTGAACATTGTCCCTCATCTGGTCGCACTTCTTGTCGCCTATATTCTTGCGCTTCCAATCGCTTGGGATCGCGAGCGCAATGAGCGCAGCGCCGGCTTGCGAACATTTCCTCTTGTGGCGATTGCTGCCTGCGGGTTCATTCAGGCGGCGGAAACAGTCACGACGGGCAATCCCGAAGCCACGGCGCGCATCGTCGAAGGTATCATCAACGGTGTAGGCTTCATTGGCGGAGGGGCGATACTCGTCGGAAAGCTCGGGACACGCGGAACGGCGACCGCCGCCAGTATCTGGGCCACCGGCGCGATCGGTACTGCAGTTGGCCTTGGAGCATATGACACAGCGATCGTGCTTTCGATTGCGACTTTTGCAACTCTTCGGATCATGACCAATTTCAAATCTGAGAGAAATGAATCCGATGGCACGGACAAGTGACGGCCGTTAACGGAGCGCAATTCGCCAAGGGCGTCGGAACCGAAGCCACGGTCATGTGTTTATGGCGGGATGAAAAACGGCCGACCGTCCTCAAACCACGATCGTTTACCTCACTCAATGGTGGATGACAGACTTAGACGGACACGTCGACGGCCGAAGCAGCATCATTGATCCACCCGTTTGAAACTGTGAAAGTGGAAATTTATGAGTGCTGGCAGCAAGGCCCGTCGCGGCATGTTCACCTTCGTCGGAGTGATCTTCGTCCTTGGTCTGATCATTGGGGGAGCCTACGTGTTCATCCTGAAGCCGGGAGAGACCGCAAACCAGCCGGCATCTGAAGTCGTGAACCCCAAAGGTTAGTATTGCGCGGCCCGCTGATGCGATGCGTGTTCAGTATGGTTTGAAAATGATGGCTTGGCGGCCGCGCGAACTTGATTGCCACGGCAGCGATTCCCGGCCGCCATATTCATGATTACTAATAGGTTAACCCGAGATTGACTACAAAATTGGTCTCGGCGTGACATCCGCACCCGCTGTACTATTTCGGTAACCATGAACAAACATGATGGTTGGCTCAAGGCTGCAGGTGATGCTTGCGGCTTCATGCGCATGTATGCGCTCGCATTGGAAATCTCGGCAGACGCCCCAGACCTGCAGCTTCGCCAAGCGGCGAACGATGTCGTTTCTGCACTTGAAGGTGTTATCCACGCACCGATCGCAGACTCTCGAAACCTGAAGGAAGCCCGACGGCGATTCACCATAATGCTCACCTGTCTGTCCGGTGAGGAGGGCCTGCCGGTGCAGCAGCGGCCAGGCAGTTTCGTATTCAGGATGTCGATGGGGTCTCGGTGAGGCAACCGATACGCGAAGCTCTTACCCA
>Ga0075364_10000852_pt1 | contig 16069 bp, 13 predicted proteins | sample EndMetdeltDD1764_FD_71517 | JGI IMG/M metagenome (GOLD analysis project Ga0075364, IMG submission 71517) | Populus endosphere microbial communities from Tennessee, USA - Endosphere MetaG P. deltoides DD176-4 | ecosystem: Host-associated > Plants > Roots > Endosphere | place: USA: Tennessee...
GCGCGCCGGCGCGCATCGTGGATCTGCCACTCCATGCCGAACTCGGCGGCCAGCGTCTCGAAGCGCTCCTGCAGCGGCGCCAGGGTGTCGCTGGCCGGCAGCTCGAAGTGCACGCGCAGGAAGAAGCGGCCGGTTTCCTCGTCGCCGTACTGCTGGGCGTCGACGATGTTGCAGTTCAGCCCGAACAGCAGGCCGCTGACCCGGTAGACGATGCCGGTCCGGTCCGGGCAGGAAAGCGCAAGGATGTAGTCGTTTCGCATAGGGGCGACATGGTATGCGAGCGGACCGCCCGGCGGGCGGGCGGTTTCAGGCGTTACCGCCCCGCTCAGGCCGGCCGCGCGAACAGCCCGCGCGCCGAGCGCGGCTCGCAACGCTCGTACTGGGGCGCCGGCGCGATCATGGCGCCCAGCGCCGCCGCCGCGTGCCACGGCCAGCGCGGGTCGTAGAGGATGCCGCGGGCCAGCGCGACCGCGTCGGCCTGGTCCTCGACCAGCACCGACTCGGCATGCTGCGGCTCGGTGATCAGGCCGACCGCGATCACCGGCGTGCGCACCTGCGCCCGGATCGCCGCGGCGAACGGCACCTGGTAACCCGGAGCGAGGGCGATCTGCTGGCGCGGATCCAGGCCGCCACTGGAGACATGGATGAAGTCGCAGCCGCGCGCGTCCAGCGCCTGCGACAGGGCGACGCTCTGCTCCAGGTCCCAGCCGTCGGCGACCCAGTCGGTGGCGGAGATGCGCACGCCCACCGCGACCGCAGGCGACACCGCCGCGCGGACCGCGTCGAAGATCCGCAGCACCAGCCGCATCCGGTTCTCCAGCGAACCGCCGTAGGCGTCGTCGCGCTGGTTGCTCAGCGGCGACAGGAACTGGTGCAGCAGGTAGCCGTGCGCGGCGTGCAGCTCGATCAGCTGCAGGCCGGCGCGTTCGGCACGCCGCGCGGCCTGGACGAAGTCGGCCACCAGCGCATCGATCCCGGCCGCATCCAGCGCCAGCGGTGCGGCATCGGTCTCGCGGAACGGCAGCGGCGAGGCGGACACCGTGCTCCAGCCCTGCGGATGCCCGGCCTCGATCTGGCCGCCGCCTTCCCAGGGCCGCCGGGTCGAGGCCTTGCGCCCGGCATGCGCCAGCTGGATGCCCAGCGGCATCGGCGACCAGCGCCGCAGCGAGGCCAGCAGCGCGGCCAGCGCGGCTTCCTGGTCGTCGTTCCACAGGCCCAGGTCGGCATGGCTGATGCCGCCGCGCGGCTCCACCGCGGTCGCCTCCAGGATCAGCAGCCCGGCGCCGGACAGCGCCAGCTGGCCCAGGTGGATGTGGTGCCAGTCGCTGACCACGCCGGCGTGTGCCGAGTACTGGCACATCGGGGCGATCACGATGCGGTTGGGCAGGGTCAGCGGGCCGAGGGTCAACGGCGAGAACAGCAGGCTCATGGCGGACGGGGCAGCGGGGGAAGCCGGCATTGCACCCGCCCCGGGCTCATCCGGCAAGGCGGTGGGTGGATCGCTGTGTCGCGGTCGTCCGCCGCTGCCGTCCGGCTGCCCCCGTCCGACTCGCCGGAGACGGAGACCGGCCGCGTGTGCGATACGGACAGCGCGACGCCGATCCGCGTCCGTCCCGCAGACCTTCGACCGCCGCCGCCACGCCAGTGAGCGCGGCGGCGGCGCACGCGCGACGCCTCGTCGATGGGCCGGTCCAGCGGCGCGTCAGGCCGGCCTCAACGGCCGGGCAGCAGCCACAGCGCACCCAGCAGGGACAGGCTGAAGACGATCACCATCGGCACGTGTCCGATCGCCAGCCAGCGCCACAGCGGACGCGCCAGATGGATGCTCGACTGCTGGTCGCGCGCCCGCGCGTATCCGGGCAGCAGCAGGACCAGACCGCACTGGAACGGCGTCATCAGTGGCACCGGTGCAGGCGGCGTGACCAGGGGCAGGCTGGTGCGATGCCGATGCCGACGTTCCACCCAGACGTCGAAGACCAGGCCGACGAGAACGATGTAGATCCCGCTGATCGCGAACAGGAAGGCAATGACGACCAGCAGGGTCGGAGGTGCATCGGTCATGCCGCGATTATTCCATCCGCCGCTCAGGTGCCGGAAGCGATCGGCAACGAATGCCTGATCTTCGACGGAGGTTACCTGGGGACCGAAGGCATCGCGCACCGACGCGCATGCCCTCTCTTCGATCGCATGCGCGAAGCGAACGCAGATTCCTGCCTTCAGACGCGATGCGGTGCAGCGATGGACCAGACGTGTCCGGACAGCGCGCGGCGGCGGACGTGGTCCACGGCCGGCTGCAAGCCGCGCCAACGGTTTGCGCAACGTCCTCCCAGTGGCCCGCTTGCAATCTCCGCGAGGTGGTCGACGACCCGCCGGCTGTCGCCCTCCCGGTCGCGGCCATTGGATGACGCGCAAGCTCCCTCGATCCGGCAGCGATGAAAGCGGCGCAGCACAGTCCCATCGCAGGCCTGCAGGACGTCCGGTCATGCCGCCCGACATCCCGGGCCAGCCCGGCGCTCGGACATCCCATGCCGTTGTGAGGCGACGATGCGCGCGCAGACCCTGGAGCTGCATCCGCCCGCGTGTCGTTCTTCTCGCACGTGACCGCTGCTCCGCCGCACGTCGATCCGCAGGCACCGGGACCCCACGCCTGCATGCACCGCGCGCGTCGCTCCGCGACCTGCCCGCCACCCCACGGCAGACGCGGTTGACGCACCGCCCGGCCACCGGCTAACGTGCCGCTTGCCGAGGTTTCATCGCTTCATCCGCATGATGCGATGGATTAAAAGGGAAGCCTGTGCGGACCCACGGGTCCAATGCCGGCGCTGCCCCGCAGCGGTAGGTGGAAACGATCTTCGCCATCAGCACTGGCCGGGAAACCGGCCGGGAAGCGGCGGACAGTAGGAGGTGCGGCGTCACGCGGCACCGCGTCCACGAGCCCGAAGACCTGCCCTGGCCGTGTGGAGGTGCCCCTCCGCATGTTCGACCTGGAATCCCCGCGGGGGGATGGCCGGGGCCGTCGTCCGTGCCGACCGGTGCGGGCGCGCGCCTGCGTCCGCCTCTCCGCGATGGCTCCGGTTCGCCCGCGGGGGCGAAGGTCGCTGGCGTGCACGATCGGCCGGATCCGGCCGCGCGGGTGCGCGGTTCCTTCGTTCCTCTTCGCCCAACGAATGAGGAATCGCATCAATGAGCATCGTCACCAATCTCGGCTTCCCCCGCATCGGCGGACGCCGTGAACTCAAGCGCGCGCTGGAAGCGCACTGGCGCGGCGAACTGGACGCCAGCCAGCTGCTCGCCGTCGCCCGCGAACTGCGCCAGCGCCACTGGCAGCTGCAGGCCGACGCCGGCGCACAGCTGCTGCCCAGCAACGACTTCTCGCTGTACGACCAGGTGCTGGACACCGCCTGGCTGCTGGACGCGATCCCGCAGCGATACCGCGCCCTGGCCGATGCCGAGCCGCTGGCCGGCTACTTCGCGCTGGCCCGCGGCGTGCAGCGCGACGGCATCGACCTGCGCGCGCTGGAAATGACCAAGTGGTTCGACACCAACTACCACTACCTCGTGCCCGAACTGCATGCCGAGCAGCAGTTCGCGCTGCGCGACGACAAGCCGGTGGCCGAGTTCCTGGAAGCGAAGGCGCTCGGCCACGCCACGCGCCCGGTGCTGATCGGGCCGGTGACCTTCCTGTGGCTGTCCAAGACCACCGACGGCAGCGACCGCTTCGCCCTGCTCGGGCGGCTGCTGCCGGTCTATGCCGAACTGCTGGCGCGGCTGAAGGCGGCCGGCGCCGACTGGGTGCAGATCGACGAACCGGCGCTGGTGCTGGACCTGGACGACAACGTGCGCGACGCCTTCCGCCGCGCCTACGCCGCACTGGAAACCGCCGACCGCCCGAAACTGCTGCTGGCGACCTATTTCGGCGCACTCGGCGACAACCTGGAGCTGGCCGCGTCGCTGCCGGCCGATGGCCTGCACATCGACCTGGTCCGTGCCCCGGAACAGCTGGAGACCGTGCTGGACGCGCTGCCGGCCGACCGCGTGCTGTCGGCCGGCCTGGTCGATGGCCGCAACATCTGGCGCAGCCGGCTGGACAACGCCCTGCTGCTGGCCCGCTACGCCCGCAACCGGGTGGGCGCCGGCAATCTGTGGCTGGCGCCGTCGTGCTCGCTGCTGCACGTGCCGGTCGACCTGGACAGCGAGAAGGCGCTCGAGGCCGACCTGAAGTCGTGGCTGTCGTTCGCGAAGCAGAAGATCGGCGAACTGCGCGTACTGTCCGATGCGCTGGACGGCCGCGACGGTGCCGAGGCCGCACTGGACGATGCGCGCCAGCGGATCGAGGCGCGCCGTGCGTCGCCGCGCGTGCATCGCCCCGAGGTCGGTGCGCGCCTGGCCGCGCTGACGCCGGCCGATGCCGAGCGCCGCAGCCCGTTCGCGCTGCGCCGCGGCCTGCAGGCCGATGCGTTGAAGCTGCCGCTGTACCCGACCACGACGATCGGCTCGTTCCCGCAGACGCTGGACGTGCGCGAGGCGCGGGCGAAGCACAAGTCCGGCAGGCTGGCCGACGCCGACTACGAGGCCTTCATCGCCGCCGAGACCGAGCGCTGCATCCGCTTCCAGGAACAGATCGGCCTCGACGTGCTGGTGCATGGCGAGTTCGAGCGTAACGACATGGTCGAGTACTTCGGCGAGCAGCTGGACGGCTTCGCCTTCACCAAACTGGGCTGGGTGCAGAGCTACGGCAGCCGCTGCGTGAAGCCGCCGATCATCTTCGGCGACGTGGTCCGCCCGGCGCCGATGACGGTGCGCTGGTCGCACTACGCGCAGTCGCTGACCGCAGCGCCGGTCAAGGGCATGCTGACCGGGCCGGTGACGGTGCTGCAGTGGTCGTTCGTGCGCGACGACCAGCCCCGCGCCGACACCTGCCTGCAGATCGCGCTGGCCCTGCGCGACGAAGTGGTCGACCTGGAGCGGGCCGGCATCAAGGCCATCCAGATCGACGAGCCGGCGATCCGCGAAGGCCTGCCGCTGCGCCGGGGCGACTGGCGCGCCTACCTGGACTGGGCGGTGCGCAGCTTCCGGATCAGCGCCAGCGGCGTGGCCGATGCGACCCAGATCCACACCCACATGTGCTACTCGGAGTTCAACGACATCATCGAGGCGGTGGCGGCGATGGATGCCGACGTGATCTCGATCGAGACCTCGCGCTCGCGGATGGAACTGCTGGACGCATTCGTGCGCTTCCAGTACCCGAACGAAATCGGCCCGGGCGTGTACGACATCCATTCGCCGCGCATCCCCACGGTCGAGGAGATGGTCGGCCTGCTGGAAAAGGCGCGCGCGGTGCTGGCCCCCGAGCAGCTCTGGGTCAACCCGGACTGCGGCCTGAAGACCCGCGGCTGGCCGGAAGTCCGCACCGCGCTGGAGCGGATGGTCGAAGCGGCCCGCATCCTGCGTGCTGGACGCGCGCAGGCGGCCTGATGGTGTGGCGCGGGAACCCGGCCGAGCCGGGTTCCCGTCGCAGCGAGGCGCTTTCCGTGCGGCGCGCCGGCACCCGCATCCTGCCGGTGCCGGTTCCTTCGCTGCTGCGCTCCCGCTGCATGGCATGCCCGCGTCCTGACGGCGGCGCTGCTGGCCACCGGCATCGACGGCACCATCTTCTTCCACACGCCGGCATCCGCCCTGCGCACCACACCCGCCGCGCAGGGGGAAAGGAAACCTGCGTTCCGCGCAGGCGTACGCGCGGCCGAGGTCGACTGCGAACACGACCGCAGCCGACGTTCCGCCCGCGCCGGCAGCAGGGAGACCGCACCGAACGCGGTATCCGCTGCACGATGTGCTTCCACCTGCACCTCCGGCACGCGCATGGCTGCGGGATGATCTGCAGGTTGCCGGCATGGCGCGCCGGAACGGCATGCACCAGATCGACGACCGCGGCCATCGCGCGGCGGCACGCCCTCGGGAATCGGCGACCGGAGCGACACCTGGCGCAAAAGCAGCGCGCGGCCCGCACGCTCGGGATCGGCAGGCGCGGACGCGTGTTCAGGCGGGTGCACTGCGACGGCGCCCCTTCGCTGCGCGACTGCAACCGCCACACTGCGCGCGGGCCGCGGACGGTGAACGACCGGGCTTGAAACTCCGTGGCGACGCGCGGCGCGCGACTGACAGCGCATGACATTCCGAGCACGCCATCGGCCAGGCTGAATTTCCGCCGAAAACGGCGCCGTACCTGCGCTGTTCCGGGACGTCGCCGCGTCCGTCACGGGTATCATGTCACGCTGACTGGCCATGCCGGTTCCATGCATATCGACTTCACAGGAGAAGCAGCCGTGGCAGTGAATCAGGAGCAGTTGGAGAGGATCGCGTCGGGCCAGGGATTCATCGCCGCGCTCGACCAGAGCGGTGGCAGCACGCCCAAGGCGCTCAAGCTCTACGGCGTCGACGAATCGGCGTATTCGGGCGACGCGGAAATGTTCACCAAGGTCCACCAGATGCGCGAGCGCATCGTCTCCAGCGCCGCATTCAACGGCAAGCGCGTGCTCGGTGCGATCCTGTTCGAGCGCACCCTGGACGACAGCTTCGCCGGACAGGACGCGGCGACCTATCTGTGGCAGACCAAGCAGGTCGTGCCGTTCCTGAAGATCGACAAGGGTCTGGAAGACGAGGCCGACGGCGTCCAGCTGCTCAAGCCGATTCCCGGTCTGGATGCGCTGCTGGCCAAGGCCAGGGCCAAGGGCGTGTTCGGCACCAAGGAACGCTCGGTGATCAAGGCCAACAACGCCGCCGGCATCGCCGCGGTGCTCGACCAGCAGTTCGCGCTGGGCCAGCAGGTGCTGGATGCCGGCCTGGTGCCGATCATCGAACCGGAAGTGGACATCAAGGCCGCCGACAAGGAAGCCATCGAGGCGACCCTGAAGCAGGGCCTGCTGGCGCGCCTGGACAAGATCGATCCGAAGACCCCGGTGATCCTGAAGCTGACCCTGCCCAGCGTGGACGGCTACTTCCAGGAGCTGGTCGACCACGTCGCCGTGCTGAAGGTCGTCGCCCTGTCCGGTGGTTACAGCCGCGACGATGCCAACGCCAGGCTGTCGAAGAATCCCGGCGTCGTCGCCAGCTTCAGCCGCGCACTGACCGAAGGCCTGAGCGCGCAGCAGAGCGACGCGGAGTTCGACCAGGCGCTGGATGCGGCGATCGAGTCGATCTACCGCGCGTCGATCACCTGAGGTCCGACGCCCGCCGACCGCTGCGGAAAGGCCGGCCCTGTGCCGGCCTTTCCATGTCTGCCGCGGGCCGGTCCACGCGCGCGTCGCATCGCCGCCCTGTGAAACGCGTGCAACGGCATCCGCGTCCCCATGCGCATGCAAGCAGCGCGGATGCGTCCGCACTCGTCTTCGCCGCGGCGACATGCCAGCATGCGGGCTCGTCCCGCGATGACACCCCGCCATGCACGACCCGGTCACGACCATGCCCTCCAACGACACCGCGCTGATCGTCGTGGACCTGCAGCCGGATTTCATGCCCGGCGGCGCACTGCCCTGCCATGACGGCGATGCGATCGTTGCGGGCATCGACGCCCTGCTGCGCGCACGCCGCTATCGCACCGTGGTCGCGACCCAGGACTGGCATCCGGCCACGCACGCCTCGTTCGCCAGCCAGCATCCGGGGCGCCAGCCGTTCGAACAGATCACGCTGCATGGCCATCCGCAGACGCTGTGGCCGGATCACTGCGTGCAGGGCACGCCCGGCGCTGCACTGGACCCGCGCGTGGACTGGACGCCGCTGGACCTGCTGCTGCGCAAGGGCGGCACGCCGCAGGTCGACTCCTACAGCGGCTTCCGCGAGAACCACGGCCCCGACGGCACGCGGCCACCGACCGGCCTGGCCGGCTGGCTGCGCGAACGCGGCATCGCCGAGGTGCATGTCTGCGGCCTGGCGCGCGACTACTGCGTGTTGTGGACCGCGCAGGACGCGCTGGCGGCCGGGTTCCGGGTCCGTTTCCTGTGGTCGCTGACGCGGCCGGTGAGCCCGGACGGCGATGCACCGACCCGCGACGCGCTGGACGCCGCCGGTATCGCGATCGACGGATGAGCGCAGGCTGCAGCAGCGGGCACGCTGCTTGATAGAACAGCCACATGTAGCGCACCGATGCACCGGCCACGAACACTGCCGTTTGGACAGTTTCGCCTGTTCCACACCGCCGCGGTGCCGCAGGTGCGCACAGCACCGCAGCGACACCCTGCCGGGTACAGGCGCCTGCATGCGGCGCACGCCCGCTCAACGGAAAAACGCGACGGATCACCGGACGCATCTGGGAACAGCGGCCCGGAAACAGGTGGCATCGCCTGCACGGGCATGCCTCCGCTCAGCTGCACGCTGCTACGCTGCGCGGGCAATGAAGACCCCGCATCCACCGATCACGCCCGACGACACTGATCCCCGACCGGTCGCACCCGATGCACCGCTCCCCAGTGAGTGCTGCGACAGTGGCTGTCCGATCTGCGTCCACGATCTGCACGCCGAGGCGATGGCGCAGTACCGGTTGGACCTGACTGCGTGGGAAGCGCGACAGGCGCAACGCAGCGCACAGGGCCGCGACAGCGGCTGACCGGAAGGTTCGCGCCGCCTACTCGCAGCGCGCGGCGGTGATCCGGTTGTCCGCATCCAGGTACACACGCAGCCGGTCGCTGCGGCTGTCGTGCCGCAACGCGCTGCCGGGACCCACCGGATTGACCAGGCCGGCGCCGCTTTCGCTGGAAAGCCGCCGCAGCGTCGCCTCGTCGCCCGGCTGGCCCACCGCCCAGCCCAGCGTCGCATCACGGCACTGACCGCTGCCGGAGATGCGTGGGCCCGGGTCACTGACACAGCCAACGAGCAGCAGCCCGAGACCGACGACACTGCTTGCGTACAGAACTGGCATGCGGATGCGGGCTGACATCGATGTGCTCCGGCGGGCGGTGATCGCCGCAGCATACCGCCACGCCGGGGCCGCGGTACGGCCATGCCGGCCAAGCCGGATCAGAGCCCCGTGCGGCGCCTGACGGCATCCTCGTGCAGGGATTCGTTGAGCTGGTCGATGACGATCGTCCACGCCGCATCGGCCTTGAGCTGCTCGGCCAGGAACTGGCGCTGGCCCTCGTTCCAGAACGGCGCCTCGAGGATCGACACCTCGGTTGGCAGCTGGTGATCGACGATGAATCCGGCGATGGACTGGTCATCGGCCTCCAGCCCCAGTTGCAGGAACAGGTTGGTCATGCGCGGCGTGTCGTCCATGAAAGGGTTCGGAAGCCAGAAAGGAAGCGGGGATGGTAAGCCGACGACGGCGCTGGCTCCATGCCTCGATGGTCGTTGCTTCGCTTCGATCGGAACCAGCCGGCGAACAGCGATGCATCGGACATCAGACGCGTATCTCCATCGGATCAGACACGCCATGAAGCGGACTTCGAGGCGCGTGATACCGCGCAGACCGTTGAGGCTGTGCTCAGCCCGGCAACGGCGGTGCCGCGGTCGGCCGGCCCAGCGGATCCAGCGCGATCATCACGAAGTGCCCGCGCGTGCACAGCTTGCGCTCGCCGCTGAGCAGGTCCTCGGTGATCACGTCGACATCGACGTGCATCGAGCTGCGCCCGACCTTGACCACGCGCGCGATCACTTCGACCAGGTCGCCCTTGTGGATCGGCAGGTTGAAATCGACCTGTTCCGAGCGCGCGGTGACCACGGTGCTGCGCGCATAGCGCGACGCGGCGATGAAGGCAGCCATGTCCATCCATGCCAGCGCCTGGCCACCGAACAGCGTGCCCAGGTGGTTGGTGTGGTCGGGGAAGACCATGTGCAGCAACCGCGCCTCGGTCGGCGGGGTTTCGGGGGTCGGGGCGTCGCTCATGGCGCGGTCCGGCAGGGGAGGATCGCGGCAGCGTAGCGCATGCCGGCATGGCGGGAAGATCGCTGCGCGCCCATCGCGACTGCCGAAGGCGCGGCACCCATGGCCTGCCGCTGGCGTGCTCAGGCGGCCGGCAGGCCTAAGCGCGTCGACTGCCGGGCAGGCCCGTGACCGGGCGATCGACGGCGCCACGTCCGTGCAGGCGATGCCGGATCGGCGCGTACGCGGCGGCCGATGCACGCGCGCAGTCGGTGCCGCCTCCCGCCGGTGCTCAGACGTCGAAGGCGAGCAGGTCGGTCCCGGTGGCCGCGCGTACCACGCGCCGGTACAGCAGGTTGCCCTGGGCGGCGTTGGTCGCCACCACCAGGGCACGCTGGCGGCGCGCATCGCCGATGGCGAAGTTCTTGAAGATGCCGCCGTTGCTGCCGGCGTGGAAGAACACCGGTCCGGCGGTGGTCGCTTCCAGGTTCCAGCCCAACGTCTTTTCGCTCCAGCGTCCGGGGATCTCGATCTGCGGCTGCAACATCGCCATGCGCGTGGCCGGCCGCAGTTCCCAGTCCGCGCGGTGCGCATGCACCATCAGCGCCATGAAGCGGGCGTAGTCGCCCACCGAGCAGCGCAGGCTGGCGGCCGCATTGGCGACGATGTCGCCGGGCCAGTGGACCAGTCCCTCCGGTGCGCCGGCCAGGACTTCGGGCAATGCCCGCGCCGCGTCCTCGTAGCGCCAGTCCGACAATGGCCTGCCGATCCGCTCGGCCACCGGCTGCGCGGCCTGCCACTGCTCGCGCAGCAACTGCTGCGGCAACTCCTTGCCGGGAACGTCCGGCGCGGCATGTCCGTACACCGAGCGCGCACCCAGCGCCGCGCTCCAGCCGTAGCTGCTGTCGCGCATGCCTGCCGGCCCGAACAGCAGCCGCTGCATGGTCCGGTCCAGGCTCTCGCCGGTGATCGTCTCGACCACGCGCTGCAGCCAGACGAAGGCCTCGCCGGAGTAGTCGATGCGCGTGCCGGGCGCGGCCACCGGCACCAGCCGCTCGCGTGCAGGATCGGCGCGCCAGTTCGGCAGCCCCGCGGAATGGCGCAGCACGTCGCGCGCGGTGATCGCCTCGGCCCAGATGGCCGCGGGGCCAGCGCCGCCGAGGTACTCGGGGCGCAGGGTGTCGACCAGTGGCTGGTCCAGCGCCAGCTCGCCACGATCGACCAGCTGCAGCACCAGGTAGGCGAACACCGGCTTGCTCAGCGAGGCGATCTCGAACAGCGTGCCGTCCGTCACCGGTGTATCGCGGCCGGCGTGCAGCAGGCCGAAGCCCTGCGACCAGACCAGCTCGCCACCCTCCACCACCGCGATACCGACGCCGGGGACGCCCAGCGCGCGCATCTGCCGCGGCAGGTCGGCCAGCAGATCGGCGGAAGGCACCCAGCTCCGTCGCTCGCCTGCAGGCAGCACGGCGAGGGCGGCACGCGGAAGGAGGCCCAGCGCGGCCCCGCCCAGGCAGGCGCCCAGCAGGTGGCGGCGCGAGCGGTGCAGGGCGGCATCGGCAGGGTGGCGTGGCATGGGCCATTAGAGCGCCGTGCCGGAGGCCGCTTCAAGCGGAGGCGTCACCGCATCGCAGCAGGTCGGCGAAATGCCGGGAGCGGTCTGTCACAGCGAGCCCGCTGCGGCCCGGGGCCGCGCGGACAAGGCGGCTGCGATTACAGGTGCGTGCCGACCGCGCTCTCGACCTGAGCCGGGCTCTGGAAGCCGGGCAGGCGCGCCACTTCGGCGCCGTCCTTGAAGACCGCAAGGGTCGGGGTCTGGCGCAGGCCGAGGCCACGGAACAGCTCCTCGCCGACGGTCTCCATCTTCACCTTGAGCAGGACCACGCCGTTGGCGGCCTCGGTGGCGGCGAACTTCTGCAGCGACATCTCCAGCATCTTGCAGCCGGGGCAGTTGTCCTTGTGGAAATCCACCAGCAGGCGCGAATGCGCGGCCAGGGCGGCGGTGTAGTCGTCAGGCGACGTGGCGGTAATGGTCTGCATCGGGGTCATCGGTCTTGCAAAGGGACAGGACCTGGTCGGTCCATTCGACGATCGCGCGCGCGTCGCGGTCGCCATGGGGCATCTGCTCGATCAGCAGACGCGGGAACGGGCTGTCGAAGAACACCGCCATGCGGTGCACGGCACCGCAATAATACTCCTGCCCCCACTGGGTCTCGCCGGTGCCGAACACCGCCACCCGCGGCGGCTTGCCGCGCGCGGCGACCAGTTCGGCGATGAAGTGCTTCATCTCGCTGGGCGTGCGCCCGGCGTTGTCGGTCCAGGCGCCAAGCAGGAACAGGTCGAAGCCGTGCGGGTCCGGCGCCACGCTGGCCAGGGCCTGCACGCCGGTCTCCAGCCATGCCACCGTGTGCCCCGCGTCCTCGCAGCGCGCGCGGATCGCGCGGGCGACATCGCGGGTGTTGCCGCTGAGCGAGGCGAAGGCGATCAGGATGTTCATGGAAGCCGTCACTGGAGAAGACGAAACCGGAGAAGGGAAACGGCAGCGGCCCTGCCTGGCCATTCACCCTTCTCCATTGACTGCCTTTACAGGTCGTCGAAGCCGTTGTCCGAGTTGGTCTTCTTGTACGACGCATTGCGCATCTCGAAGAAGTCGGTCTTGGTCTCGGTGAAGTTGTCGGCGTAGGCCTTGATCCACGGCATCACGTTGTCGGTGGTCTCCGAGTACAGCTTCTCGATGCCGAGCATGCCGGACATCTTGTTGGCGCGGTACTTCACGTAGCGGATCATCTCGTCGACGTCGATGCCGTCGATGCCGTCGAGCACTTCGCCCGTCCACTCCACTTCCAGGTCGATCGCGTGGGCGAAGGCCTTGTGCACGTAGTCGGTCAGTTCGTTGGTCTGCAGCTCCGGGTTCTCACCGATGATGGCGCGGATCACCTCGCTGATGAACTTGGTGTGGGCCAGTTCGTCGCGGTTGATGAAGCTGATGATCTTGCCGGTGCCGGTCATCCGGTTCTGGCGGACCAGGTTGTAGAAGTAGGCGAAGCCGGAATAGAAGTTGATGCCCTCCAGGATCGAGGACTGGATCAGTGAACGCAGCAGCGTCTCGGCGGTCTTCTCGCGCATGAAGTCGTTGTAGGACTCCATGATCGGCGCATTGCGCTTGAGGATGGTCGGGTGCGTGCGCGCGATCTCGAACACGCGGTTCTGGTTCTGCAGGTCGGTGATCGAGGCCAGCACGTAGCTGTAGCTCTCGTTGTGGATCACTTCCTGCTGGCCGATGATCGCGGCGTTGGCGTGCGCGGCCGGGTCGGTGATGTACTCGGCGACGTTGTAGATGAAGCGCGTCTGCGGCGAGTCAAGCGTGGCCAGCAGGCCGATGATCGAATCGTAGGCGTTCTTCTCGCGCGCCGAGAGCTCGCCGTACTGCTTGGCGTCGCCCTTCATGTCGACCTCGTCCGGGATCCAGAAGTTGGTCGACAGCTCCTTGTACGCCCGATAGAAGGACGGGTACGGGATGTCGTTCCAGTTGAGGATGCCGCTGGTCTTGCCGTTGATGATGCCGGTCGACCGGTTCGGGTGGCGCGGTTCGAGGATCTTGATGCGGTCGAGCGGTGTTGCGGACATGGTCTTTACTCGTGTTTCGGCCATCGCACACGCGAAAAACGGGAACGACGGCGACAATCAATCTGGAGGAAAGCCCCCCTGAGTCAGGGGGGGCGCGCCGAAGGCGCGGGGGTCTGGATGCCGATGAAGCAGGGTCCACGGTTTGCGTCGCAAACCGTGGAAGCTAAGCGCGAATGCGCTTAGCTGCTGCACCACTCGCACTCGGCGATGTCGATGTCGTTGGAGCGCACGTAGTACGTGGTCTTCATGCCCTCGCGCCAGGCGGTCATGTGCAGGTCCAGCAGGGTGCTGGCGCGGATGGTGCTGGGCACGTAGAAGTTGAAGCTGATCGCCTGGTCGACGTGGCGCTGGCGCCGCGCGTTCTGGCGCACCGACGCGAACTGGTCGACCTTGTAGGCGCCCTTCTCGTAGTACGGCCAGGTTTCCAGCGACAGGCCAGGCGCGGCGACCGGACGACGGAAGTCCTTCTTCTCCTCGTAGTAGAACGCCGAGTAGATCGGGTCGATCGACGCGGTGGAGCCGGCGATCTGCGCGGTCGACATGTTCGGCGCCACCGCCATCAGCCAGCCGTTGCGCACGCCGTTGACCGCCACCTGCGCCGACAGGTCCAGCCACTGCGGGCTGTTGTAGTCGCGGTCGCGGAAGTAGGCGCCGGTGTGCCAGTCGCTGCCCGGGAAGGCGGTGTAGGTGCCCTTCTCCTTGGCCAGCTCCATCGACGCCTGCACGGTCAGGAAGTTGATCCGCTCGTACAGGGTGTCGCTGAAGTCCTCTGCTTCCGGCGAATTCCAGTGGATGCCCTTCTGCGCCAGCAGATGGTGCCAGCCGAAGGTGCCCAGGCCGATCGCGCGGTACTTCTGGTTGGTGATCGTGGCCTGCGGGACCGGCAGGTCGTTGAGGTCGATCACGTTGTCCAGCATGCGCACCTGGATCGGGATCAGGCGCTCGAGCACGTCGGTGATCAGGTCGCCCTGGCCTTCCTGCGGGATCACCGCGCGGCCCAGGTTCACCGACGACAGGTTGCAGACGACGAAGTCGCCGGCCTGCTTGGTGGTGACGATCTGATTGCCCGAGATGATCTCCTGCATCATGCGCGTGGGGCTCATGTTCTGCAGGATTTCGGTGCACAGGTTGGACGAATACACCATGCCGGCGTGCTTGTTCGGGTTCTTCCGGTTCACTTCGTCCCGGTAGAACATGAACGGGTTGCCGGTCTCCAGCTGGCTGACCATGATCCGCTTGAAGATGTCGATCGCCTTGATCGTCTTGCGGCTGATCCGCTCGTCGTTGACCACCTCCTCGTACTTCTTCCGGAAGGTGCCATTGACGTCGCCCTTCTTCTCGTCGAAGAAGTCCTGCAGGTACCAGCCCTTGACCCGCTTCACTTCGTGCGGATCGAACAGGTACCAGTCGCCGCGGCGCTCGACCGCCTCCATGAAGATGTCGGGGATGCAGACCGAGGTGAACACGTCGTGCGCGCGCAGGCGCTGGTCGCCGTTGTTCAGGCGCAGGTCCAGGAACGCCTCGATGTCGCGGTGCCACACGTCCAGGTAGACCGCGACCGCGCCCTTGCGCTGGCCCAGCTGGTCCACCGACACGGCGGTGTTGTTGAGCTGCTTGATCCATGGCACCACGCCGCCGGACGAGTTCGGCACGCCGCGGATGGCCGAGCCGGACGAGCGCACGTAGCCGATGTAGGCGCCGACGCCGCCGCCGCCCTTGGAGACGCGGGCGATGTCGGTGTTGGAGTCGTAGATGCCCTGCAGGCTGTCGTCGACGGTGTCGATGAAGCAGCTCGACAGCTGGCCGCCGACCTTGCCGGCGTTCTGCAGCGTCGGGGTGGCCACGGTCATGTACAGGTTGGACAGCGCCCAGTAGGCCTCGCCGACCAGCTGCATGCGCCGCTCGCGGTTGCCGCGGCCGGCGCCCAGTTCGTTCTGCATCAGGTACAGGGCGATGGTCAGCCAGCGCTCCTGCGGCAGCTCGAACACGCCGCGCGAGTTGTCGGTGGCCAGGTAGCGGGTGGCCAGCAGGTACAGGCCGTTGTAGGCGAACAGCTTGTCGCGCTCGGCCTCGATCATCTTCCCGGCTTCCTGCAGCTCTTCCTTGGAATAGGCGCGCAGGATGTCGTTGGAATAGACGTTGCGGTCGGCCAGCGATTCCTGCAGGCCGACGTAGGAGCCGTACTTCTGGCTGGCGTCGTAGAAACGGTTGCGGCTGGCGCGCTTGTACAGGCGGCGCAGGTACAGGCGCGCGGCGAAGAACTCCCACTCCGGCGCGGTCAGATCGACGCGGGCCTCGGCCTCGCGGATCAGGTGGTCGACCAGGTCGTCGGCGTTGACGCTGTCCTTGCGCTCGATGAAACCGAACACCGAGCGCTTGTAGTCGGCGATGTCCAGCTGCGGGAATTCGGCGTGGATCTGGTCGATGCTGCGGTCCAGGCGCTCGCGCTCGAACGGCATCCGGCGGTTGCCGGCTTCCTTGGTGATCCAGGTGGAGACGTTCTGTTCTTCGATCTGTGCGGGCATTGCGGAGGCCTGGCGGGGCGTGGGCACCACGTCTGACGGGTCGACGGCGACGGGCGCGGTCTGGGCC
>Ga0075364_10000853_pt1 | contig 16058 bp, 11 predicted proteins | sample EndMetdeltDD1764_FD_71517 | JGI IMG/M metagenome (GOLD analysis project Ga0075364, IMG submission 71517) | Populus endosphere microbial communities from Tennessee, USA - Endosphere MetaG P. deltoides DD176-4 | ecosystem: Host-associated > Plants > Roots > Endosphere | place: USA: Tennessee...
CTATTGATGAAATGATCCCTGCTGGTGTTACCGTTGCCTTAGGTACCGATAATATCGCAGATATTTATAAACCAATCAGCAATGGCGATATGTGGGATGAGCTACACACACTTTTAGAAGCGGCTCATTACTACGAACTTGATGAATTGGTTAAAGTTGCTACCGTGAATGGAAGAAAAACGCTTGGTATCTCCTAAGCTCCTGGCTATGCAGCGGTAAGATCTACTTCTATTGCTTCTACCATGTCTTCTTCTTCTTTTATTAAGTCAGCTAAATTGTAAATCTCTACGACATCTGGTCTTCTAATCAGTACTCCATTTTCTGCTTGAAATTTTCGTGCGACAGTTTGATCTTTTGCAAAGATATGACGAAGCGCTTCTTCTCTCGTTTGATTCGGGGTACTATCGACACTGGACGGGACAATGTCCCCTGCAAATTTTTCATAAACAGGAAAGACTGTTTCTGGATCCTCTCCCTTGTCTACTGCTTGGAAAAGTTCTCCACGTGCGGCAAGGCGGTTCCTTTCTGCTGTCAGTTCTCTTCTCCTATGATCTGAAATATTCTGGTGTACAATTTCTTTTCCTGGCATATTAGTTAATTGCTAAAATATTTGTCAAACAATGGGCTCCTCCTCCTGATTTTTTGAATTCACCTAAATCAACTTCGACAGAGGTGTACCCAAGTCGTCTGAGCTTTTCTACAAAGGATGGATTGCCCTTTTGATGGATGACATGATGGCCTGTGACGATGCTGTTGGCGCAGAAGCCATCTGCTTCGTCTTTGGTAAAGGCAATTAAGTGTGGTACGTGAATTTTAAGTAATTGTTGACTCTCGTAGTCAAAGGCTTCGGGGTAATAAAAGGCTGTTTGTTCATTGAGTGGGAAGAATGCAACATCAAGGTGATAGAATGCTGGATTGATGATAGTAAGTGGGATAACTTTTTTTTGAATCAACGTTGCAATTGTTTGACAGGTAGCAGTATCTGCTCGGTACCCTACTCCGATAAAAAGCATATCATTCCAAGAGAGCGCATCACCATTGCCTTCAAAATAAACAGTCTCCGGCAATGATTGAATAGTGTAGCCGTGTCGTTTGAACCAGCTCTTATAATAGATACTCTCTCCCCGTCTCTCTTTGTGCCAGAAGCGGCTCAAGAGAACTTGCTTCCCCGCAACAATCCCTTGATCAGTGGCAAAGACCATATCTGGGACGCCTGTTTGTTGGTCAATAATTGCTACCTCGATGCCAAGTGCTTTGTATAAAGTGACAAGATCATTCCATTGCTTGCGTACGTTTATACTATTAATAGTACCTGGTTTCATCCATGGATTAATTGAATAACTGAGGGAAGCAAAATGGAGGGGGTTACACATCAATACTTTTTTGATGACTTTGTTTTGCATCGTTTACACTTTTGCTGCCTGAAGTTTGCTAATAAAATCTTGTGCTAAGTGAACGCTCGTAAAGATTGGAACGTTGTGTTCGATAGCTTTCTTTCTGATGATGCTGCCATCGGTTTGGGTTACTTCCCGCTCCATTGGGATATTGATGATCAGATCAAATCGGTTAGCATCAAGCATGTCATTCAAGTTTGGCTTGAGTTGTGGTTGTGAGATTTTGTTGACGAGGATTGTTTCGATATCTACTGTTTTGAGGAATTTGTGGGTTTTGTAAGTCGCATAGAGTTTGTAGCCCATATCATTGAGCTTTCTAATATCCGGGACCATTTTGATTTTATTGCTTCGTTTGCCAATAGAAATGAGTGCTGTCTTCTCTGCTCTCTGAGCGAGTTTCATTTGCAGTGTGAAGTGTTCGATAAATCCGGCTGATGCGTTTTGATTAAGTCCTTCAGAAACCATAAAGGTAGCGAGTTTTTCTTCAAAGATGGTGTTGGGTGTTTCAAGCGCCAAGACTTGGACATTCCCCTTATATAACTTCACTTTAACTTTTCCGGTTACTTTTTGATTAACGTTTTCGATAAATGCGTTAAGGTCATTCATCAATGGTTCGTACCAAAGCCCGTCATAACAAAGGTAGGCCCATTTTTGATCGATCACTTCTTTAAACTCGTTTTCTCGTCGGGTTGAAACATAATGCTCAAGCTTTCGATGCGCAAAGATAATGATTTCTGCAGCAGGAGCTTCATAAATATCTCGGATCTTCATGCCAATCAATCGGTCTTCCATGTGAACAAGTGTCCCGACGCCATGTTTTGCTCCAATTTTATTAAGACTCATGATGAGCTCTGCAAGCTTCATCTGTTTGCCATTGATGCTAACGGGCAAACCTTTCACAAATTCAAGCTCGAGCATTTCTGCTTGGTCAGGAGCTTTTTCTGGAAGCTTATTAAGCAGGAGAATCTTTTCAAGTGGTGGAATCTCTGCAGGATTTTCTACCTCTCCCCCTTCGCCTGAAATCCCCCACATATTTTCATCGTATGAGTATGGTTTGTCTATTGTATGACTCACGGGAATATTGTGTTCTTTGGCATATTCAAGTTCGGCAAGTCTTCCCATGCTCCACTCACGTACTGGTGCAATAATTTTAATATCAGGGTTAAGTGCAAGTGCTGTTCCATCGAGACGGACTTGATCGTTGCCTCGGCCTGTGCAGCCATGTGCGATCGCATCTGCTCCCTCTTGTGCGGCAATCTTCACTGCCCATTTGGCGAGCAATGGTCGACCGATAGGCGTTGAGAGATGATAACCTTCTTGATATGAGGCATTGGCTTTAATGCCTTTTGAGATATATTCATTTGCGAATTCTTCTTTTGCGTCAATAACATAGGTCTTTATGGCGCCGAGATTGATTGCTTTTTGTTTGATCTCTTCAAGATTATCTGCGACTTGACCGATATCAATGGTCAGCGCGATGACTTCTGCTTTGTATTCATCTTGAATCCATTTGAGCATGACTGAGGTATCGAGTCCACCGGAGTAAAGAAGGACGACTTTTTTTACTTCACCTTTTCGGCCTTCGTAGGATGCGACTTTTACGTATTCTTGTTTTTTCTGCATATTTTGTAAAAAATTAGGTTCTTCAAGAGCAGAATCAGTTACTTTTTCTTTGTTTGATTCTGAATTGTTAGGTTTCATTTATTCTAGATAAATCGATAAAAGTTGTCAAGAGACAATTTTATCTTTTTGGTTTATTTTTCAACAAATCTTTAATTGATTTCTCAAATTTGCTCCTAATTTTTTGCAGATCTGCCTTTTCATTTTGTAAAAGTTGCGAAAAGTGGTCAAGCATGAGGTTCCCTGTTCCTCCAATATGACTGGATTGTTTCATAAATTCTGAGAAGTCTTTCTCATCAATCGTTTCAAGATTGTTCCCCACTGTTTGATATGCTTCCCTAAACGGCATCCCTTGCGACACGAGTGCATATGCTTGATGGGTTGCAAATATTTCAGGAGTTAGCGCTGCTTTTAGTTTGGGCTTGTTTGGTATTAGATTTTTAATAAGTAGTGTCGATACCATAATGCTGTCGTGGGCTATCTCAAGACTTTCCATGAATGGCTTCTTACTGTCTTGGAGATCTCGATTGTATCCGGAGATGAGGTTACTTGAAAGACTTACAAGCTGGACATAATTTCCGGTGAGAAGATGCACTTTGCTTCGTAAGAGTTCAGCTAAATCAACATTCTTTTTTTGTGGCATGATGCTGCTGCCTGAATAAATTTGTTCGGAGACGCTAAAGTAATTTACTTCTGACGAGGTAAAGAACAGTACATCAGTTGCAAACTTATTGATATCAAGCAAGATCATCGTTAATGCACTAACAATCTGTGCTTCGATCTTCCCTCGAGATGCTTGGCAAGCAATGGGATTAATTTGTACTTTTTCAAATCCCAAGAGATCGGATGCATACTGACGATCAAGAGGCAATGGGACGCCGTATGCTGCTGCTGAACCAAGTGGTGATTGATCATTTAATTGATATGCTGCTTTCAACGCGACAAGACCATCTAACAGTCCTGTGGTGAAAGAGTTACTCCACATACCCACAGTCGTTGGCATGGCTTTTTGCATATGCGTGAATCCTGGCAGCGGTGTTGTTTCATACTCTTTTGCAAAGTCTTGAAAGCCTTCGATAAGTTGCATTACTGAATCCCACAGGGTAAGCAATTTGTCTTTGGTAAAAAGTCGTGAGGCGGTGAGTATTTGATCGTTTCGAGATCGCCCCGTATGAATCTTTTTCCCTGCTTCTCCATAGTGCTCAGTCAAGAAGTTTTCAATCTTGGTATGAATATCTTCGTCTCCTGGCTCAAGCATAAATTTGTTTTGCTCTTGCAGTTTGAGAATCTCTTTTAATCCCGTCATCAATGTCGCAAGCTCCTCTGCGGAGATAATGCCAATCTTCTGAAGCATTTTTGCATGTGCCATTGATCCGTAAACATCAAAGTTTACAAGCCGTTGATCTAAAACAAGATCGTCTTTTGTCTCAAACGATTCAATGACTGTGTCTAATGTATGATTATTTTTTTGCCAAAGTTTCATATTTATTTCCCTCCAAGTTTCATAATATTAAAGACAGACATTGTCGCTGGTTGTCCTTTACTGGCGATAACATAATCTGACGGTCGCTTCCCTATCAATTCTCCGCCTAAGTTTTGTAATACTGTTTGTGCCAGACCGTTCTCTTCTTCAACCAACGCTATCACCATTTGTGTCTCAGGCAGTGCCCGTGCAAGCTTGGCTGCTTCGGTGAGTACCATTGCTCCTGTCCCTTTTGGTTCTCTTGTAAAACGCAACCAGGTGCCGCATTCAATAACTGATGGATCACCTGGTAGTGGCCATATTTGTGCACATGCTAAGAGTGTTTGTTCCAGCCCGAGAGCAAACACAAATCGTCCTTCATTCATACTTGTTTCAAGATCCTCAATAGGAATTTGTCTCATCCGAGTAGGATGCTGTTTCAATTGCCCATTTATTGTGGTGGCATACTCCTTTTTTTTCTCTCGCGCAAAATCTGCAATTGCTCTTCCAGCAACGATCCTTGTTGGATGCATAAGAAATTCTAATGACCTTTGTTGTTGTTCGTGTATCATAATTCTATATGATGGGACAAATTGTTCTGTCCCATCAAAAAAGCCCTTGCAAATCTCCAAGACAGAACTTGGAAACTTACAAGGGCCTATTGGCGGTACCACCTTGTTGTTATTTGCATATCACTATGCAAACCTTATCGACTGACTTTGAAAAATTCTCAACAGCAGTCTTCTTTTTTACGGTTAGAATCCGTCGTAGTTAATAGGTCTCCCGTTCCTACGCAGCTCGTCTACTGCGGTAGACTCCTCATCCCTAAGGACAAACGCTTTACACTATTCTAAAGCGAGATTGCTAATTTGTCAAATTACCCCAGCTATTCTCTTAATCCAATGGGCGGCCGATTCATCATCTTGTTTGTGTCGTTGAGCATATTCGCGTAAGCCATCGAATGTGTGTCCATTAATAATTGCTAGTGGTGTATGCAACTCTTTGTCTTCAATTGTTTCTATAGGAATCTCCCTCTCTCTTGCAATCTCTTCTAGAATTTCATAAAACGTTTGAGGTTTTACGAGCGTCCATCGGCAGCGCGCTTCTTGCTCTGAACCTCGTGCTGCATTAAAAAAGATATATTGGATATCTGAAAAAGTAAGAGAGATGTCTCCTTTTTGGAAAAGAAACTCAATGCTCGTTTGATTTGGTTTTTTTTGCTTTTGGGCGTACTTTTCCCATCCTTCTAAATTATTCCCATTAAGAAAATTTAAGGGTTCGTGTAAATCGGGCTGTCCTAATAGTGCAACTCGTTTTTCTCGTGCTGTTGCTACTCGGTGAAGTATTGGCCCATAACAATGATCTGGAATGCGAGCATACTCGAATCGTTTTGGTTGTCCTAATCGTTCAATAACCATATCTGGTGTTATCTCACTACCAGATCGTTCAATGAGAAATATTGTTGTGTCTTTCCCTGCTCGTCGAGGATCCGTTTGCATACTGTAATATAATCCACCAAGTGGTTTCCCACCGAATATATCAAGTTTGCGTTGAAAATCTCTTGATTCTAACGCAAAAACTGATTTTTCTAGTCGAGCTGCAAGCATCTCTGTTATCCCTCTATTTGCCGTTTTGGAAAGTCGTTGCCATGCCATATGCGTATCTGAGTGGATAAGCGCCAATGCCTCTTCTGTCGAAGCAATATATTTTACCGCTTTCATTAATGTTTGCAGCAGTGGGTCTTCATGAGGTATTTGTAGATCAATGAAGGTATCAATCATCGTAACAATCTCTCTTTGACTTAATTCCTCTTTTTCTCCAAGTTCTAGTGCGATAATTGCATTCGTATCAAAATCTGGATGACGTGCGGCTATCTCCATATTGAGTAGTTTATGACGTTCTCTGATTGCAGTAATTGTCTGTACTGGTTTGGAAATAGGCATTTCTGTAGGTTTCTTTCCTTCCAAAATCATCATTGCCTTTTTTCGTGTCCTCCGTCTTTCCTCAACTTCCAGTAAAACGAGTTGTGCATCTTGGATTGCCAGGTCACTTTTGTTGTTTATCATTAAATTCACCGTTAAGATATGCTTCCCTAATATATCTGCTAAATCTTTCTGGGTAAGCCCTACCTCTTCCGTAATGAGTTGTAACCACTTTCCGTACCCACTAATTTTCTTTCTCGGCGCGCTTTCTTCAAGTGCAGTGGTTATTGCTGACTCTGCGATAGTCACTTGTTCATCGGGGGCATTTATCTTTCTCTCAAGTTTTTCGCGTTGCTCTTGGGTAAGCTGTCTTTCTCCCATAAGGATCTTTGTATAAGAAAGTGGTTTTATTTGTAAGATTTCGAAGAGAGCTTTTTTTGAAAACTTACTATTATCTTGTACTCCATCAAGTGCTCTCATCTTTTGGAGATTTTTAAGTGCGGTACTCTCTCTCTCTTTTGTAGGATCTTTTTCAAGAATTTCGAGCATGGTAGTTACTTCATTAAATCGGAGTGCTCCTAATTCCTGAGTAAATGTCTTTTCTGACATGTATTGAATCACAAGGGCGTGTTCAAGTTGTTCACGTTTTGCGCTAGTATCCTCAGTCCAAGGATACGTAGCACGTCGTTGAGCGATTTTTAATGCGCTATGGATAGTAGTAACACTATTTCTGTAAGGTGGTAAGAGGTGGGACATCGCAAGACCTAAATCGAGTAATTCGTTTGGGCTTCCTTCGGCGGGAATCGACTTAAGGGCATCAGCATAAATGTCTCTCAGTGATCCGGGATCTATCTGTTCTAGTCCGCTGACAAGTAAGAGGTGATATGCAGCTTCGTGCTGTTGCTGAGAGTTTTCTATACGGTCATTTGCAAGAATTTTTAGGAGTTCTCCATTGAGTTTAATACGGTCCTCTTTATTGAGTGTTTCGATCTCTGCTTGTACTTCTTGCAAAACTCGTGGTCGCTCTTCTTGCGGCACTCCTGTTGTTCGTGTGAGATAGTTACTAGCAAGTTGCTTCCTCTCGAATACAACAGCTTTTTTGACTTTTGGAGGTGATGGTTCTTTTAATTCAGGAGCTTCTCTGCCAAATAATGTTACCGTTTTCTCTATTTCTTCTCTTGGGGGTAGTTTCTTTACCACTAAGGTGCCCTGACCCTCCTCTTTCTTCACCAAGCCTTTCTTTATCAGGTGGTCAACGCCAGTTCTTACGGTGTTTCGGCTATATCCAAAGTCTTTCATGAGTTCATTATCAGAGGGCAATCCTTGCGCTCCTCTGTATTTCCCTTCGAGTATCCTTCCAGCAAGTTCTCCTGCGACGTGATGAGATTTATTTCGTCGGGGTAATGAAGAGATGTCTTTTTTTTCTCTTTGGGAAGGTTCAGTCACCGTATATCCGCCTTCAACTCTCCCATTGAATACTTCTAAATAGCCATCCTCTATGAGTCCACCTAAGGCTTGTCGTAACGTATTACGCCCAACTTTATAAGCGGCAGTCAGTTGCTTCTCTGTAGGGAGTGTTGATCCTGGTCTAAAGACGTCATCGTTAATAAAACCTAACAGATCAGTTTTAATTTGTTCGTATAAGGGAGGTTCTCCTTTTTCTCGGAAGAGAGTCTTTGGTAAAAACTCTCTTTTTGCTCCCTCGCTTTCTGGTCGTCCCATATTGCAGGTCAATATAGCATATTACGTGACTGATTACAAACTATAAGCTGATTTTTTGTTCTGTGGGTGGCAGTTGTTTTATCTGCAAGCGGTTCTGGTTTTGTCTCAAATGATTCAATGATTGTGTCTAATGTCTGATTATTTTTTTGCCCAAGTTTCATAAAAAATATAGCTGTCCTAGCGGATACTATGATTGGACAAAATTGTTATGTCCAATCCCATCAAAAAAGCAATTGCAAATCTCCAAAACAAATCTTAGAAACTTACAAGGGCAGAGGATGTTGTTTGTCAAATCACTCGGTTAGGAGGATTATCTTGGAGCCATTGGATAACAGAACAGACGTATTCAGGTGGAGTTTCCATTCTTGTTTTTTCACTCATTTTGAATTTAGAAGTTAGTCTCTCTTCCTTTATAAGTGTAACTATTTGGGCTCGGAGTGTATTAATGGGTATTTCTAGTGTCTTAGAAATATCTTTAGATGTCATTCCTTCATTATGAAGCTCAATAATTCTTTTTTTTTGCTCTTCTTTCTTTTGTTTTTCCCAATCGATGAGCTCTCCAGTTTTAATAAGTGGTGAAAGAATATTACTTATATAAGGTAGAGATGTATTTACCTCGTTTTTAATTTGTGACCTCGTCAATCCTTGTTTATAAAGGTGGATAATTTGATTCATCTTTGATGAACGAAGTTTGCTATTATCGTTTTCTTTTGATGGTAATTCGGATGCATCAAAGACAATGGTAGTGTCAACATCTCCTTTACGTTCTTTTTTTATCCCTTCAAGGTCGGGACGAGTTTTTAAAGTACTTAGACCTTTTGTTAACTCTGCAATTACCTCTGCAAGAGTCATGTTTTGTTGTTTTGCAATTTGATGTGGTGTTTGCGGTTTATCTGTTGTCATTCCAACATACGATTTAATAATTGCTTGCTGAGTACTTGGAAGTCTTGCTAATGCATCGAGAATTAAATCTTTCTCAACATCAGGCTCTGGATCTCTAACAGATTTACTTTTTTCTATAGAATCTAAAAATTCGGTATTGCTATCCCCTATTGGCTTATTCAATATGAGTTGTTCTTCAATAAAAAGAAAATCTACTATGCGGTTGATCCTCTTAACAGAAAGATCTGTTGTAAAAATAAGGATTTTTTGGAGTTGTTCTTTTGTTGGTACTTCACCACGTTGTGTCTGTCTATATCCTTCTATTCTATATGTTGCCATATTAATTGCTGACATGAGATACCTTTTTACACCTGCTTCTTGGGCAATGGCCTCTTGCATTCTGAACGTAACCCAGGGTTTGGCGTACCCTAAAAGAGAATTTTTACTTTCATGTGTGGGTTTGAACCTTTCAATTGCGGTGTGCATTCCCATCATTCCTGCATTCATCAATGTATCGAATGGTATTTCTGTCCGCTGCGCTAAATATTGTCTATTCATTTTACGGGCTTGTCCTATAATAAACGTTCGATGGCATTCTGCAAGCATGTCAGTAATGGTTTGAGGACCGTATTTGGAGAATGTATGCAACCATTTTGAAGCATTTTCTCCATGAAGAGTTTCTGTTAATCGTGTATCCTTATAAAGATCGGTGATAGTATTGCCCGCATGTATGTGTTCAAAAAAGAGTGTTGTTTCTTGTTTACTAAGAAGTGGATGAGGGGTTGTCCCCTTTTTCTTTTCAGTATTTCTTTGCTCTGTATATCCAACTCCAGGTCGTCGCTCCATAGAACTTACATATAGCACAAAAAACATATGTCTTAAAGGGGAGGCCGTAGTTTGTGATAACTCTTATCTGCAAGCGGTTCGGGTTTTGTCTAAGCTTGTGTTCTTTTTCATTGAGTTAAAGTTCATGCTGTTTGCCTGTGTGCAGAATTTTGAAGTGGCTAAGCTGTATTCGACTTGGAAGACTGCTTTTCCTGCATTTACAAAAGTGCTGTAAGGAGCGCATTCGGCGTATTGGAAGCATTGTTCGTTTAATACCCAGTCAACAACGGGCAACATGTCTGCGACAAATTGAGCATCGGCTCCATTCTTCAACCCTATTGAGAGTCCTCTTTTGTGTGCTTCAGTGGCGACGAATTTGTTGAAGTTTACTTGGTCTTGATACGTCACTGGGAAACCTGTCGCGTTATTACCTTCGAAGAATGCGTCATCAATATCTGGTTCAATACCATCAAAGCCTTTATCTTTACATTGTTGCAGACGGTTTTGCAGAATTGTTCGGAGAGCGACAACATTTTGATTGCTTGTATCATTGATATTTCTAATGTCGACATATTTTTCATCAGGATAGCCATTAAGTGGTTTTCCTAAGATTGCTGCAGGATATTGATTTGCATCTGGGCGATAACTTTCCCATGATCCTGTTTCCATATAACAAACAGCTTTTGCTCCAGCGTTATGAATGGCTTGTACAGTGGTTGCGGAGTTGTTGAACAGATCAATATCGTACATTTTAACCCCAGCGATTAAATCGGCTGCTGGATTAAATGCTCCGTTTAATTGCCATTGCCATGGAGTATTGAGCGCTGGTTTCCAAATGGTACTTGTTGGTGGAATAGTTGGGATAACTGTTGGTGTACTTGTTGGAACTCCAGGAGCTTGTGTTGGCGTCGGAGTCGCAGTTGCTGTTGGTACTGACACGGTTGGTGTATTCGTTGGGTCACTTGCTGCTGCTGGGATATAGGTTACAGAAAGAACAGGTGCTTTCGCTGGAGTGAGATTGTTATAGAAACGGATCCAATCATATGCTTTCGCATTTCCTTTAATAATCAAAGCAATTGTCCCATTGTTTGGAGTAGTTTGAAGCAGCTCTTGGATTGGTGACAAAACATCAAATGTTTGTTTACCATCTTTTGCTAAATTCACTTCCTGATTAAATAATTTTGTATTTGTAGTAAGAAGTCTGGTTGCTGGCGGATTGGTCATTGAGAAAGTTACAGGACTCGCAGATTTTTCAGCTGAGATTGTCAGATTTAATAATTCAGCATCTTTTCTACTCGATGTTATCTCAAGCGTTGCGCCAGTGATTTGACTGTTTGCTGGGATTGATGCGCCACTAAATCGAAGACCAAGGTATCCATTTGCGCCCGTATAATTTCCTATCCAGTTTTCTGTTGTGATGATGTCGCTATCCCCTGTTTGTCCTGCGAGTCGGACTTGCGTCCCTGCTTGATTTGCAATATCACTATTGGCGGTAATTGTTAATTTAACTGTTTGAGGAGTTTGGGCTGCTTCTATTTGTGCGTTCTGTTGTGTCTTCACATTAACAACGAGTAATGGAATTGTTAAAAGAACGAGTAAGCCTGCGATGAGTGCAAGATGCTTTTTTGGTAGATGACGAATTTTTTTCAAGAAATATTCCACAGGATTTAGTGTATTGATAAAGCATACTCCTTGTCAAGGAAGAGTTTATCGAGTTTGTCTTTCGGTAGCTGTAACAAGATTATCCATGAGCATTGCGACATTGACGGGGCCTACTCCTTTTGGTGTTGGACTATAATATCCTGCAATTGATTTTATTTCTTCTTCATCATAATCACCATGGAGTTTACCGTCATGTCCTTTAAATAATCCAACGCCGATCAAAATCACTCCTTCTTTCAGCATCTGTGGTCGAATAACTTCTTTGCCTACGGCACTGATGATAATATCTGCTTGTTTTATTAATTGGTCGGCGTTAATTGTTTTACTATCAATTATTTCTGGAGTTATCTGTTGTGTTTTTAAGTAGGCAAGAATCGGCTTTCCTCCAGTTTCTCCTTTACCGAGCAAAACAATTCGTTGCGATTGAATCCATTCATTGTATCCGGCTGTTCCCATTTTCTTATGAATTGCTTCAAGTATTTTCTCCACGGCAAGCGGGAGAGGCAAGGTGTATGGTGAGTCAGGATGAAATCCATCAATATCTTTTTGTGGATTTGTCAGAAGTGCAAGTTTCTCTACCTCAATATGTTCAGGTAAGGGGCGTTGAATAAGTATGCCATGAACAAACGGATCATCATTCAGAAGTGTTATCTTCTCTTCTAGTTCTTGTGTTGTAATAGACGAGTCATATTTTAGAATGGTTATTTGAGCGCCAATTTTTTCGCCTGAGATCTGTTTTTGATTGACATAAGCAAGTGAAGCTCCATTATTTCCGACTAAAATAACTACCAAATGAGGAATAATATTTTTTTGCTTTAGCTTTGCTATTCGCTCCTGCAAGTCTTGATAAATCTCTTCTGCAATGTCCTGTCCACTGAGTTCCATAGCTACATTATACATTGCTCCGCAGAACTATCAAACCGTAGTTGTATCTTCTCTCTCCGTTCGTGTGGGAAAAAGAGAGACGATGAGACCGATGATAATAGCGATAACGAAGATGCTCGCCAAATTGATTCCTGCGAGAGCGATAATACCAAGAACTGACAGTACCCATAAAATCAGAATTACGCCAGCAATTTCTCGAAATGGTGTGGGGATTATGCTAATTGCCCATGAAACCACAATCAAAATGAGTATATCCCACAGACTAATAGGAAGACCATTAATTGAGAAGAGTGTCGTGTCAGGAAGATTTATCCCATCCACTCGGACATAGCCCAGAAACCATAAAAGCACCAGAACGATCAGTAATACGGTAATCATATTTACTACGATACTCTTTGTCGGTAACAGCTGTTTTAAGGTGGAGTAAGAAATAAGAAAGAGTTGCTTTACCCGTTTTATGCTGATTTGCCATCAGTGCCAGTAACCACTTGTGGGGTAGGTCTCTCGATGCAGGTTGCTGCAGCGACTTTATCGGATGCATTTGAGAATCGCATCAAGATAACTCCTTGGGTATCACGGGATAACTTTGGTATTTGCGCAATTGGAAGTTTAACGATTTGTCCTTTTTTGGATGTAATGATGATTTCATCTGAGTTCTCAGGAATGATTTGTGCACTTGCTACTTGTCCCGTACGAGGTGTTACTTTTGCAACTTTGACTCCTTGTCCTCCTCTTCCTTGGAGTGGGAATTGGTCAACAGGAGTTTTCTTTCCAAGCCCATTTTCCATGATGGCAAAGAGATCTGATTTATTCTCTTTCGTGATGACATCCATACCGATGACTTGATCTGCTTTATCAATTTTAATTCCTCGAACACCCATCGTTGCTCGGCCAAGTGGGCGGACAGCGTCTTCTTTAAACTTAATAGCTTTTCCGTCTTTGGTCACAATCAATATTTGATTCTTTCCATCAGTAATGTTACTCCACACGAGTTCATCTCCTGGATCGAGTTTGAGTGCAATCATGCCGTTGCGTCGAATATTTTCGAATTCTTTCAGCGCGGTTTTCTTAACAGTTCCCTTGCGTGTGGTTAAGAAGACATAGCCATTCTTCAAACTTTTATCATAGGTAACAAATGATTCGACCTTCTCCCCTGCTTCGATATTGAGCAAGTTTACAATCGCTGTGCCTTTACTGGTTCTACTACTCTCACTGATTTCATAGGCCCTGAGCTGGTACACTTTTCCTTTATTGGTGAAGAAGATAATATTGGCATGGGTATGAGACGAGCGGATATGGGCAATGCCATCTTCATCTTTTACTCGCATCCCGGTGATGCCTTTGCCTCCTCGATGTTGGGTTTGGAAACTGTTGAGCGATTGTCGTTTAATATAACCGGTCGTGGTGAGGGTAATTACGGTTGGTTCGTCAGGAATAAGGTCTTCTTCTGAGAATTCCCCTACTTTGCTTTTGTAAACTTTGGTACGACGTGCATCGACATATTTTTCTTTGAGTTTTACAAGTTCTGTCTTAATGACGCCTAAGATCTTTTCAGGATGAGCAAGCAGATCTTCGAGGTATGCGATGGTTTCTCTGACCATCATTAATTCGTCTTCGATCTTTTGTCGTTCCAGTGCCGCAAGTCTTCGAAGTTGCATATCCAAAATTGCGATAGATTGGAGTTCACTGAGTTTAAACTTCGCCATCAAGTTTTTCTTTGCGTCATCTTGGTTGGCTGATTCTCTAATCGTACGAATGACGGCATCGATATGATCGACTGCGATCTTAAGTCCTTCGAGAATATGGAGCCGAGCTTTTGCTTGTCTTAATTCAAACTCAGAACGTTTGCGAATGACACTATATCGGTGCTTGAGATATTCTTCAAGAATTAATTTAAGGTTGACTGTTTGTGGTGTCCCATTGACGAGTGCAACCATATTGGCAGGGAATGACGTCTGGAGTTGGGTGTGTTTGAAAAGATTATTTAATACTTTCTTTGGTGACGCATCTCTTTTGAGTTCGATATAGATACGAAGTCCTCGACGATCTGATTCATCACGAAGGTCAGAGATACCTTCAATCTTTTTATCTTTTGCCAGATCAGCAATCTTGGCAATAAGCATCGCTTTATTAACCTGATAAGGGAGCTCGGTAACTGAGATAGCAGATTTGCCATTATTAATTTCTTCGATTTCAGCTTTTCCTCTGATAATAATTTTCCCACGACCTGTTGCGTAGGCATTACGGATTTCGGTAATGTCGTAGATTGCGCCAGCTGTTGGGAAGTCAGGTCCTTTGACAAACTCCATTAGTTCATCAACAGTAACATCTGATGTTAACGCAACTTCTGGATTAAGCACTGGTGTTGTTTCGGTCTTTTCTTTTTCGGGCTGTTCTGCTGTTGCTTCTTCTGTTACTTTGTCCTCGTTGGCGTTTCTTGTTTTTCCAATCAGATAAACAATGGCATCAATGACTTCCCCCAGATTGTGTGGTGGAATTTTGGTTGCCATACCGACAGCAATACCTTCTGAACCCATGAGAAGCAAGTTTGGTAACTTAGCTGGAAGGAATAATGGCTCATCAAGTGACGCATCAAAGTTAGGACCGTAATCGACTGTTTCTTTTTCGATATCAACCATCAGTTCGGCGGTGATTGCTGACAGACGAGACTCGGTATAACGCATAGCAGCTGGAGGGTCTCCATCGACTGAACCGAAGTTTCCTTGGCCATCAATCAATGGATATCGCATCGAGAAGTCTTGAGCAAGTCTTACCAGCGCATCATAAATTGCAGAGTCGCCATGAGGGTGGTATTTACCCATAACTTCTCCGACAACTTTTGCACTCTTTGAATGCTTTGAAGTATGCGTAAGATGCAATTCATGCATCGCGTACAGAATACGACGATGAACTGGTTTGAGTCCATCGCGGATATCAGGAAGTGCACGAGAAACGATAACCGACATCGCATAGTTAAGATACGATTTCTTCATCTCATCAGTAATGTTGGTTACTTGCAACTTACCGATATTATTTTCCATTATTTTACTATTATCCATATAATTTAAAAAGTTTCGCCCGATTGAAGACAGCCAGCATCTTCAATCGGACAAAACCTATTTGATAAGCGCTTTTTCAACTGCTTTAAGCGCGTCCTCTTTCCCTTTCCAATCCTTGAGTTTGACCCATTTTTCTGGTTCGAGGGCTTTATATGACTCAAAGAAATGTCTGATTTTATTTTTTACTGAGTCAGGGACATCAGTAATATCTTTGTATTCTCCATGCTGTGGATCAACTTTAAGTGTTGGTACAGCGATAATTTTTGTATCGATTCCTGCTTCGTCTTCCATTTCGAGAAGTCCGATAACTTGGGATGCGATAACAACTCCTGGATAAACTGCTTTGTCTCCTAATACAAGGATATCAAGCGGATCTCCATCTTCTCCCATCGTTTGTGGAATAAATCCATAATTGAATGGGAATCTGAGTGCGGTAAACATAAATCGGTCAGCGATGATTGCACCACTTTCTTTGTCCAATTCATATTTGATATCTGAATTCAAAGGAATCTCAATAAACGAATTTACTTCTCCTTTGGCTACATTTTTTCCTGCTTTAATTTTTGATATATCCATAATTTATTCACCTCCTTTTAAACCCCTCTAACTCCCCTTGTCAGGGGAG
>Ga0075364_10000854_pt1 | contig 16048 bp, 22 predicted proteins | sample EndMetdeltDD1764_FD_71517 | JGI IMG/M metagenome (GOLD analysis project Ga0075364, IMG submission 71517) | Populus endosphere microbial communities from Tennessee, USA - Endosphere MetaG P. deltoides DD176-4 | ecosystem: Host-associated > Plants > Roots > Endosphere | place: USA: Tennessee...
ATAGATACGTCGGCGATCGCCACCGACCAGGCTGCGGCGGCAAACGACTTCGACGGTTTCACCCCCGAAAACTCGTCACCTTCGATCTCGGGCGAGCCCCCAGGCTGGACCCCCGCAGCATGGCCTTGGATATCGCGGTACATGCGCCAGGCCACCCACAGCAGCAGCAAGCCGCCCGCCAGCACGAGGCCGACGATACCGAGCAGCCAGGTGACCATGAGCGCGAAGATCACGCGGAGCACCAGCGCGGCCATCACGCCGATTGCGATCACCTTCCTGCGCTGGTCGGCAGGCAAGCCGGCGGCAAGCGCACCGACGACGATCGCGTTGTCGCCCGCCAGGACGATGTCGATCATCAGAACCTGCAGGAACGCAGCCATCGCGCTCGGCGTGGTGATATTGGCGAAATCGCGCTTGATCGCCTCCCAGATACCTCCGGGACCCATCATCTCGGCGGCATCTGCCGCATTTGCCAGCAATTCGATCATGGCGACGTCGCTAGCCTGTTTCGGCGATCACGTGAAGAGCGTGAGGAGCCCAGACTGGGGATCGACCCAGCCTTCGTAGATCATGGTTCCGGCCACGTAGACGATGACGACCAGACCGATATAGGCGATCCAACGATGGCGCTCGATCAGCCGGGCGATGGCGTTGGCGGCAAGGCCCATGCAAGTCACCGACAGGGCCAGTCCGAAGAACAGGACCAGCGGGTGCTTGCGCGCCGCCCCGGCGACCGCCAGCACGTTGTCGAGGCTCATCGACAAGTCGGCGAGCACGACCTGGACGACTGCCGAACGGAAGCTCTTGGGATGTTTGACCGCTTCCTCGGCAACCTCGGCATCGCTGAAGTCTCCCGGCGCGCGGTCCTGCTCGCGCAGTTCGCGCAGCAGCTTCCACGACACCCATAGCAGCATCAACCCGCCGGCTTCGAGCAATCCTACAACCTTGAGCAGCTGCGTCGCGAGCAACGCGAAACCGATCAGGAAAACAAGCGCGATACCGACGCCAATGCTCAGCACCTTGCGGCGCTGGTCGGCGGGCAACCCGGCCGCGAGCGCGCCCAGCACGACGACATTATCGCCCGCCATCATCAGATCGATGGCGATGACCTTGCCGAAATCCTGGAGCGCGCCAGGAGTGAGGAGCGAAGACAAGTCCATCGCGCTAACGGAGGTGCCCGATCACTGGTTCATGGTGGCGAAGAAATCTTCGTTGGTCTTGGAATCCTTGATCTTGTCGAGGAGGAATTCCATCGCGTCGACCGTGCCCATCTGCATGAGGATACGGCGCAGCACCCACATCTTCGAGAGCTGGTCCTTCGGCACGAGCAGTTCTTCCTTGCGGGTGCCCGACTTGCCGACGTCGAGTGCCGGGAAGATGCGCTTGTCGGCGACCTTGCGGTCGAGGACGATCTCCGAGTTGCCGGTGCCCTTGAACTCTTCGAAGATGACCTCGTCCATGCGGCTGCCGGTGTCGATGAGCGCGGTGGCGATGATCGACAGCGAGCCGCCTTCCTCGATGTTGCGCGCGGCGCCGAAGAAACGCTTGGGTCGCTGCAGGGCGTTGGCGTCGACACCGCCGGTCAGCACCTTGCCCGAGCTCGGGACGACGGTGTTGTAGGCGCGTCCAAGGCGCGTGATCGAATCGAGCAGGATCACCACGTCACGCTTGTGCTCCACCAGACGCTTTGCTTTTTCTATTACCATTTCAGCCACTTGAACGTGACGCTGAGCGGGTTCGTCGAAAGTGGAGGAGATCACCTCGCCCTTCACCGAACGCTGCATGTCGGTGACTTCCTCGGGCCGTTCGTCGACCAGCAGGACGAGCAGGAACACCTCGGGATGGTTGTCGGTGATGGCCTTGGCCATGTTCTGCAGCAGCACGGTCTTGCCGGTGCGCGGCGGTGCGACGATCAGCGCGCGCTGGCCCTTGCCCTGCGGACTGATCAGGTCGATCACCCGTGCCGACTTGTCCTTGACGGTCGGGTCGAGCGTATCGAGCCGCAGCCGCTCATCGGGATAGAGCGGCGTCAGGTTGTCGAAGTTGACACGGTGGCGGACCGCATCGGGATCGTCGAAATTGACGCTGGTAAGCTTGGTGATCGCGAAATAGCGCTCGCCGTCGCGCGGCGCGCGGATCTCGCCTTCGACGGTGTCGCCGGTGCGCAGGCCCCATTTGCGGACCTGGTTGGGCGAAACATAAATATCGTCGGGGCCAGCGAGGTAATTCGCCTCGGGGCTGCGCAGGAAACCGAAACCGTCGGTCAGCACTTCGATCGTGCCGAGCCCCATGATTTCCTCACCGTCCTCGGCGACTTCCTTGAGGATGGCGAACATGATGTCCTGACGGCGCATCGTCGAGGCGCCTTCGACGCCGAGTTCCTCGGCCATCTCGACCAGTTCGGCCGAAGTTTTCTTTTTTAGTTCTTTGAGATGCATTGGGTGGGAGTCCGAAAAATTATGTTCTGGGCGGAGGCCGACTGATCACAAGGGCTTGGGGAAAGCGGATCCGGACGGCGCAATGAATGCCCGTCCAATGCCGGTGATGTAAAGTCAGATAGTGCCCTGCGCCGCCCGCGTCAATCGGGCCTGTCGGCCGCCAGCATCGCGATAGCCTATCCGCTGCGCTAGTCGTCGAACGCATCGAGTTCCTTGCCGCGCTGCTCGTATTCGGCGCCGCAGCGTTCCAGATCGGGCTTGAGCTCGACGGTAAGATAGGTGGGCGACTCGACCAGCCGCTTGATCTCGGTCTTGACGTTGGTGGCGGGCATGCGGCCGCGAATCTTCCCGAAGTAATACATCACGATCGCGGTGCCGCCGGCCTTGTCCTCGGCCGTGGTTGCCGGATCGTCGGCCATCTGGCCCACCGCGAACAGATAGGCGGCCATGCAGCGCACGTCGGGATCGCCGGCAGGTTGCAGCGCAGCGGCGGCGGAGGCCGCAATCAGGGACAGCATCGATCGGACTCCTCAGAACGGCCTGACGACCACCAGAACCACGATCAGCGCAGCGGCGATACCCGGAATCTCGTTGAGCATGCGCAAGCGCCGGCCAGTCAGCTTGCGGGTACCCTGCGCCAGTGCGGCGGCGTAGCCCGCCAGCCAGACGTGATAGGCGCTCAGCACCAGCACCAGCGCCAGCTTCGCATGGAACCAGAGCTGGCCGAATGCCCCCGTGGTCGCCGCCAGTGCCAGTCCCAGCACCCAGACGACGATCAGCGAGGGCCACATGATGATCTTGAGCAATTTGCGCTCACGATCGATCCAGACGGCATTCTCGGGCGAATCCGGAGCGGCTTCCTGATGATAGACGAAGAAGCGCGGCAGCATGAACAGGCCGGCCATCCAGAAGATCACGAAGATGATATGGCCCGCCTTGAGCCAGAGATAAGTCATCGCGAATACCTGCTGCATGTGCCCAGCATAGCTCAACCCCGCCAGGCGCGCACTACACCCAGAAGCTGCTCGACATGTTCGATCGGCGTATGCTGACCGATGCCGTGGCCCAGGTTGAAGACATGCGGACGGTCGGCGAAAATGTCGAGAATCATACGTGCCCGTTCCTCGAGCTCGGCGCCACCCGCGAGCAGCAACAGGGGATCGAGATTGCCCTGCACCGGCAATCCCGCGGGCAGTGCCTTGGCCGCCCAGGCCGGATCTATGGTCTCGTCGATCCCGACCGCGTCGACACCCGTGCCCATCGCATAAGCGGGCAATTTCTCGCCCGCGCCCTTGGGAAAGCCGATCACCGGAACTTCGGGATGGCGGCTCTTGATTGCCGAGACGATCGCGGCATTGGGCGCGATCACCCAGCGTTCGAACTCGGCCGGGGCAAGGCTGCCCGCCCAGCTGTCGAACAGCTGCACCGCCTCGGCGCCCGCAGCGATCTGGCCGGAGAGATATTCGACCGTCACCGACACGATCGCGTCAATGATCGCCTGGAAGCCTTGACGGTCGCGATAGGCGAGCGCGCGGGTGTCGTGCTGGTCACGGCTGCCTTCGCCCGCAACCATGTAGGTCGCGACGGTCCAGGGACTACCCGCAAAGCCCAGCAGGGTGCGTCCGCTGCCCAGCCCCGCCTTGACCTTGGCAACGGTCTCATAGATCGCCGAGAGCCGCTGCGGGACCGCGTGGAGGCTGTCCAGCGCGGCATCGAGCAGCCGGGGCGAAAGACGCGGTCCCTCCCCTGCGAGGAACTCCAGGTGCTGGCCCATCGCGTGCGGCACGATCAGGATGTCGGAAAACAGGATCGCGCCGTCGAAGCCGAACCGGCGGATCGGTTGCAGCGTCACCTCTGCCGCGGCATCGCTGTCATAAACCAATCCCAGGAAGCCGTCGCGTTCGGCACGCAAGGCTCGATATTCGGGCAGATAGCGGCCCGCCTGACGCATCAGCCAGATCGGGCGTTCGGAAGCATTCTCACCACGCAACGTGCGGAGCAGGAGACCGGGCATCGAGGAGGAATCCAATCAAAATAGAATATTTATAATAGGATTATGTGTTCTGTTGGGCCTGTGAATAATGGGCACAGCGGCCCCTTGCCCGATTTGTGCCGCGATGAACAGCGTCAAGCCCGATACCGACTCCTTAGCGGCAGGCGTCAAGCAATGCTTATCCACGCTGTCCCCAGCCTGTGGGAAGCACATCGCACATGTCCACAAGTGGCGGGCCGGTCTTGGGTCAGTGGGCAGAGATTCGGGGCATGAAGTTGTCACCGGGCTTCTGCCGTGGTTTATGCCCAGCTCTATCCACCCATCCAAAAGCGGATCGATGTCGCGGCTTCACCTTCATCTCCTGTCGGATTCCACCGGCGAAACGCTCGAGATGATCGCCAAGGCCGCGTTGGCGCAGTTCGACGATGCCGAAGTGACGCGTCACTTCTGGCCGATGGTTCGCTCGAAGCAGCACCTCGACCGGATCATCGGCGACATCGCCAACAATCCCGGGCTGATCCTGTTCACGCTGGTCGACGGCGAGACGCGGGGCCGGTTCGAGGAGCACTGCCGTGCGCTGGGCCTGGCATCGGTGCCAGCGCTCGATGCGGTCAACAATGCGCTGGAGAACGCGCTTGGCCAGGAAGCCAAGGCGCGCCCCGGCCGCCAGCACCTTATGGACGATGCCTATTTCGCGCGGGTCGAGGCGATCCAGTTCACCATTGCCCATGACGACGGCATGGCCTGGGAAGACTGGGAGGAATGCGACATCGTCCTCGCCGGCGTCTCGCGCACCTCGAAGACGCCGACCAGCATCTATCTCGCCAACCGCGGCTACAAGACCGCGAATATCCCGATCGTCGTCGAAAGTCCGCCACCGCCTGCGCTGTTCGGCCTGCGCCGGCCGTTGGTGGTTGGGCTGACGACGCAGACCGAACGGCTGATCCAGGTGCGGCGCAACCGGTTGCTGTCGATGAACCAGTCGCCCGACACCGGCTATGTCGACCTCGACAAGGTGGCCCGCGAGCTGCAGTTGGCGCGGCGCATGTTCGCCGATAACGGCTGGCCGGTGATCGACGTTACTCGCCGCTCGATCGAGGAAACCGCGGCAGCGGTGATCAATCTCTATTTCGAGCGCGAGGCATCGGGCGACACCACGCCGGGCGGGCCGAAGCCGATATGATCATCCTGGCTTCGCAAAGCGAATCGCGTCGGGCGATGCTCGACGCTGCGGGCATCCCCTATGAAGCGATCCCCGCACACATCGACGAGCGGGCGATGGAGGCTGGTTTCGTCGGCGCGCCGCCCGAAGAGATCGCACGATCGTTGGCTGTGGCCAAGGCCAGGGCGATATCGTCGGAAGACGAAGGTCGCTGGGTGCTGGGTTCGGATTCGCTGGTGGTCGTCGACGGTCGCCGCTTCGACAAGCCCCACAGCCGCGAGCAGGCGGCCGATCATCTGCGCTTCTTCTCCGGCCGCGAGATGCATCTTCACAGCGCTGCCGCTCTCGTTCGGCGCGGCCACCTCGAAATGGAATGCGGCGACCTGGCCGTGCTTCGCGTCCGGTCGCTTTCGGAGACTTTCATCGAATCCTATCTGGATGCCGAATGGCCTGCCGTATCGGGCTGTGTCGGCGTTTTCCGGATCGAAGGCCGCGGCATTCAATTGTTCGACGCCATCGAAGGCGATCATTTCACCATCCTCGGCATGCCGCTGATCAAAGTGCTCGGGGGATTGCGCCAATTCGGGGAATTGCCGGAATGACTTCTCCTCATGCCGAAGTGATCGGCGATCCGATCGCCCAGTCGAAATCGCCAGCGATCCACAATTTCTGGCTTGGGAAGCTGGGCCTCGACGCCGAATACGGACGATCGCTGGTCGCGGCGGAAAATCTGCCCGACTATATGACTCGCGTCCGCACCGATGCGGCTTGGCGCGGCTGCAACGTCACGATGCCGCACAAGCAGGCGATCATGCCTCTGCTCGATCGGCTCGATCCGGTCGCGACACGGATCGGCGCGGTCAACACCGTGATCCGCGGTGCGGACGGGACGCTTGCGGGCTTCAATACCGATGCACCCGGCTTTCTCGAGCCGCTAAAACCCCTGCTGGAGCAGCGGCATTACTTCCGCATGGCGCGGGTTCTCGGCACCGGCGGAGCCGCGCGGGCGATCGTCGCGGCGCTGGCGGACGAGGGCTTCATCGTCGTCCTGGCGGGCCGCGACCCCGCAAAGGCGCGCGCTTTGCTCGACGAACTCGCGCCCGACAGCGAGCACCACGCCGCTGACCTCGGGCAATTCGCCACGCCGACCGACTTCGCCTTCGACGATCGCGAAGGCTGCCTCGACCTCATCGTCAACGCCAGCCCGCTCGGCATGGCCGGGCAGCCGCCGCTCGCCTTCGATTTCAGCCATGCCCCGCCGGGCAGCGTCGTCTACGACATCGTCACGCACCCGCTCGACACGCCGTTGCTGCAGGAAGCGCGCGCTGCGGGCCTGCGCACCGTCGACGGCCTCGCGATGCTGATCGGCCAGGCCGCGATCGCTTTCGAGAAGTTCTTCGGCGCCGCTGCCCCGCGCCAGTACGACGCCGAACTGCGCGCGATCCTGACGTCATGAGCCGGCCCTTCATCCTCGGCCTCACCGGCTCGATCGGCATGGGCAAGTCGGCGGTGGCGGCGATGTTCCAGGGTCTCGGCGTGCCGGTGTTCGATGCCGATGCCGCGGTGCATCAGCTACAGGGCCCGGGCGGCGCGCTGCTCCCGGCGATCGAGGCGGCGTTTCCGGGCACTACCGGCCCGGGCGGCGTCGACCGGGCCAGGCTCGGCGCGGCGGTGTTCGGCGATCCCGCGGCGCTCAAGCGGCTCGAGGCGATCGTCCACCCGGCGGTCGGGACGATGCGTGCGGAGTTTTTGAAAGCGAACGCCCATCGTCCGCTGCTGGTCTTTGACGTGCCCTTGCTGTTCGAAAAGGGCGGCGCGGCGAATACCGATGCCGTCGTCGTGGTATCGGCTTCGCCCGAAGCCCAGCGTGCGCGCGTCCTGGCGCGGCCGGGCATGACTGCGGAGAAGTTCGAGCAGATCCTGAACCTCCAGGTGCCCGATGCCGAAAAGCGCGCGCGCGCCGATTACGTGATCGACACCGGTACTTCGCTCGCCGAAACGCGGCATGCGGTGCAGCGCCTGGTCCACCGGCTGACCGGGCAGGAATAATCCCCCTGCCCCCTTGCTTCGCGCCGACGAGAGGCAGATATTGCCGGTGATGCGCGAGATCGTCTTCGACACCGAAACGACCGGACTCGATCCCCAGCGGGGTGACCGGATGGTCGAGATCGGCTGCTATGAAATGGTCAACCGGGTGGCTACCGGCCGCACGTTTCACGCATATTTCAATCCCGAACGTCCGATGCCTGCCGAGGCCGAGGCGGTTCACGGACTTTCCGACGCCTTCCTGGCCGACAAGCCGCGCTTCGGCGAGCGCATGGCCGAGGTGCTGGAGTTCCTCGGCGATTCGCCGCTCGTGGCGCACAATGCCGGCTTCGACTTCGGCTTTCTCAATGCCGAGCTGGCGATCTGCGGCTGCGAGCCGGTATCGCGCGACCGCATGGTCGATACCGTCGCGCTTGCCCGCGTGCGGCATCCGGGCGCCAAGCTTTCGCTCGACGCGCTCTGCACGCGCTATGGCATCGACCGCAGTCATCGGACCAAGCACGGCGCCCTGCTCGACGCGGAACTGCTCGCGCAAGTCTATGTCGAGCTGCGCGGCGGCCGGCAGATCGGGCTGGAGCTGGCGGCCGACGTCGCCGAGACGATCTCTGTTTCCACGATCGCCGTGCGGACCGAGCGTCCGTTTCGCCCCGCCCGGCCGCATGCCGCCAGCGAGGCCGAACTTGCTGCGCATGCAGCCTTTATCGCGACGATCCGTTCCCCGCTGTGGAGCGGATAACCATCAAGCATCAGGAGAAGGTCATTCATGGACATTCGCGTTTCGGGTCATCAGATGAACACCGGCGAAGCGCTGCAAGCGCACGCCAGCGACCGGCTGTCCACGATCGTCGACAAGTACTTCACCCGCGCCTTGTCGTCCTCGGTGACGTTCGGGCGGGCGCCGGCGGGCGCTTATCGGTGTGATATCATCACCCACGTGATGCAAGGCCTGGTGCTGAAGAGCGCGGGCATCGCGCAGGACGCGCACATCGCGCTCGACCAGGCGGCCGAGAAGATCGACAAGCAGCTGCGCCGCTACAAGCGCCGCTTGAACGACCGGCACGAGCAGACCGCGCATGCCGTAAGCGAGGAAAACGCGGCTTACGTCATCTTCGAGGAATCGGCGCAGGAGGACGAAGTCGTTGCCGACGCACCGGTGGTGATCGCCGAGACCCGCGTTGACGTTCCCGAAGCGACGGTATCTGATGCCGTGATGATGCTGGACTTGCGCAACACCAATGCGCTGCTGTTCAAAAATGCTGGCACCGGCAAGCATAATATGGTCTATCGCCGCGGTGACGGGTCGATCGGCTGGGTCGAACCGACATGATGCGCGCCAAGGCGTAGCTTTCCTTGCCGGATTGACGTATAGGGCCCGCCTTCGGGGGGCCAGCGCATCGCTTGCATGACTTGGCGCCACTGTCTTTTTGCAAACGCTCGTCCGATTTTCGATCGAAGGCCATGACCGCTCTATACACGCTCCTGCCCGAAGCTGTCGCCACGGTTCGCGCCGATACCAAGGCTGCGATCCTCGATCGGCTGGCTGCGCGTTTCGCCGAAGTCTACGAGCTCGACCACAAGATGGTGCTGGAGCGCATCGAAGAGCGCGAGCGGCTGGGCAGCACTGCCTTCGGCCGCGGCGTCGCGATCCCGCACGCGCGGGTGGAAGGCCTGGGCCGGCCGGTCGCGGTGTTCCTGCGGCTCGAATCGCCGGTCGATTTCGATTCTGCCGATGGCATGCCGGTTGACTTCGTATTCGGCCTGCTTTCGCCCGAGGCGGCCGGCGCGGCGCATCTCCATGCGCTTGCGGCGATCTCGCGCATCATGCGCGACGATCGGATGCACGAAGCACTGATCCGCGCGCCGGGGGTGGAAGCGCTTTATGGCCTGCTCTGCAATGTCAACGACCGCGACGCCGCCTGAGGCGGAGGTTTCGGGCGCGGCACTGCATTGGCGCGCCTTGGAAGGTCTCTACGCATCTGCGCCGATCAATTTCCTTTTCAAGTCGTCGCTGCAGATCACGGGCGAGGGCCGTTCGCGGATTACCTTCACCGTCGATGAAAGCTGCTATCACGCGGCTGGCGCGGCGCATGGCACGATCTATTTCAAGATGCTCGACGATGCCGCGTTCTATGCGGCGAATACGCTGATCACCGATCGCTTTCTGCTGACGACGTCGTTCAACCTCCATTTCAGCAAACCCGTGCGCGCAGGCCTGGTCGTCGCCGAAGGCCGCTGGGTCAGCGGGCGGCGGCGCGTGCTCGTCGCGGAATCGCGGCTGGTCGATGCCGAGGGTGAGGAGATTGGTCGTGGGACGGGTACGTTCATGCGCTCGCGCATCCCGCTTTCGGGTCTCGAAGGCTACGCCGTGACGCTGCGCGCAGGCGGCTGAGTGATGGATGACGCCCGGTTGCCGGCGCATATCGAAGCGTTGGGACTGATTCGCCAGGCGCAGGCCGCGGGCGGCTTCGGAACGGTCATTCAGAAGGGCGAACGCGACGCTGGCACGATTATTGTCGTACTGACCGAAAATGGAACAAATACCAAGGTTTATGAACGTTTACCAAGCGTCGACGGAAGCCGGAACTGGTCGCTTTCGAGAATACAAGATAATGAAAAGCCTCGGGAAATTGACGAATACTTGACGCGCCGGGCACAGCAGGATCGCGATAGCTGGATCATCGAACTGGATATCGCGCAAGGCGAACGGTTCATCGGATTGACCCCTCCCCCCGCTTGACCGCGGATCGACCGCGGGCAAAGGGAGCGCACCGCACACGCGCAGGCGGCTGGTACGGGCATTTCAGCCTCGTCCGGCAAGCACGCAGACGGGGGGCAACCGGCAGGTAACCCGCGAACAGAGAGGCCCGATTTCGGGCAGTTCGCCTTACCTGCGCCAGCGCGTCCACCGCCTTAGAATTCGAATTGATGACTCTTAAGTTGCAACGGGCCAGCGCCATCGCTGTTTCCGCTACCTTTCTTGCTGCTCTCGTAAGCGCCCAGGGTTCGGGCGCTATCGCCCAGATACCGGGCCAGGTTTCTTCGAACCAGGCAGCCACGGCGATCCAATCGGAACCCGCTCTCCAATTCATCGCGCAGCCGGTCGTCCAGGCGCTGCCCGCCGAAAAGGCCGAGGTCGAGAGGCCCGCCCCCGCCGCCGATATCCAGATTTCGGCCGTTTCGCTTGCCGAACTGGTCGCTGTTCAACCCAAGCCGGCCGAGCTTTCCTCCGAACTGCGCTGCCTTGCCGGCGCGATCTATTTCGAAGCCAAGAGCGAAACGTTGCCAGGCCAACTCGCTGTGGGCCGGGTCGTCGTCAATCGCGCGAAGTCGGGCCGCTTCCCGGCCAGCTATTGCGGCGTGGTCTACCAGCCATCGCAGTTCTCGTTCGTGCGCGGCCGCGCGATGCCGGCGATCAACACGGCGTCGCGTGACTGGCAGGAGGCGGTCGCCATCGCCCAGATCGCCGACAGCAATAGCTGGCGGGCCCCGGCCGAAGGCGCGCTGTTCTTCCACGCTGCGCGTGTTTCTCCGGGATGGCGGCTGACGCGCATGGCGCGCGTCGACAATCACGTGTTCTATCGCTGATTGAGAGCTAGCGGTCGCCTTTGGGGCGCTCGTGCCATCGGAATACCCGCTGATCGCGCGGGGCCCCTGCAGCGATGCGGGGGCGCCGTTTCTCAATCCCTGATCTGTACCCAGACCGGCGCGTGATCGCTGGCTTTTTCGCGCCCGCGATAGGCCTTGTCGACGCCCGCGGCGACCAGACGATCAGCGACCTCGGGCGACAGCAGGGCATGGTCGATGCGAAAGCCGTGGTCACGTTGCCAGGCACCGGCCTGGTAATCCCAGAACGTCCAGACCCCGCCGCGCGGATTGTGGAGATCGATCGCGTCGGTCCAGCCGTCACCCAATAGCCGCGCATAAGCATCGCGCGATTCGGGCTGCATCAGCGCGTCGCTCGCCATCGCGGCTGGAGACCAGACATCCTTGTCCTCGGGGATCACGTTGAAGTCCCCGGTGACGATCGCAGGCACTTCCTCGGCGCTGATCTGGGCCATGCGCTCGCGCAGGCGCTTCATCCACCGCAGCTTGTAGTCGAACTTTGGTCCCGGCACGGGGTTGCCGTTGGGCAGGTAGATGCAGGCGACGCGCAAGCCGAAGACATCGGCCTCGATATAACGCGAATGCTCGTCCTCGGGCTCGCCTTCAAGGCCCCGGCGGACTTCGACGGGCTCGGTGCCGTCGGCAAGTATGGCGACGCCGTTGAAGCCTTTCTGGCCGTGCCAGATCGCCTTATAGCCGATCGCCTCGAAATCCTTGGCGGGAAACCCCTCGTCCTGCGTCTTGATCTCCTGCAGGCAGGCGACCGCAGGTCGGGTTTCCTGCAGCCATTCGATCAGGCGCGGGCCGCGCGCCTTGATGCCGTTGATATTGAAACTGGCAACCTTGATCACACGGCGAAACTCGAACCGCAGCCGCAACCCGCGACGGCGTTCGGGTTCTCGACACGGAAAGCGGCGCCTCCCAGCGATTCGACGAAATCGACGACGCAGCCGCTCACCAGTTCCAGGCTGACCGGATCGACGACCAATCGCACGCCATCGGTTTCGCTGACGAGGTCGTCGCCTTCGGCGCTGTCTGCCAAACCGAACTGGTACTGGAAGCCCGAGCAGCCGCCACCTTCGACAGCAAGCCTCAGGATCGCCGGCTTGCCTTGCTTGGCGGCGATTGCGGCGACGCGCGCCGCGGCGGAGGGGCTTAACGTGAGCGTCGATGCGTCCATGCCCGTGATGTAGGGCTTCGGGGCCTCAGCGGCAAGCTCAGGCCGTCTGGATATAGGCGCGCAGGGCCTCGGCCTCGGACTCGATATGGTCGATGCGGGATTTCACCAGATCGCCGATCGATACGAAACCGACCAGCTTGCCGTCTTCGACCACCGGCAGATGGCGTATGCGCCGCCGCGTCATCAGCGATAGCGCGACCAGAACCTGCATCGATCGATCGGCGGTCACCGCTGGCTTGGTCATGACGTCGCCGACCTTGCGATCGAGCATGGCGGGACCTTCCTGCTGCAAACGGTAGATCACGTCGCGTTCGGAGAATATCCCCGCGACCGTCCCGTTCTCCATCACCGGCAATGCGCCGATGCGCCGTCCGGCGAGCAGCGCGATAGCCTCGCGCACGCTGGCGGCGGCATCGCAGGTGACGATGGCGGCATCGCGGCCCTCGATCAGGCGTCCTATGGTCATGCGGCTCTCCCGGATCGCTATGTGGGGATTATGCCATAATCGGGCGAATGTTGCCAGCTTGCCGCAACCTTGGTCCCGCCTCGCGCATCGGGCCTTGTGCCGGGCGCGCCAATGCAGAATGCCTCGGATATGATTCCTCAATCGCCCCTCGACGATCCGCGCTTCGCCGCCTTCGCCTGGGCCCGCTACAAACGGCTGATGCGCTGGATGATGAGCGTGACGCTTGCGGTCGTCGTCTTAGCCGTGGTGCTGCTCTACTGGCACAACGGCTTCGTTTCGATCCACTTCTATATCGCCGCCGCGCTCGGCATCGGCTGTGCCATAATGCTCATGGCGGGGCTGATGGGGCTGGTGTTCATGTCGAGCGGGACCGGTCACGACGATACGATCGCCGATCCGCTCGCTGATGGGGACGACCGTTAACGTTCCGCCGGGAGCAGGCGGTATTCCTCGACCGGCTCGCCGCCGATCAGGTGCTCCTGAATGATGCGTTCGAGCACGTCCTCGGTGCAGTTGTGATACCAGACGCCGTCGGGCCAGACGACCGCGGCCGGACCGGCGGCGCAGATGCGCAGGCAATCAGCCTTGGTCCGATAGACTTCGCGGTCGATCTTCAGCTCCTTCAGGCGCTGCTTCAGGAATTTCCACGAAGCGTTGCCGGCCTCGGGCGAGCAGCAGGCGCCCTTGTCCGAATCGGCGCAGATGAAGATGTGCTTGCGGATGCGGTCGCCGCCGTATGCGGCCAGCGCTCGCCGCGCGGTGGCGAGGTCGGGGTTGGGTGTCGTGGTCATTGCTTGAACATCCATGGCTTGACGGCTTCGAGGAAGTATGGTGCGTTTTCGACCGGCCGGTGGTCGTCGACGCCAACGAGCACGGTTCGCGCGTAGGCGATCTGCCGCCCTTCCTGCATCGCGAGCTGGCCCAGCGTGTGGCTGGTGCGTCCGATCTCGATTGCCGCGATATGGACGGTCAGCGGTTGGGGGTAGAGTCCCTGGCCCAGATAATCGACCGCGAAGTGCGCGACCATCGAGGTCACGCCCGCCGCCGAATACTGGAAACCGGTCAAATCGTGGAACCGCACGCGGCTTTCCTGGAGAATGCCGACGAGCGCGACGTTGTTGATGTGCAGATTGATATCGAGATCGGTGAAGCGCGGTTGGATCTCGAACTGGAAAGGATAGTGCGCAGGGTCGAGCAGCGCAGGATCTGGCTTGGGCATGGCGATCCGTTAGAGCCGGCTGCGCCCGTGCGTCAATGCGGCACGCTTCGACGGGACAGGCTTCAGCCGCGCTTGCCGACGATTCGGGCGATCTCGGCCGCGACCAGCCTCTCCACCATGGGCGGCAGGTTCTTGTCTAGCCAGTCGGCGAGCGCGGGGCGGAGCAATTCGCGCGTCAGGCCTTCGAGCGACGTCTCGCCCGAACGCACGATCTGCGGCTGGGCGCGGGGTTCGGACAGAACGGCGAGTGCAGCCAGCGATTCGCGCATCGACATCTGCACGGTTTCGGTCAGCAGCGAAGAATCGGCGGAGGCTTCGACCTCGTCGAGCGCGTCGTCCTCGGCGAGGTCGAGCACATCGTCGTCTTCGATCTCGCCGTCGATCATGGGCAAGGGCTCGGCTTCCAGCACGCCGTCATGCGCCCGCTGACGGCGTTCCTCGGCAGCGCCGACGCGGTTGTCGCGTGCGATCACCTTCTTGATCGATTCGAGGATCTCCTCGACGCTCGGTTCGCTGGTTTGCCGCATCGTCTTGCTAGCCCCCTGATTTCCTGCCCGAATTCGTAACGCTCAAACGCTCAGTTGCCTTGGATAGAACCGTCCTGCACCCCGGTGCCGACGGTTCGCGTGGCTTGCGGCCTGGGCGCTGGATCGTCGTCCCAATCGAACCATTTGCCCCGCACCCGCTTGTAGTTGACCTTGGGATCATACAGCGGTCCGCCGTCGAGGCCAAGGTCCTGCGCTTCGGCCTTGCCCATGGCGGCCAGCAGAGTGAAACCGGCGACATAGGCGTTGCGCCGCGCGGTGACGAGCTGCACTTGCGCGGTCAGCAGCTCGCGCTCGGCATCGAGGATGTCGAGGATGCTGCGATTGCCGACGCTGTTTTCCGCGCGCACCCCTTCGAGGCTGAGCGAGGCGGCATCGACCGCGGTCTGGTTCGAGGTAATGATCTCGTTCGATGCCTGCCACGACGAGAAAGCGGAACGGACCTGGGCGATGACGTCCCGCTCGGTCTCGATCTCGCCTTCCATCGCTGCGCCCGCGCGGGCCTGTGCCTGGCGGCGCAGCGCGGCGGGCCGGCCGCCCTGGAAGATCGGCAGGGTCGCGCGCACGCCCACTTGCGCGGTCTTTTCGGACTGCGCGAAGGCGGCGTTGCCGGCGCTGCCGCCCAGCGTGCCGAAATAGTCCTGGTAGGCACCCTGGCTGAACACTTCGATCGTCGGCAGGCGCGCGGCCCCGGCGACGTCGATGTCGAAGCCGGCGGCCTTGGTGCGTTCGCGCGCGGCGATGAGGTCAGGGTTGTCGTCGAGCGCGGCGGCGACAGCGTCCTCGGCCGTGCCGGGCAATCCGGGCAGCGGCGGCGGCGGCTCCAGTGTGCCCGGCGCGTGGCCGACAAGCTGGATGTAGCGTTCGCGCGCGCCTGCCAGGTTCGCTTCGGCAGTGCGCACGTCGCTGCGTGCGATGGCCAGCCGTGCCTGCGATTGCGCGACGTCGGTGCGGGTCAGGTCGCCGATCTCGTAGCGATCGCTGGTTGCCTGCAGGTTCACTTCCAGGACCCGCACGTTGTTGCGGTTGAGCCCGACCACCGCCTCGTTCAAGATCACGTCCATATAGGCAGCGACGACCTGGCTGAAGACCGAGGATTCGGTGCCGCGCAGGTCGGCCTGGCCCGCCTCGACGCGGGTTTCCGCGGCCTTCACCGAATTACGAACGCCACCGCCCTGGTAGATCGGCACCGACAGCGAGACCGTGGCGTTGAGGACGCGGTCGGGGCTGGTGAAGTTGTTCGTGCTCTTCTTGAGGAATTCGGTGTGCTGGGCCTGCACGCTGGCCGAGGGACGGCCTTCGGCCTTCTGGATCGGCACGTTTTCGTCGTTGGCGCGCTGGTTCTCGCGTGCGGCCTGCAGCGTTGGATTGCCGTTATAGGCGCTAACGAGCGCGC
>Ga0075364_10000855_pt1 | contig 16036 bp, 10 predicted proteins | sample EndMetdeltDD1764_FD_71517 | JGI IMG/M metagenome (GOLD analysis project Ga0075364, IMG submission 71517) | Populus endosphere microbial communities from Tennessee, USA - Endosphere MetaG P. deltoides DD176-4 | ecosystem: Host-associated > Plants > Roots > Endosphere | place: USA: Tennessee...
GGTCATGGCATTGCTTGTGGAGCTTCGCCGAAAGATGGATTCCGAATGATGTTTCAGGTTCATTTTTTTATTTTCTCGGCTCTCGGGCGGTGTCCCACCTGTTTTTTTGTGAGAAAGGCGGGGGCGAAACGTCTACTCCAATACGGACACCTGATGAGCGGGCATTTGGGCGATTGCCATGCGTGAGAAAACGGCAGAACACGATCTGAAAGACGCTTTTCGACACAGCGATCCCGTGCTCGATGAGGCGCTGAACTGGCTTGTGCATCTTGAAGCCGGTGGTTTTGTCGATAAGGCCATCCGTGCCGAATTTGACGCCTGGCTGGAGGCACGGCCCGAAAACAGGGCGGCCTGGGAAGAGGTGCAGACTGTCTGGGCCTCGCCGGAAACACTCGTCGCGGCGCAAGAACTGGACCTGCATTTGGCCAGCCAGCCCGTTCCGTTGCATTTGTCGCGCAAGACGTCTCGTCGCTCGTTCGTTTCTCAAGGATGGGCCGTGGCTGCCTGTCTGGCGGTCATGGTTGGGGCAACCTATCTTGCCGTGCAATCCATGCCGCGCATGCTGGCGGATTATACGACAGAAGCTGGCCAGCAGCGTGAAATTACACTTCCAGATGGATCGCGAATGGTCCTGAACACCGATAGCGCCGTGTCGCTCGATTTCGCGGGAAACAAACGTGGCGTTCGGTTGATCGAGGGAGAGGCTTGGTTCGACGTCGTGCATGACGCCGCGCGGCCCTTTCATGTTGCCGGGTATTACAGCGATGTTGAGGTCAAAGGTACGGCCTTTGCCGTGAAGGTGGAGGGCGATGCCGATACGGTTTCGCTTCAGCGCGGTGCCGTCGATGCCGTGCACGCCCGCAAAGCCATTGCCGTTGTTCATCTTGTGCCCGGAGAAAGCGTGGTCGCTTCCCGAGATGCCATGTCGGATGTCAGAAAATTTGATGCCGATCAGGATCTTGGCTGGCTGCAAGGTCGTGTTGTCATCGAAGCGAAACCTCTGAGCGCGGCACTTTCGGAAGTCGGCCGTTATTTCGATGGCAGGATCATGGTTTTGAACCGCAGCCTGCTCGATGTGACTGTCAGCGGTGATTATCGTACCGATAGAGCAGAGGCTGCAATTGCCAGTCTGGCGGCTGCCGCAGGTGGACAAATAAGCCGCATTCCGGGCGGCTACATAATCATTCGGTAAATTCTCAACTTTTTTTGTGAGATCGGTTGGCGTCGAACGTCGAACGCTACTGAGGGCCTGTTGCATCGCATCAGGCACCGGTGAGCAGAGAGTGCTCGCCGGCTTCTTACCAGTAGTACTTGCCAGCCATGAAGGCGGGCAAGGGGGCGTTCAGGAGATGGAAATGGCAGTGCAGGCGGGGATGCGGCGCGAAGCGGGGGCTTCCGGTGCGAAACTTGGAAAACGATTGGCGCTATTGCTGGCTTCATCGGCAATTGTACTGGCAGCATCGGATGTTTCGCTGGCGCAAACGCCCAAACCTGCTGTTGCAACCAGCCAGCAATTTTCCTTCTCCATTCCCGCTCAACCGCTGCCTGCTGCAATCAAGGCCTTTATCCGCGCCACAGGCTGGCAAGTCGGTTATCCGGCATCGCTTTTACAGGGTAAGTCTTCAAAGGGGATTTCCGGAAGGATGTCGCCGGAGGCTGCGCTGCGGACTATGCTCACAGGCTCGCGCATCAGCCTGCGGGTAACGGGGCCTGAGACGGCAACGCTGGTTGACGAAGCCGCAGCCGCTATCGATGGTGGCGATAGCACAGTGCTTGGTACGATCGTTGTTGATGGCGCGAACAAGGGCGTCTATCTCGGCACCGACAGCGTTGCCGATACAGGCACCACGACGATTTCCGCAGGCCAAATCGTTGCCCGCTCCGCCGGAAACGATGCAAACGATATCCTGCGAAACCTGCCGAACGTCCAGTACCAGAACGATATCGATGATGATGCGGGGGTGTCCGATCAGGATGTGATTGATCTGCGGCCACGCGAAGTGTCGATTTCGGGTGGGCGTGTGTATGAGAACAATTTCATCCTCAACGGCATGCCGATCAATACGGTTACCGGGACTTCCGATAGCGCCGACGACGACAAGCTTGAAGATGGTTTGAGTCCTCCTGACGCCGACCAGATATTCGGGCTTCATTCGCAATCGATATATGTGCCGACTGATTTTTTGGAGAGCGCCACTATTATCGACAGTAACGCATCGGCGGCTTACGGCAATTTCCAGGGAGGCGTCGTTTCATACAAGATGATGGATGCCGCGACCGATCGTTGGCAGGGAAGCGTCAGTACCGATTTCACAACAAGCGATTGGGCGGGCTATCATGTCGGAACAGAGGATGGTCTTAATCCGAACAGTGTCGCACGGCCGGAATATCTAAAGCGTCGTGCGGCAATTTCCCTGACCGGCCCAATCACGGACAATATTGCTATTCTTGGGCAATATAGTCGACAAAGCGCCGTGACTGACAAAGATAAAAACTATCGCTACACCGAAAAGGAGCGAGTGAGCCAGGAATCACGTGACGAGTTTTATCGCGGTCAGATCAAGGCTGAAACCGACCTCGGCGATTTTACGCTTGAAGGTATTTACACCGATTACAGTCAGGTCTGGGAAAACGCGGACTGGCGCAATATGCAGGTCGATCAGCAAGCCAAAGGGCTGACGTCGAAGCTCGAACACAATTACGAGTTTTCCGACTTCGATCTGGCAGGCGTTGCCTTTTCGAACGTCAAGCTGAACAGCAAGTTGACGTATGGAAGCTCGGAAAACATCAACGACGCCAACGGCAATGTGGCGCGAGCCTATAAACAATCAGTCTTGAAAAGCCGGGTACTGACCTGGGAAGCGACAGAACTCTCGGATTGGTGCCAGACCGACCCTTCTGTGACGATCAATACAATTTGTTATGATGGTGCGACTGGCGACAAGCAGCAGGGACAGAAGCAGGTCACCTGGTCACAGGAACTCAGCGGCGATATCTGGAACGGGTCATTCAAGCTGGGTGGCGAGTACAGCTACACCGATGCTTATCGCGCCCGCCCGGAGGACGCGATCTATTACGGCGTCTACACGACGCTCGGGGACGCTTCGGGCGTCTCGGGTTTCGTGTGCAACACGACGGAAGAATGCAGTTCCGAAATGTTCGCCAGTAACAAGATCGTATACAAAGCCTATGATATTCATGCCTATTTGAACCAGTTCAATACCTACGCCGAGATCGAGCAGACCCTGGATTGGTTCCACATCCGTGCCGGCGCTCGGGTTTCCTATGACGACTACATGAAAAATCTGAATGTTGCGCCGCGTGTGGTTGCTACCGTAACGCCGTGGCAGGATTTCGCCGTTTCCGTCGGACTTAATCGCTATTACGATTCCAACAGCCTGATGTACGCCATTCGCGATCAGCGGCCCCGCTCCCAAACCTATACGAGGAGCCGATCAGGCGCAGTCGTCGGCGACACCTGGAAAGCAGCTGCTATCACGGGCAATTATGCCAACAGCGCCTCCGATCTCGATACTCCATACACAGATGAGATTGCCTTCGGTGTTGCCGGCATCGAGCCCCTGTTTGGTGGGCAATGGCGTGTGCGTTTCCTTGATCGGAGGTCCAGGGATCAATTCGCATCCGACAAGTCGGGTACGGCTTACACATTGAATAATGACGGAGAGGGAGCCTATCAGTCGGTAACGGCTGAATATGCCAAAAATCTGGAAGTGCCACCTGTTTTCGGTCTCGAACAATTGCAATTCAATGCGTCGGTAACATGGTCTCAACGTGAAGTGTCTAACAACAGTTACTTTGAAGACTCTCTTGATGATGAATATATCTACTACAAGGGGCAGTCTTACACACGAGCGGGTTTCAAGTCGGTCACGGGCAATATGGACATACCGCTTCGCCTGCAGGCCGGGCTTTCCAGTACGTGGCTTGACGAGGCACTCACTATTGACGTGAGCGCGAACTACAATTTTGGCTATACAGGCGCCAAATATATCGACGAGGACATCACAATCGATGGCGAGAACCATGAAATCTACGAGGATTTTGATTTCGATCCATTGCTGACGTTCGGCCTTGCCGCAAGCTATCAAGTTTACAAACGAGATAACGCCGATTTCACCGTGAATGTTCGCGTTGATAATCTCTTCAATGAAACCGGCAACGCCACGTCATCGACAACCAATCCGTGGATTATCGGCCGCACCCTCTGGGTCGGTGCAAAAGCGACGTTCTAATCATGAGCACCGTTTCCCGCCTTCTCACCATCCTTGCCATCGCCCTCTTTGCCTCGCCCGTCTTTGCCGCCGGCGAGGCGGAGTGGGACGCACGTCTCATCCGCGGCACGCTTAATAACGGTCTGACCTATATCCTGCACGACTCGGATAAACCGTCTGATCCGTTCAACATCCGGCTGGTTGTCCATGCCGGTTCTGTGGATGAAGAAAAACCGAGCGGTGTGGCTCATATGCTGGAGCATATGGTGTTCCAGTCCAGTCGCGCGCATCCCGAAAGCATTCACCGCTATATCCAGCAGATCGGCTGGAGGCAGGGTTTGCAGGTCAATGCTGTCACGCGCGAGACAGAGACGCAGTACATGATCCGCACGCGGCCCAACGATGCGCTCGGTCTTGACGGTGCTTTGGCTCTGGCGGCCGATCTGGTTTTCGGTGCGCAATTGAAGACCGAAGACTGGGCGAAGGAGCGTTTCGTCATTCTGGAAGAGTTGCGGCAGGGCGATAGCGCTGCCGACCGTATCAGCCGCCAGAAAAAGGCGGCCTTGCGCGTTGGATCGCGTTATGTCGACCGCCCGACGATCGGTACTCGTGAGGGCATCGAGGCCGCTTCCATCGAAGACATTCGCGCCTTTTACGATCGTCATTATACAGCGTCCAATATGACACTGATCGTTTCCGGCAATATCGACAGCGCTTCCGCCGAAGCGGCGATCCAGCGTCTGTTCGGGGAAGCGCCGAACAAGCCGAAACCCGACCGGTCCTATGTCGATCTTCCGCTGAAAGAGGGGCTGAGCATCGGGCTGGTACAGGATCCTGCCGGCACCTCTTCTCAGACGACCTATGCATTCCGCATGGCCATGCCGGATCGCGTGAGCGAAGAGGGGCAGTTTGCTTATCTGCAGAAATACCTGCTCACACGGTTGATCCGCGATGTTATTCAGGCGCAAGCGCCGTATTATGCGGAAACCGTGAGAAGTCTTGGTTTCATTGCGCAGGAAACGACCGAACACCGGCTCATTCTGGCATTCAACGCAAATAGCGATAATCACGATGCGGCACTGCCGATCCTGCTTGAAGCCATCGAGCGGTTGCGCCGCGAAGGTATCTCGCAAAAGGCATTCGATGCCGCCATGGCGTCCGCACGGCGCGTGAACGGCAACAATGTCGCGGCTGCGAAACAGCGAACCTTTGCCGAGTGGGAGGATCGTATCACCTCTGCTGTCCTGATGGGATCGGTGCTGGATGACCCGGCGCGACGCTCAAAACGCACAAGCGAACTTCTGGATCGCATCACTTTCGATGGTCTGCAGGCCCGGATGCGCGAAATGCTATCGGCACAGGATCAGGTTCTGTTTTATCAGGTCCCCGGCGGAGTGAAGCGCAGTCTGCCACCGGTGGCGCAGGTCGAGGCCATGCGCGCTGATCTGTCGGCGCGCATGGAGCTTCCGCCCTTGCCGCCGCTGAAAACAGTCGCATCCACGACGCAACCGGCCGTGCCGCAATGGCCAGCCGATGCGACAGTTCCGCATTCGGGAACCATCGTTGTGGAAACAAACAGGACATCGCCGGACATTCGCGAATGGTCGTTGTCCAATGGCGACAAGGTTATCTGGCTGGTCAGGAATACGCCGGATGGCAAGGTTTATCTCTCAGGGCAATCCTCACCGGGTTTCATGAACGCCGAATACGGAAGCACGATTTCGCAAATCGCGTTGCAGCTACGGGCGCAGAGCGGTTACCGCTTCTGGACCGAAGATCAGTATGCTGTTTGGACCGCTGCCCAGCCGGATACCAGCCGCTGGAGCTACGCGTTGAAGGCCGGACTGCTGGATGTTGCGATTGCTGCAAAAACCGATGAACTGCCACGCCAACTCGAACGTTATGCCAGGGATCTGGCCTTCGCGGAGATAGGCGAAGAAGGCGTCGATGCGGTGAAGGAACAGGGCGAGGTGCTCGAAAATCGGGACGATAGCTATGGTCGCTTGCTGTATGGCGCCCAGAGTGAAGCAGAGATTTCTTCTGCATTCTTCACGGCTACGCATCTGAATGCCGCCGCTAAAGCTCTGTTGTCGCAAAAGGTCGCGTGGTTTGCGGTTGGTCCGGCGCCGGATGAAAACATCCGCAAAACCTTTGCCGAGGTGATCGGCGGCGTGCCGCGCGGCGAGGCGTTGACGCCCGCGCCGAACATGCAGGTCGATGGTGCACATAGTGCGGAAGTCGAGGTTCAGGGCGTCGGGCAAGAGCGCGCCCGCGTTCAGCTTTCCTTCTTCACGCCGATGGAATGGACACCGGAAGCAAGCTTTCTTGTTTCCGCGCTAACGCCGGTTGCGCAACAGGCCTTGAAGAACGAGTTGAGGTACCGGTTGGCCGGTATCTACACCTTGCAATTCGAGCTTGAAATCGACTCCGATACGGATCGTGCGACCGGCCGCCTGTCATTTTATTGCGCGCCCGAAAGAGCCCGGGAATTGGCCGATGCTGCTCTTGGCGTTCTTCGAAACATGCCAGAGTTTGCTCGCGAGGCTGATACTGCGCGTATGCGCTCCGATATCGAGTTTGCGGAACAGGGCCGGATGAGCGATCCCAATACGTGGTTGCGACGTCTCGCGCTAAGCTACAAGCGCTATGGTGATGCCGGTTATCTTGAGCGCATGGAAGGCCTTGGCGAGAAGCTGACCGACCATGTGCTGCAAGCCCATGCTGCGGCGGTGTTCAAAACCGACAATGTTGCGATCCTGACGCAAGTTCCAAAGTTCTAACGGCTGAGATACGAGGCATCGCATCAAGCGATGCCTCGTCGCCAAGACTGCTCAAGCCTCTGCCATCGCTTGCAGCTTCTCGTAATTTTCCGCAGAGAGTGGAATGCCGTCCTTCTCCGCCTTGGCGCGGATGGTATGACGTCGGTCGCCGGGCAGGCGTTCCTGGCCGGCCTCCAGCACCAGATCGCAAATGCCGGCAACCCGTTCGGCAAACACGTCGTTGCCGCCGCGCGCCGGATCGATCACCACAAAAAACTGGCCGGTGAACGGCGTTTGCGCGCCCTTGTGGCCGCTCCAGTCGAATTCGCCGGAGAAATAACCGCCGGTCAGTGCGGCGCTGAGGATTTCCACCATCAGTGCGATGGAATTGCCCTTGTGCCCGCCGAATGGCAAAAGAGCGCCGCCATCCAGAATTTCTTTCGGATCGTTGGTCGGCTGACCGTCGCGATCAACGCCCATTCCGGGTTTCAGGTCGTGACCGGCGCGTGCAGCAATCTGCACGTCGCCATGAGCGATGGCCGAGGATGCCTGATCGAAAACAAACGGTGCCGCGCCCGCGCGCGGGGAAGCGAATGCGACCGGATTGGTGCCGAACACGGCCTTTTTGCCGCCATGCGGCACAACGCAAGCCATGCTGTTGACGACGCTGAGTGCGACCAGCCCTTCATCAGCAAAGGGTTCGACATCCGGCCAGAGCGCGCTGAAATGGTGGGAGCGGCGGATGGCGAGAACGGCGACGCCATTCTGTTTGACCTTTTCGATCAATAAGGGCCGGGCCGCGACAAATGCCGGCTGTGTGAAGCCGCCTTTGGCATCGACACGCACGAAAGCGGGACCAACATCCTCCACCTCCGGTACGGCTTTGCCGTCAACCCATCCGCTATTGAGAGAGGACACGTAACCGGCCATGCGAAAGATGCCGTGGCTAAGAGAGCCGTCGCGTTCGCAGGAGGCGCAGTTTTCCGCAAGAATTTTAGCGCTGCGATTTGATACGTCGTGGCGGACAAAAATCCGCTCAAGAATGGCAACAAGATCAGCATAGCTGAGATGGATGGCGGATTGGCTCATGGATGGCGTGCCCTTTGAAATCATGAGCCTAATTATGCAAAACGGCGCGGTCCCGTAAAGGTCCGCGCCGTTTGATCAAAACTTGATTTTGGTCTTATTCGACCGAAGCGAGTGTCATCGATGTGCCGGTGGCAGCGATGTTCAGGCCGAGGTGACCCGTAACGCTGACCGTCTGCAGATGGATGGAGCCGGTGGTGCCACCGACAAGAATGTTGGCACCGATGCCTGCGCCGACAGTCGCTTCAGCGGTTGCGCCCTGATAGATGCCGCCGAGAGAGCCGTGGTGGTAGCCAGCGGTCGGGGCAAGAACGGCCCAGATCAGGCGGCTGCGAGTCGTGAAGCCGAGATCGACGCCCATTTTACGGATTGCGCCGGAGTAATGGTCAAGCGGTTCGCCATCAATCGTCGACTTGAACACGCAATCGACTTCCTTGGCAGAGCCCAGAACATAACCGACGCCGCCGCCGATATTGCAGTCGAGATAACCGATTTTGACGCCGTTTCGCGCGCCTTCCTGTACGACAACCGGCCGTTCAGCACGCACGACGTCGGCGGCATAAACAGCGCCGGCGCTGGTCAGGACGGGGGCGGCAGCCAATGCCACGGCAATAATCTTCTTCATGTCAGTCTCCTTAGTAATCCCTGTTGCCGCTGTCTTCATTCCGGCGGTGAGACGAGCTGGCGATCCGTTAACGAATCTGCCGCCAATTCGATCCATGCAGATGGCAATTTCGGGGCGGAGGATCGAAAAAGGTTAACAGTCGATGCCGATTCACAGGTCTTTCGCGGACTGTGCCCTTTGTGCCTGCCGATAGTCGCGAGGGCAGCTGCCAACCCGTTGTCGAAAACAGCGGGAAAAGTAGGTCGCGTCGGAAAAGCCGAGATTTTCCGAGACTTGATGGATGCTGGCTCCGGTGAGAGTGAGCGCCCGTTTCGCCTCGTCAATCCTGCGGGTGACGATGAGATCATGCGCGCTCAGGCCGGTCACCTTGCGGGTGACGCGATTGAGGTGCGTTGGCGATAGTCCAAGTCGGGCCGCATAATCGGCGGCGGTCATTTGCTGTCGAAAATGGCGAGCGATCAACTCGCTAAACGCTGCAACATGCTGCTGTGCGCTGTCCATAGTCTGAGTGGTGTCCGTTTCACCGGCACGCCGGCGCAACAGAGCGGTTACAATGGCAAGGTAGGCGTCCAGCATGGTTTTTCGGCCCGGCCGTGCCGCGTCATATTCCTGGGCGATACGATGAAACGTCTGATCGATGTAGAACGTGTCTGGCCCATCTGCTTCAAGCTGGATCACCTGGGGCCTGCCTGGCGCCAGCATGGTGTCGGTTGCTGCGACAGTGGTGGTAATCACAAGGCCTTCAACATCCCGCGAGAAACGGAAGCCGTGCACAGGTCCGGGTGGGACGAATACGACGCAAGGCGGGTGGAGATGCCTGACTTCGCCATCAAAAAGAGCATCGCCAGAGCCGCTCCAGATGTAGAGAAATTGCAGGAAACGCTCGTGTCGGTGAAGGCCGATTTCCCAATGATATGTACTGCTACGCGATGCGATCGTTTCGCAATGAATTTCGAAAAGTTCATCGGTCGCAAAGTCTTCGCCGTAAAGGTCGTAGGTTGGAACCGGCCGCGCCATTTTGAAAACCTCACAAGATAATGTTCGATTTGTGCAGGATTGAGCGTCATATGTCCATTGTTCGGCGAGCTGGCATTCGTCAATCTGTTGCGGCACCGTACTGGGAGGATATCGTGCGCACTCAAGTCGTTATTATTGGCTCAGGTCCGTCCGGCCTTCTGCTCGGTCAACTGCTTTCGAATGCCGGGATAGACAATGTCATCCTCGATCGCGTCGACAGAGATTACATTCTCGGTCGCGTGCGTGCCGGTGTCCTTGAAGAAGGCACGGTCGGGCTTCTGGAAGAGGCGGGGGCGGCAAGTCGGATGTATGCCGAAGGCCTACCGCATGACGGCTTTTCGCTTGCATTTGACGGACGCGATCATCGCATCGACTTGGCTGCTCTAACCGGCAAGCGTGTGATGGTTTACGGCCAGACGGAGTTGACGCGTGACCTGATGGACCGGCGCGAACAGATCGGCAGTGTCACGATCTATGACGCACAAAATGTTACTCCGCACGATTTCGATTGCATGAGGCCGTTTGTTACCTACGAGCGGAATGGCGTAACCCATCGCATCGACTGCGATTTCATCGCCGGATGCGATGGCTATCATGGCGTCAGCCGCAAAGCCGTGCCGGAGAAATCGATTGCCACTTTCGAACGTGTCTATCCTTTCGGATGGCTCGGTATTCTCGCCGATGTGCCGCCCGTCAGCCACGAACTCGTTTATGCCAACCATCCACGCGGTTTTGCCCTGTGTTCCATGCGGTCGCTGAAGCGAAGCCGCTATTATATCCAGTGTCCACTCGACGAAAAGATCGAGAATTGGAGCGATGACCGCTTCTACGATGAATTGCGGCGTCGTCTGCCTGCTGCTCATGCAGAGGCGTTGGTGACGGGGCCATCGTTTGAAAAATCCATCGCGCCGCTTCGTTCTTTTGTGGCGGAACCGATGCGGTTCGGATCGCTGTTTCTGGTGGGCGATGCAGCCCATATCGTGCCGCCCACCGGCGCGAAAGGGCTGAACCTCGCGGCCAGCGATGTGCATTATCTGTTCGAAGGCCTGCGTGACCACTATCTGGATAAATCGGAAGCGGCACTCGCCGCCTATTCCGAGCGGGCCTTGAAACGCGTGTGGAAATCGGTGCGCTTTTCGTGGTCGATGACCACCCTTATGCATCGTTTCCCGGATGGCGGTGAGTTTGGTCAGAAGATCCAGGAGGCCGAACTGGATTGCCTGACACATTCAAGGGCTGCAGCGACTTCGCTCGCTGAAAATTACGTTGGGCTGCCATACTGATCTCATCGCCGGTCGGCCGGAGGATCGTGCAATCATCTCGGTGAAATGAACTGGCCTGATGGCGATGCCGGCCCTATGTTGCGCCAATCGGCCAAAGCGGCCGGTTGCCATTCAATTTAAATCGGAAGGTTCTCATCATGGCTATTGCACGAGGCTATGCCGCGACGGATGCGTCCAAACCCCTCGCTCCTTTCACCTTCGAGCGCCGCGAGCCGAACGAAGACGATGTCGTGATCGACATCAAGTTTGCCGGGGTCTGCCACTCCGACATCCATACTGTGCGCAACGAATGGGGCGGCGCCGTCTATCCGATCGTGCCGGGCCACGAGATTGCCGGCGTCGTTACGGCTGTCGGTTCCAAGGTCACAAAGTTCAAGGTCGGCGATCATGTCGGCGTTGGTTGTTTCGTCGACAGCTGCGTTGGTTGCGCTACGCGCGATGTCGACCTGGAACAATATATGCCCGGCCTCGTCGGTACATATAACGACGTAAACCCTGCTGACAACACGGCCACGCAGGGCGGTTATTCCGACCATATCGTGGTCAAGGAAGGTTACGTCATGTCCATTCCGGACAACCTTCCGCTCGACGCCGCAGCACCTCTTCTGTGCGCTGGCATCACGCTCTATTCGCCGCTGAACCACTGGAAAGCCGGTCCCGGCAAGAAGGTTGCAATCGTCGGCATGGGTGGCCTCGGCCACATGGGCGTCAAACTCGCCCACGCCATGGGTGCGGATGTGACGGTTCTCAGCCAGTCGCTGTCAAAGCAGGAAGACGGTCTTCGCCTTGGTGCCGATCACTATTATGCGACCAACGACAAGGAAACCTTCAAGACTCTGGCAGGCACGTTCGACCTGATCGTCTGCACCGTATCGGCTGAGATCGACTGGAACGCTTACCTCGGTCTTCTCAAGGTCGATGGCGCTTTTGTTGTGGTTGGTATTCCTGAAAAGGCCATCCCGGTTCACGCGTTCTCGCTCGTTCCGGGCCGCAAGAGTGTTGCCGGTTCGATGATCGGCTCGATCAAGGAAACCCAGGAAATGCTGGATTTTTGCGGCAAGCACAACATAGTCAGCGAAATCGAGATCATTGATATCAAGGATATCAACGAGGCTTATGAGCGCGTGATCAAGAGTGATGTGCGCTACCGTTTCGTGATCGATATGGCGACGCTTGAGGCTGCCTGATCGGCGGAGAGCTTTCGCGAGTTTTGATTGGGCCGGTCGCAAGACCGGCCCATTCTGTTTGTGAATAAGTCTTCGCTATTCCGTGTCTTTGTCAGCGATAGTTTTTTTCTATCAATGCATGGAAATCGTCTGCTTGATCATTTTTGCGTTTTGCCAAAAATGCGTCAAATGGACACAGGTTTTATCGGTAAAAAGTCGTCTGCCGCTGGCGGATGGGGTGCATTAAAAAGCTGCGGCAAACAGCTTCTGAAAAGTGGTACGCCGCTCTCTGGCGCGCGCACTATGTTAAAGGCCAATCAGCCGGATGGTTTTGACTGTCCCGGTTGCGCCTGGGGAGATCCGGCGCATGGATCTTCCTTCGAATTCTGCGAAAACGGCGTAAAGGCCGTCGCATGGGAATCGACAGAAAAGCGCGCAACGCCGGAGCTTTTTGCCGCCAATACCGTTTCCGATCTGCGCAAGCTGACGGACTATGAACTTGAGCGCCACGGTCGCCTGACGCATCCGCTGCGTTACGATGCTGCGACCGACAAATATGTAGCCGTCGAATGGGCCGATGCCTTTGCCGAAATCGGCAGTATTTTGAAAAATCTCGATAGCCCGGATCGGGCCGAATTCTACACGTCCGGCCGCGCCAGCAACGAAGCAGCCTATCTCTATCAGCTGTTTGTTCGCCTGTACGGCACCAACAATTTCCCTGACTGCTCAAACATGTGCCATGAGGCAAGCGGCGTAGGTCTGCGCCAGTCGATTGGCGTTGGCAAGGGAACTGTGCTGCTTGAAGATTTTGAAGAGGCTGACGCTATCTTCGTCATCGGCCAAAACCCCGGAACCAACCACCCGCGTATGCTGGGCGATCTTCGCCGTGCCGCCATTCGTGGCGCGAAAATCGTCGTCTTGAACCCGATCCGCGAACGCGGCCTGGAGCGGTTCACCGATCCGCAGGACAAGGTCGAAATGTTGCGCGGTGGTGCGACGGATATCGCCACCGATTACCTGCAGCCAAAGCTTGGTGGCGATATGGCCGCCGTTCGCGGCATGGCCAAGGCCGTGTTCGCGGCAGAAGACGCGGCAGTGGCCGCGGGCCTGCCGCCTGTTCTCGATCACGCTTTCCTTGCTGAACACAGTGTCGGTCTTGCCGAATACCGTGCTGCCGTCGATGCGACCGGGTGGGCTGAGATCGAGGACCAGTCGGGCCTGTCGCGCGCGCAGATCGAGGCCGCCGCCGAAACCTATATGAAGGCCGAGCGGGTGATCTGCACCTGGGCCATGGGCGTGACCCAGCACGTGCATTCGGTCGCGACCATTCGTGAAATTTCCAACTTCATGTTCCTGCGCGGCAATATCGGCAAGCCCGGCGCTGGCCTTTGCCCGGTGCGCGGTCATTCCAACGTTCAGGGTGATCGCACGGTCGGCATCAACGAAAAGCCGCCGGTTGCTTTCCTCGATGCGCTGGAAAAACATTTTGGCGTCGCCATGCCGCGCCACAACGGCCATAACGTGCTCGCCGCCATCGGCGCCATGCTGGATGGTTCGGCCGAAGTGTTCATCGGTCTCGGCGGCAATTTCGCCCGTGCGACGCCGGATAGCGCGCTTGTCGAGCAGGCCATGCGTCGCATGAAACTGACGGTCAATATCGCCACCAAGCCCAACCACTCACATCTGATGCCGGGTGATGTATCCTACGTTCTGCCATGCCTTGGCCGTACGGAAATGGATGTCAATGCCGAGGGTGCTTCACAGCTGATCAGCGTCGAGGATTCGATGAGCATGGTGCATGGCTCTGCGGGTATCAACCGTCCGGCCTCACCGCATCTGCGTTCCGAAGTCGCTATCGTTGCCGGTATTGCGGAAGCCACTGTTGGCAACGGCGTCGTCAACTGGTCGGAACTGGCCCAGGATAACGACCGCATTCGCGATCATATCGAAGCAACCATTCCCGGTTTCGAAAACTACAATGAGCGCCTGCGCAAGCCGCGTGGCTTTCACCTGCGCAATGCGGCTTCGCATCGTGAATGGAACACGACCAACGGTAAGGCAACCTTCTCGAACGTCGCGCTGCCGAGCGAAACCGTGCATCAGCGCGCGAACAAGGGCGGCGGCAATTTCGCTCTGCAGACGTTCCGTTCGCACGATCAGTACAACACCACGGTTTACGGTCTCGATGACCGTTATCGCGGCGTTTACGGCGAGCGTCAGGTGATCTTTATCCACCCCGCCGATCTCGAAACCATGAGCGCTGCCGCCGGTGATCGTATCGATGTTGTTACCGAGAGCAATGACGGCATTGAGCGCGTCGCGGAAAACTTCCGTTTCGTTCCATACGATATCCCGCGTGGCAGCATTGCGGGTTATTATCCGGAACTGAACGTGCTTGTGCCGCTTGGCAGTGCCGGTGACGAAAGCGATACGCCGACCTCGAAATCGATCATGGTGTCCTTCCGCAAGCGGTTGGCCGCGTGACAGGCGAAGCGCCGGAAGCCGAGCGCTTTCTGGCGCTCGTCGCTGCAGCGCAGGAAAAAGATCCTGCGCTGACATCCATACAGGCGGCGATCATCGTTGCCGTCGAGCTTGATATCGCGAAAGACAGCCGCAATTTTGCAAAAGTGCTGGGCATTGAGCATGCCCTGGCGCTGCGCGAGCTGAATGCGTTGGCTGATCGTGATATGGTGATCGTTCAGAAACGCGATCCACGCACCCTGCGCACATTTTATCAGCTTGCCGTGTTGGCGTCGGGGAAGATTAATCTTGAACGGTCAGAAAACCCCGGAAAACATGGCCTCTAAATGTCCAACGGAAGATGGTTTATAACGACCGTCGCCGCACCTCGAATCCGTATTTCAAAGGGAAACTAAGGCACAAAAAGCCGCCATTGGCGGGCCTTCGAAGCGTGGAATGGACTACAATCGTGGTTGCCGATATGCCTTGGTTGACCGGCTTACGATCAGAACATGAACAGAACGAGAATTGGAAACCGTTTCTAATTTGTTGGAAACTACCGCTCAAAATGTCTGCTAAGCTATTGAATTCTGGTGGGTGATGTAGGGCTCGAACCTACGACCCGCTGATTAAGAGTCAGCTGCTCTACCAACTGAGCTAATCACCCGCGTTACCATCTAAGTGGCGACAGATGGGCCCTATAGAATGGAGCTAGAGGTTTGTCCAGAGTGGATGGTGCGCTTTCGCATGTGATGGGGACAGCATGCCATATGGACCTTCCGCTAAGTTTTAAAGCTGTAATTGAGAGTGATCGCTTTGTCGTGGAGCCTCGGGCTGGTTCGCCGCTCGCCGAAATCCGGCCGTACCTCCAACTCCGCTCATATGGTCAAACCGGCACGCCGATTGGAAAATCGACACTTGATTGTCAAACGACGTGCATGTAGACACCGCGGCCTGACACTGACGCACGACCATTTACGTCAGTAACGTGTATTGGAATGTAGCTCAGTTGGTAGAGCAGGCGACTGTTAATCGCCCGGTCGCAGGTTCGAGCCCTGCCATTCCAGCCATTTTTCGTTGACATCCATGCAAATTCAATGCGGCTTAGAGAAGGCTGGAGACGAGATTTCTCTGAGACAAATTTTCCGACTACATTCACATAGACAAGGGTTGTGGGATCGCATTCGCAAACGGCGGAAATTGCGATAGAATGAACATTATCTCTCGAAATCAATGATCTGCACGTTTATTCTCAACATTCGCACTTTTCCCTATTGACGCTGCCGCTGCCTCGCCCTTATAACCCGCTCACTGACGAGGGCGGCGGCGCTGCAAGCGACGAAGTTTCTCGTTCTGGTAAAACCACACTAGATTGGCGGATGCTGATTGGGACCGGGTTTCGGTTTGG
>Ga0075364_10000856_pt1 | contig 16028 bp, 10 predicted proteins | sample EndMetdeltDD1764_FD_71517 | JGI IMG/M metagenome (GOLD analysis project Ga0075364, IMG submission 71517) | Populus endosphere microbial communities from Tennessee, USA - Endosphere MetaG P. deltoides DD176-4 | ecosystem: Host-associated > Plants > Roots > Endosphere | place: USA: Tennessee...
GATGGCCGCACGCGGCATGGGGATCCCGTCGCCGATGTGCACCACCGGCGCGTTCCACTCGGCGGCGAGGTCCGCCAGCTCGCCCCCGTGGGTGATGGCCACGACCCGGCCGCCGGCGGCGGCGGCGTCGGTGACGGCCTCGACGGTCTCCTCGGTGTTGCCCGAGAACGACACCGCCAGCACGAGCGTGTTGTCGCCGATGAAGTTGGGGATGCTGTAGCTCTTGTGCACGACCACGGGCACGGGCATGAAGGGCCCGGCCACGGTGGCCACGACGTCGCCGGCGATCCCGCTGCCGCCCATGCCGAGGACGACGACGTTCTCGATGTCGTCGTGCTCGGGGAGGTCGGCGAGGTCACGGGCGGCGGCCGCGGCGACCTCGACCTGCTCGGGCAGGCCGGCGGCGGCGTCGAACATGCCGAGCGTGTCGAGCACCTCGCCCGGGGCCATCAGCCGGAGCCTTCCTCGAACGTCGGCGTGATGCCCTCGTCCGCCGCCTTCTGCTCGAGCCGGGCGTGCTCGGCGTCGTCCACCGCGCGGGCCTCGTCGATGAGCATGATCGGGATCCCGTCACGCACCTCGTAGGCGCGGTGGAGACGGGGGTTGTAGAGCACGTTCTCGTCGTCGAAGAACAGCAGGGGGCCTTGTCCTCGGGACAGGCGAGGATCTCGAGGAGTTGGGGGTCGAGCGGCATGCGGGGGCACCTCGTCGGCGTCGATGGCGATGGGTTCGCCCGATCCTAGTTGGGCGGGCGGCCCCCTCCGGCCGGTCGGACGGTTCAGCCGAGGCGGGCGACGAGCCGGTCGACCGCCGCCGGGAGGCCGTCGGGCCAGGCCAACGCCCACACATCCCGATACCGGCCGTCCACCGGATCGCGGTGGCAGGTCAAGGTCCCCTCGGCGGGAGCGATCAGCCACACCTCGGCGACGGATCCGCCGGCGTAGCCGGCGAGCTTGACCGACCGGTCGGCGGCCGCCGTCGCGACCCCGACCTCGACGATCAGCCGAGCGTCGGCACCGGCGTACCAGGCGTCGCCGTCGGCACCGCGGGGGTACACGGCGGCATCGGGGATCGGGCAGAAGTGTTCGGTGACCCGCACCGAACCGCCCGCGACGACGGACCACTCGTCCAGCGCGGCCATCAGCCGGCGCAGGACGAGCGCCTGCGCCTCCGCGTGCGTGGCGCCTTCCGGAGACATGGCGCAGACCACCCCGTCGATGAGCTCGACCCGCTGCGGAAGTCCGTCGATGGCCAGGAAGTCGTCCGTGCCGAGGCGATGGACGTGGGGCAGCGCCATGGGATCGAGGGTAGCCCCGGGGTGAGACGGCGAACCGGGGGCCGGGCCATCGAAGCCCGCCGGGAGGCCACCGGGAGGCCACCGGGCCGCCCCTGCGGGCGTCAGCCGTGCTCGGCGATGAGCGCGCGCACCTCGGCCACGTGGGCATCCACCTCGGCCGGCGTGGCGGCCTCGAGGTTGAGGCGCAGGAGCGGCTCGGTGTTGGACGGGCGGAGGTTGAACCACCAGTCGGAGAGCTCGACGGTGAGGCCGTCGAGGCGGTCGAGGCCGTTGGCAGGGTCGGCGGCGGCGTAGTGCGCGGCCACGGCCTCGATCACGGCGTGGGGATCGGCCACCTTGGTGTTGATCTCGCCCGACGCGCTGTAGCGCTCGTAGGGCTTGCGGAGCTCGGACAGCTTCTGACCCGACGTGCACAGCAGCTCGAGCACGACGAGCGCGGCGATGATCCCCGAGTCGGCCCGGTAGTTGTCTCGGAAGTAGTAGTGCCCCGAGTGCTCGCCACCGAAGGCCGCGCCGGTGTCGGCCATGACCTTCTTGATGAGCGAGTGGCCGACGCGCGTGCGCACCGCGGTGCCGCCGTTCTCCATGATCACCTCGGGGGCGGCCTTGGAGCAGATGAGGTTGTAGAGGATCGTGGCGTGCGGGTTCTTGTCGAGCATGACCTTGGCGACGATCGTCGTCGTCAGGCTGCCGGAGACGAGCGCCCCCTGGTCGTCGACGAGGAACACGCGGTCGGCGTCGCCGTCGAAGGCGAGCCCGATGTCGGCGCCCGTCTCGCGCACGCGTGCCTGGAGGTCGACCAGGTTCTCGGGCTGGATCGGGTTGGCCTCGTGGTTGGGGAACGTGCCGTCGAGCTCGCCGTACATGATCTCGACCTCGAACGGCAGGTCGGCGAACACGGCGGGGGCGACGAGCCCACCCATGCCGTTGGCGGTGTCGGCCACCACCTTCAGCGGCGTCAGCGCATGGACGTCGACGAACGAGTGCACGTGGGCCACGAAGTCGGCGAGCACGTCGTGCTCGGACGTCGTGCCCGTGGTCGCCGCGGGAGGCAGGCCCTCGATCACATCGGCCTTGATCTGCGCGAGGCCCGAGTCCTCGCCGACCGGCCGGGCGCCGGACAGGCACAGCTTGATGCCGTTGTACTCGGCCGGGTTGTGCGAGGCGGTGAGCTGCGCGGCCGGGGCATCGAGGTGGCCGGCGGCGAAGAAGACCTCGTCGGTCGAGCACAGGCCGAGGTGCACGGCGTCCACCCCCTGCGCGTTGACGCCGCGAGCGAAGGCCTCGGCGAACTCGGGCCCGCTGGGGCGCATGTCGTGCCCGATGAGGATGCGCTCGCAGGTCGTGCCCCGCTCGGCGGCGTCGGACCGGGCGAAGACGGCGAACGCCCCACCGACGGCTTCGACGATGCCGGCATCGAGCTGGTCGGGGACGGTGCCCCGGATGTCGTACGCCTTGAAGATCGGATCCAAGCGGGACGCGTCGATGGCCATGGGCGGGGAGGTTAGCCCTGGCGCCGGTGGCCACGATCCGGCGCACCGACGGGCGTGACGGGGGTCTCGGAGGCCCTGTGACCGGCGCTCATCGCCCGACCGGGACCGTCAGATCCCCGTCCGTGCGGGTGTCGGTGACGGTCGTCGCCGTGCGGTCCGCGCCGGGAACGCCGGCCGTCCACCCGTCGGGGACCGACAGCGTGACCTCGACCCGATCGGCGTTGACCGTGGCCTGCTGGAACCAGCGGACGCGGTACGGCGACCCGGTCGCCACGGCGCCGCGCAGGTGCACCTCGACCACGACCTCGGCACCGGGCGCGACCGCGACGTGGCCGCTGTAGACGTTGACGCCGAGCTCACGCTCGGACGTCAGATCCAGGGGCCCGTCCCCGCCGGTGGCCGACACGAGTGCGTGGGGTGAGTAGAGGTTCAACCACACCCAGTTGGTCCCCGGCGGCTGGCCGGTGTCGGGTCGGTTGGTCGTGACCAGCGGCGGCAGACCGGCGGGCGCGTCGTTGCGCAACCGCACGGTTGCGGTGACGTCGACCGCGCCGGTCGCCGGATCGAGCTCGGTCCGGTAGGTGACGGCGCGGTGGAGGTACACGTCGAGGCGCGAGTCACCCGCGTTCTGGGTGACGACGCCGAAGAGGTCACCGCCGTCGCCGTGGCGCGGGAACGCTCCCGTCAGCCCGAGGTCGGCGAAGAAGGCCTGCTCGTCGGGCACCCCGCTGAAGAGGGCGAGGCGTCGCTGGGCGACCATCGGGCCGAGCTCGCGGGCGACGTCCACCGGGCGCAGGTCGGGCGCGTGCAGCACCGCCTGGAAGATCTGGCGGATCGCGTCGGCCATGAGCACGACGCGGGTCGGCAGCTCGTACTGGCGGCGCAGGAACGTGTCGGCTGCGTTGTCGGCGGTGAGCTCGCCGTCGAGGCCGAGGACCTGCACCGGGCCGGTGAGCCGGAGCATCGCCCCGAGCGCGTACGGGTCGAGGAGCACGACCCCGTCCACACGACCGCCCCCCGGGGCGTGCGCGTAGAGCGACGCCGCGGCCTGCGCGACCGACGGGAAGTCGGGCGAGGAGGTCACCTCGCCCGGGGCCCGGTCGAGGCCGAGCGACGCGTAGCGGGCCAGGAAGTCGGGCGGCGCGTCGATCGGCAGGACGGCGGTCCCCCGCGCGGGAGCGAGGTCGACGTCACGGCCGGCGCCCGTGACCGAGATCGTGCCGCCGTCGGCGGTGAGGACCGCCCAGCTCGCCACGTAGCCGCCCGCGCCGCGCGACTCGGCCGGCGTGGTGAGCAGGACGAGGTACGAGCGTCGGCCGGACGCGCCCAGCAGGTCAGGCACGGTGTCCACCGCCCGGATCGTGGTGTCGAGCTCCGGGCCGGCGCCGTCCACCTCCGCGACGAGGTCGTCGAGCCGGTCGCGGATCGGCGGTGCCAGCCACTCGGTCGGGATCTCGCCGGCGCGGGCGCGGGCCGAGGCGACCGCCGCTCGGGCCTCGCGCAGGGGGTCGCCGAGCCTGGCCAGCCGGGCGACGTCGACGCGACCGCCACCCATCGACACGCCCCGGTCGTTCGCCTGCCGAGCGGTGTCGTGCGCGCTCGCCGCCAGGTCGCGGCCCACCGCCGCCATCCGGCGCAACCCGTCGGCCTGCTGGCCGACCACCGGGAGCCAGCGGGCGGGCCACGCGTACCACGCGTCGAAGTTGGCCTGCGCGTCGGCGAACGCCTCGCGGGCGACCGCGAGGTGCGTGGCTGCGGCGTCCCCGTCACCCCTGCGGGCGATGTCGACACCGGTGCGGGCCTCGTCGAGCCCGCGCTGGGCGTCGCCCGCGCCCGCGAGCGCGCCCACGACGAAGCCGACGCCGACGAGGACGACCGCGACGGCAGCCACGAGCGCGGCGACCCGCACCGGTCGCCGGGCTCGGCCGTCGACCCGACGGAGGCCCGACACCAACGCCGGCGTGGCGCCGAGCACGCCGAGCAGCGCGCTCGCGCCGAACGGGTCGACGGGCCCGAGGTGGAGGAGCCCGATCGAGCCCACCGCCCCGGCGACGGCACCGACCACCCGCTCGTCCTCCCGACGCCGGCCGGCGACGATCACGAGGGCGCCGACCGCGGCCCCGCAGGCCAGCGCGAGGGGCGTGCGGGCGCCGAGGAGCACCGCCGTGGCGAGCACGATCCACGTCCAGCGGCGGGCCCACGCCACGGCGCCGGTGAGGGCGACCGCGAAGCCGACCCGGGCGAGCACGTCGCCGACCGGATCGATCGTCGGGTGGACGTCGGTCATGCCCGCGACGAGCCCGGCGATGACGACCGCGAGCACGTCCACGGCGGCGGCGATCGCCCGGGGCGTCCGGGCGCCGGATGCGGGGGTGTCGTCCTCGCGCCGAGGGGCCCCGCGGCGCGCGACCGGATCGACCGTCGTCACCGCTCGTCGCTCGCCGACATCGGAGGCGATGGTAGGGACGCACCGGCCTGCGGTGAGGGCGCTTCGCGCGACGTTCGCGCCCTCGTCACCCGCCGTTGGCCGTCCCGTCGGGTCAGGCGTCGGATCAGGCGTCGGATCAGGCGTCGGCCGCGACAAAGCGGGAGCCGCCGGACTGCTTGGCGGCGTACATGGCCTCGTCGGCCCGGCGGATGAGCTCCGCCCGATCCACGCCGCGGGCGTCCTCGACGACGGCGACCCCGACGCTGGCGGCGATCGAGATGTCGACGCCCTCGATCGTGCGGGGCAGGGCCAGCTCGAACACGACGCGGGCGGCGATGGCCTCGACCTCGCCGCGGTTCGCGCCTGCGCCGAGCAGGACGACGAACTCGTCGCCGCCCATCCGCCCGATGCTGTCGCCCGGCCGGACGGTCCGCTCGATGGCCGACGCCGCCGTGCGCAGCACGGCGTCGCCCACCGAGTGGCCGTAGGTGTCGTTGACCGACTTGAAGTCGTCGAGGTCGATGAACAGCACGCCGATCGAGAAGCCGCCTCTGACGGCCTCGGCGACGAGGTCGTCGGCTCGCGCCTCGAGGCTCGTGCGGTTGAGGAGCCCCGTGAGGCCGTCTCGACTGGCGCGACGCTGGAGGTCGTCGGCCGAGCGCTGCCGCTCGGTGATGTCGGTGTGCATGACGACCGCGCCACCGGCTCGAAGGTCGACCGGCGTGGCCCGCACGGCGTACCACTGGCGCTCGCCGGCGCGATCGACGGGCACGTCCATCTCGACGCTGGCCCGGTCGCCGGCCAGCACCTGCTTGAGCCCCGTCGCGAGCGTGCCCGCGACGTCCGCCGATGCCGGACCGAGCTGACGGATGTAGGCCGCCACGTGGTCCGAGGCCCGACCGCCGGCCGGCGCGCCCGATGTGCCCGACGTGCCCGTGCCCTCGCCCGCGCGCAGCGGATCGTCGACGGCGAGGTCGTTCCACGTCCGGTTGCCCATCACGACCGCGCCGTCGCGGTCGAGCACGACCATGGCGCTCGCCACCGATTCGACGATCGCGTGCTCGACGCGCCGCCGCTCCTCGAGCTCGGCGGCCATCGCGGTGCGGCCCTGCACGGCGCGGACCCGCAGGAACACGACCGCCGCCGCCAGGATCGAGGTGATCGTGCCGAGGAGCAGCGCGGCCAGCGCGGTGCGGTCGCTCGAGGCGTTCGGGCCGCTCCAGGTGCGCAGGTCGAAGGCCACCCCGAGCACGTCGAACGTCTGCTCGTCGGTGAACTCGGGGTCGAGGTTCGCGTCGGTGCCGACGTGGGCGGTGGCCCTCGTGCGGAGGGTCTCGTCGGTGCCCGGCGCCTGGACCTCGACGGTCAACGACTGCCCGATGTCGGCGGGGCGGTTGGCGCCGGCAGCCTGGAGCACCTCGTCGAAGTGGGCGACGGGCGCCGCGACCCACCCGATGAGGTGATCGAAGCCGTACTGGCCCGACGTGTCGAAGATGGGCACCGCGAAGAAGAAGTCGATGTCCATCACCATCTGGACCGGCGTGTTGGGGCTGGCCTCGGCGGCGGCGATGAGGAGCGGGTCGTTCTGGAAGCTGGCGACCACACCCGTGCCCGTCTGGGCGGAGACGTCGACGAGCGCCCGCACCGAGGCCAGGCCCGAGAGGTCGGCGCCGACGGGCAGCTTGAAGTCGCTCGGACCCGGGATGTAGTCGGTGACGAGGTAGGAGGCGCCCTCGGCGTGCGGGATCGCCTGCTGGTTGGGCGGCGAGTCGGGGTGGGCGGCGTCGATCTGGGCGCGGACCGCGTCGACGTGCTCGGCATCGACCCGCTTCACGAACAGCAGGCTCTGGAGCGACGGCAGCTCCTCGAACGTGCGGTCCTGCGCGAGGTATCGGCGGAGGTCGTCGGTCGTCGGCTGGCGCCCGCTGGCCACGAAGGCGCCGACGTTGCGCACCCGGTTGAAGTAGGTCCGCAACTGGTCCTCGACGGCCGTGCGGGCCTGGTTGGCGCTCTCCCGGAAGCGCTCCTCGGATCGCTGTCGGCTCGACGCCGCCAGGGCCCGGGAGCCGAGGACGCTGAGCAGCAGGCCCACCAGCAGCACGGCGAGCGCGCCGAGCAGGGCGACGGCCGGGCCGTCGTCGCGCCGGTTCGAGCCGCGTCTGCGCACCTCGATCCATCGGCCCGCGCACGCCGACCCACGAGGGCGGTGCTACGAAAATGAACCAGTTGCCCTAGACGGTCTACCGGTCGGGATCGTCCCGCCAGATCGGGTCGGGGCCGGGGTCGCCCGGCGGGGCCTCCACGGGACCGGATCCGCCGGCCCGATGCCCGGGCTCGCCGGGAGCGCGCTCGCCGAGATCGGGGGGCTCGCCGAGATCAGCGGGCTCGCCGGGATCGGACTCGCCGAGATCGGGGAGCGGCCCGAGGTCGGGCACGATCGACGCCAGGGCCGCCGCGTGGGTGGGATCGAGCGGGGGCGACTCGGGGGGCGACTCGGTCGAGGGCTCGGGCGGCCACGACGGCGGACCGGGGCCGATGACGTCGAGCACCGGGATCGGCTCGGGGGCCGCTCGCCACCGCCGAGGCGGGTACAGGTCGGGGCGCTCGGCCCGGCCCCAGAACCGGCCGGGCGGCTTCACCGGCACGGGCGCGACCCGGAACAGGACGACGAGCCCGATGATCCCGAGGATCGTGAGCGCGTAGGCGAGGTAGTCGAGGCGGGTGTACCCGTAGTGCAGCTCGACGTGGTTGGCCGTCGGCACCACGACCATGAGGTTGGGCACGGCCCGGTACGGCCCGTCGGCCCCGGTCGCCTGCCAGTTGGGGAAGTACGACGTCTTCACCAGGACGGGCACGCCGGTGTGGTCGACGTCGAACGAGATGCCGTCGTCGGTCTCGACGACGTTGGTGACGTTGACCGGCTGCTGCGGGCTGGCCGTGGGGCCGCCGGTGCCGTCGAACCACTTCCAGTCGGCCGACGGTTGGCACTTGCCCGCCGGCGACGCGTCGGCGTCGGGCTGGTTGGTGCGGCTCACCCGCTGCCAGTCCGGCGGTCCATCGGCCGTGAGCACCACGTCGAAGTCCTCGGGGCTCTGCCACCAGCACACGGCGACGTCCTGCCAGGGCCGGCCGGTCGTCGGCTGCCCGGTGAGGACCGCGGGCCGGTTGGTCAGGCCCTGCACCAGCGGCGCGTCCTGCACCCGGTAGACGGTCCACGGCCCCGAGGTCGTGAGCTGCTCGAGGTCGCGGTTGCCGGCGGCCAGCGCCTTGGTGTTGTCGTTGATCGCCAGGTAGTAGGTGACGCCCAGCATCTGCAGGTGGCGGACACCGAGGTCGAACTCCTCCTGCGACGGCGGGCCCCCGTCGTAGGGCAGCTCGCGCTGCGCGCTGGAGGGCGCCCACGACAGCTCGTCCTGGTCGAGGAAGTGGTATGGCGTCGTGGCCGACGCCTCGAAGTAGAGGCCCTCCATCGAGCCGATGCAGCCATCGGTCCAGAACGGCAGGAGCATCATCGCCATCGGCGTGCCGTAGCGGTCGTGCTGGTCCTCGTGCTCCCACATCGCCCGCCCGCAGCCCGACTGCCGGCCGACGTCGGCCATCGTCTGCATCACCGCGCGGTACTCGGGATACGACTTGCGGTACTGCGGGGTGCCCTGGGCGTCGAGCGTGTAGCCCTCGTAGCCGGTGAAGTTCCAGTCCGCCCACGAGTCGATGAAGCTCCGATCGGCCGTCGAGATCGAGAGCTCGCCCACCCCGAACCGGTAGGAGCCGTCGCTGTCGGTGCGGCCGCCCGGCATGAGGCGCAACGACATCGACAGCATCGTGATGACGACGAGCCACGCCAGGCAGGCGGCGATGGCGGGGATCGCCCGCAGCGGGTGGTCGACGTTCGGTGCGACGAGCGCGGCCAGCAGCCGGGCGAGCTCGGCCACCCCTACCGCCGCGAGCAGGTAGAGGCACAGGTAGTAGAAGGGCAGGAGGCGGGCGTTCCACAGGAAGTCGCCCAGCACCGGCGGGGTCGCCGTCCCGAGGATCACGAAGCCACCGCCGAAGATGACCACCATGATCGCCAGGAAGATGCCGGCGCGGCGGCGGTAGACGATCGACAGCAGCAGGCCCACCGCGGCGACCGCGATCACGTAGCGCAGGTCGGGGACGTTCGAGAGCTGGGCGTCGAGCTTGTCGCGGTTCCACAGGTAGTTGACGTACCGGGTGATCTTCTCCCAGCCCATGTTGTTCATGTAGCCGTGCCGCCCGTAGAAGGGCAGCAGCCACCACGCGGTCAGCCCGAGGCCGACGGGGACGAACGTGAGCATGTACTTCAGCTGGCCCCGACCCGGGCGGAGCAGGAGCATCACGACCGCGCCGACGCCGACGAAGATCGCCGGCAGCAGGTGGCACAGGATCGTGAGCGCGAACAGCAGCGCGGCCCAGCCGCGGTGGCGACCGGTCTCGAGCCCGCGGGCCAGCACGCCCAGGAACAGCAGGCCCAACGACAACGAGATCGAGAACGCGAACTCGCCGGCCAGCGTCGACGCGATGTTGCCGCCGTAGATCGAGAAGGAGCGGTCGAACAGGAACAGCGTGACGCCGCACGAGAGGATGGCCGGCGCCGGGAACGGCAGGCGGGCGAGGCGTCCGAACGCGTACGCGCTGATCGGCATGGACACGCAGCCGCTTACGGCCACGAGCTTGAACGCGACGCCGTAGGGCAGCACGTAGCTGAGCAGGGCGATCACCAGCGACGGGACCACCATGTAGAACTGGAACGCGGGGAAGCCGGCGTACCAGTCCGGGGTCCACCCGGTCAGCCGGCCCTGCGGCAGTAGGTGGTCGCGCAGGTAGGCGGGGGCCCACACGTGGGCGCCCATGTCGCCACCGGCGGGCGTGGTGTCCGTGAAGATCAGGTAGGGCTTGAGCACCCAGAACGTGAAGCCGGCGCAGAACGCGACGATGAACAGGGTGAGGTAGCCCTCGACGGGCATCTCGAGGAAGTTCGTCCACGCGTCGCCGAGGCGAGACCGCACGGTGCGCCGACGACGGGGCCGGTGCTCGCCGGTCGCCTCGCCCCAGAACTCGGCGTCGTCGTCGACGGCGGGAGCGTTGGGCGACGCGTCGGGGAGGTGCTCGATGACGTCACCGGCGCCGTGCACGTAGGGGTGCGCGTCCACCGCCTCGTCGTCCACGGGCCGGCCGCCGTCATCCCCTTCGGGCGCGCCCGCGGGTCCCGGATGCGGAGGAGCGTCGGTCATGAGGCTGCCATCGTGCCACCCACCGGACCGCCGACGGCGGCAGGCCGGTGGCGTCCCTGATGCCGGACGTGTCAGCCCACCCCGAGGTTCCAGACGAGGCCCACCGCGGTCACGAGGTTGAACCCGATGTGCGCGAAGACGGCGGGCCCGAGGCGGTCGAACCGGTCGACCAGCCAGCTCAGCACGAACGCGAACAGGAACAGGGGCGGCATGAGGATGTAGCTGCCGTGGGTGATCGCGAACAGCGCCGACGTCGCCGTCGCGCCCCACCATCGCCCGAGCCGCTTCTTGAACGCCTGGTGGCTGAGGCCGCGGAAGAACAGCTCCTCGCAGATCGGCGTGATGATCCCGACCATGACGATGAGGGCCACGACCATCGCCGGCGAGGTGGCCCGGTCGGTGATGTCGCGGGCGCGGGACGACACGTCCTGCTCGGGCACGAAGAGGAAGAGGATCCGGAAGACGACGGCGACGAGGACGAGCTGCGAGAACAGGCCGACCGCCAGCCCGATGGGCACGTCGATCAGCTCCATCCGGACCTTCCAGTCGCGGACGAAGCCGAGGCCCTTGCGGAACGAGACGTACACGGGGCCCGCCGCGAAGCCGATCCACAGCGGGAGCGCGATGTAGAGCTGGTAGAGCCACAGCGGCACGTCGTCGGCCGACTGCGTGATCTTCACCGGCTGGCCGGCGACGAACTGGCGGGTGGCCTCGCCGAGGCGGGCGCCGTGGCCGACGGGCCAGGTGAGGTCGTAGCCCAGGTTCGAGAGCAGCGCGCCGATCGGGATGGCGATCAGCAGCGGCAGCACGAAGAACGCGACGAGGCCCCAGATGGCGACGTCACCCATGCCCCACCACGGGCGCTCGCGCTCCTTGGGCGCCACGTAGTCGGGGTTGCTCGGCGCCAGCAGGGCCCGCCACCCGGTCGCGGCGGGGGCCGGCTCCGCGTCGTCGCGGTAGTCGTCGGGTTCGGGGCGGGCCCGGTCGACGACGTCGCCCCGTTCGACCCCGTCCACCTCGTCGGCCTCGACCGCGTCGTCGGCCGGTGATCGGCGGGCGGGACGGGCTGGGGTCCGCTCCCTGGCCTTGGCCCGTGGCGCCTTGGACGCCTGGAGGACGCGGGCCTTGCTCGTGGACCGCTCGGCGCCCTCGTCGCGACCGTCGGCTCCCGCGTCGCGCGACGCCTGGGTGCTCTTGGTCGACGCGCGACCCTTGGCCGGCTTGGCCGGCTGCTCGCCCTTGGCCGGCTTGGCCGGCTGCTTGCCCTTGGGCTGCGAACCACCAGGGGCGGAGCTGGACGACGCGGCCTTCTTGGACGACGGGGTCACCCGTCCACCCGAGCCGCGCCCTTGCGGTGGTCGCTGAGGCACCGGGCAACTGTAGTGACCCGCGCCCCGACCCGATCCAGTCGCCCCTGGCGACGGCGGCGCCGAGCCGGAGGATCGGATGCGCCCGGACCGGGCGGGAGCATCCGCGAGCACCGCGGTGCCCGTCGTTACCGTTGGTCGGCATGTCCCGCCACTGCAACCGCGCCGGCTGCTGCGAGCCCGCCACGGCCACCCTGGGGTACGACTACGCCGAACGGGCCGCCTGGGTGGTGGACCTCGCCGACGAGCCCCACCCGGCCACGTACGACCTGTGCGAGCGCCACGCCGACGGCCTCAACGTGCCGATGGGGTGGTCGCTGTCGGACCAGCGCCGCATCGTCGCCCCGCTGTTCGAGACCGCGCAGGCCTCCTGAGCCCGCGCTCGTCGCACCACCGCCGCCGATGCCGCGGGCGCGCGGTGACCGGCGTCGACGCGCGCCCAGTGCGCGATCGCACGGGTGGCCGAACGCGCTCGGCGGCCGCGCTCGGCGAGGGGCGATGAGAACGACCCACGTTTCCGGCGGCCGCCCTCCATACCTGCTTTTTACGGCCGACCACTAGGCTTGATGCCCATGGATCCCGAATTCCCGCAAAGCTCGGGCCCGAACGACCCCGAGCGGGGTCCGAGCAACCGCTTCGGCGGCGACCAGGGTTGGCCCCGCTGGATGATCGCGGTGCTCGCCGCCGTGATCATCGCGGTGATCTTCCTCCCGGGCCTGCTGGCGACCCAGTCCGGCAACTCGATCCCGTACGGCGACTTCATCAAGAACCTCGAGGATGGCCAGGTCGCCAGCGCCAACTTCGACGTCGCCACCGGCGCCATCACGGGCACGACGAGCGACGGCAAGAAGTTCACGTCCAACGGGCCGCTCGATCCGACCGACGCCAACAAGGACCTCATGGCGGCCAAGGGCGTCAAGTACCAGGCCCCGGACAACAACCTCTTCGCCAACATCATCACGCTGCTGCTGCCGGCCGTGCTGATCATCGGCTTCTTCGTCTGGATGCAGCGCCGGGCCAGCAGCCAGATGGGCGGGATCATGTCCATCGGGCGGTCCCGCGCCAAGACGTACTCCTCCGAGCGCCCCGGCACGACGTTCGCCGACGTGGCCGGCTACGAGGGCGTCAAGCAGGAGATCACCGAGGTCGTCGACTTCCTCAAGTACCCGGAGAAGTTCGCCGAGATCGGCGCCCGCATCCCCAAGGGCGTGCTGCTGGTGGGCCCCCCGGGCACCGGCAAGACCCTCATCGCCCGGGCCGTCGCCGGCGAGGCAGGCGTGCCGTTCCTCTCGGTCACCGGCTCGGACTTCATGGAGATGTTCGTCGGGGTCGGCGCCAGCCGCGTCCGCGACCTCTTCCAGTCCGCCCGAAAGATGGGGCGGGCCATCATCTTCGTCGACGAGATCGACTCCATCGGCCGCAAGCGCGGTGCCGGCCTCGGTGGCGGGCACGACGAGCGTGAGCAGACGCTCAACCAGATGCTCGCCGAGATGGACGGCTTCGAGGTGACCACCGGCATCGTGATGATGGCGGCGACCAACCGGCCCGACATCCTCGATCCCGCCCTGCTGCGCCCGGGCCGCTTCGACCGCCAGGTCGTCGTCCCGCTGCCCGAGCTCGAGGACCGGCGCCAGATCCTCGACGTGCACATCAAGCACAAGCGCATCTCTCCCGACGTCGACCTCGACCTCGTGGCCCGCGGCACACCCGGCATGAGCGGCGCCGACCTGGCCAACCTCGTCAACGAGGCCGCGCTGTTCGCCGTGCGCCAGGGCAACGCCGAGATCCAGATGCGCCACTTCGAGCAGGCGCGGGACCGGGTCCTCATGGGCCAGGAGCGCGAGTCCACCGTCCTGTCGGACCGCGAGAAGGAGCTCACCGCCTACCACGAGGCGGGCCACGCCATCGCGGCGGCGGTGCTCCCCCACACCGACCCCGTCCACAAGGTCACGATCATCCCCCGCGGCATGGCCCTGGGCGTCACGCAGCAGCTGCCCGCCGAGGAGCGCCACAGCTACAGCCAGGACTACCTCGAGGAGTCGATCGTCGTCGCCATGGGCGGACGCATCGCCGAGAGCCTCGTGTTCAACGTCTTGTCGACGGGCGCCAGCAACGACCTCGTCGTGTCCACCGAGCGGGCCCGCAAGATGGTGCGCGAGTGGGGCATGAGCGAGCGCATCGGGCCGATGGCCTGGGGCTCGCAGGGCCAGGTGTTCCTGGGCGAGGACCTCATGCACACCCGCGACTACTCCGACGACACCGCCCGTGTGATCGACGAAGAGGTCGAGAGCGTGCTGCGCCAGGCCGAGCAGCGCTGCATCGACGTGCTCACCGAGCACCGCAAGGCGCTCGACCTCGTCGCCCGGGCGTTGCTCGAGTACGAGACGATCGACGGCAGCGAGGTCACCCGGCTGATCCAGCTGGCCGCCGGCGCCGGTGCACCGGCGATCGCCAACCGGGGCTCGTCGCTCAACCTCGGCACCGCGCAGGTGCCCGATCGGGCCGACCTCTCGGGCCTGCCCACCAGTGACTCGCCCTACGACCCGACGCAGCAGGCGTACCCGCCCTCCTCCTACGAGGGCTGAGCCGGGTCGGCCCTCGGCCCTCGGCACCTGAACGCCCGGCCCTCGGCTCGTTCTGCCATCGATGGACCTGCCATGACCGTGCAGGCGATGGCAGAACGGTGAGGCTCGACGTCGAGGGGGGACCGGGGACAGAGACCGGGTCGGCGACGTGCCTCAGGCACCGACGCCGTGGTCGCACCCCGGCGGGACGCTGCCGGGGTCCCGCAGGTCGGCCACCGTGGCCCACAGGTCGGTGGCGGTGACGGGACCGATGAACGATGCCCGCACGACGCCGGCGGCGTCGGCCACCACCACCATCGGCACGACGTCGATGGCGTAGCGGTCGTGGACCGCCTTGTCCTCGACGGCCTCGGCCTCGTGCACCGCGACCGCGTCGCTGGCCAGCTGGGCCACCTTGTCCCGCAGGCCCTCGCACGACAGGCACGTGGCCGACGAGAACAGCACGACGAGCCAGGGCGCGTCGGGGCGGTCGAAGTCCCGGCGGTCGAGCTGCGCGGGCACGGCGTACGAGCGGGGCTGCGTCGGCGCGTCGGCCCGCTGGCGGCGCTGCACGACGACCGCCACCGCGACGGCGACGACCACCAGCACCGCGGCGAGGATCACGCGCTCGGGGCTCACTCCCCCGCGCCTCCGCTCGCCCCGGCCGACGTCGAGGTCGAGGTCGCGCCCGACGTCGCGCCGGTCGTCGAGGCCGACCCCGCCGACGTCGGCGGCGCCGATCCCGGCTCGCCCTGCTGACCCGGCTCACCGCTGCCCGGTGGCACCGACGGCGACGGCGGCACCGTCTCGGCCGTCGAGGCACGGTTGACGAGGTCGGCGGGCATCATCACCAGGCTGTCACGCACCGGGATCGCGGCGTGCGCGGCGACCGACGGGCTCGGGCTCTCGCTGACCAGCGTCTGGTCGACCACGACCGGCCCCGACGCCTCGATCAGCAGCATCCGGTGCGACGCCTCGAGCGGCAGGCCCGACACCCGCAACGTCGTGCGCCGGCCGGGCTCGAGCGCGACCTGGTCGAAGAGGGGCACGGGCACCTGCTGGCCGTCGGCCACCGCGAAGATGGACAGGGTCACCGGCTGGTCGGCGAGGCTGGTGACGGCGACCAGCGCGGCGGCCACGCCGTCGGCGCCACCGACGGGCACGATCCACCGTCGGGCCGCGGCGGGCGTGCCGAGCGTGATCCCGGTGGCCGCCGTCTCGACCTTGTAGATCGGGTCCGCCTTCGTGGCGTCGTCAGGCTCGGCGCTGGCTCCGGCGCCCTCGCCCCCGGCCCCCGAACCGCTCGTGCCGGTGCCGCTCGCGCTGGTGCTGCTCGTGGTGCGGTCCCCGGATGCGCCCGCCGAGCCGCCGCTCGCGCCACCGGCGGCCGGGGTGATCACGCGCTCGACGACGATGGGCGCGCCGTTCTTGCTCTGGACGGCCGCCCAGTACGAGGCACGCGGCGGTACCCGGTCGTCCTCGTCGAGCGAGATGACGGCGAGCTCGCCGGGCTGCACCGAGGCCGAGAACGGCTCGACGTCGTCGATCGAGTTGTCCACGCGGGTGGCGAGGACCACGTCGGCCGGCTCGGTGCCCGGGTTGTAGATCACGAACGACGTCGAGGTCC
>Ga0075364_10000857_pt1 | contig 16024 bp, 13 predicted proteins | sample EndMetdeltDD1764_FD_71517 | JGI IMG/M metagenome (GOLD analysis project Ga0075364, IMG submission 71517) | Populus endosphere microbial communities from Tennessee, USA - Endosphere MetaG P. deltoides DD176-4 | ecosystem: Host-associated > Plants > Roots > Endosphere | place: USA: Tennessee...
GTACCAAGCCGGCGATCAATGATGGCAAGGGGCTCATCGCCAAGGCCTTGGCCGAGGCCCGCGTGCAGGGCACGGCGTCGGCGGCCACGGCTGCGAGTCCGAGCACCAAGGCACGCGGCGGTGGGCCGTACCGCCACCTCATGACGGGCGTGTCGTTCATGCTGCCGTTCGTCACGGCGGGTGGTCTCCTGATCGCACTGGCCTTTGCATTGGGCGGCATCTATGCGTTCGACGATGCGAACCAGGGCACGCTCGCCTGGTCCTTGTTCCAGATCGGCGCCAAGGCCGCGTTCACGCTGATGGTGCCGGCGCTCGCCGGCTACATCGCCTACTCGATCGCAGACCGCCCCGGCATCGCCCCGGGCATGATCGGCGGCCTCGTCGCCGTCAACATGAATGCCGGCTTCATCGGCGGCATTCTCGCCGGTTTCATCGCGGGCTACGGCGTCTATTGGCTCAATCGCTGGCTGCGCCTGCCGCGCAGCCTGGAGGGCTTGAAGCCCGTGCTCATCCTGCCCGTGCTCGGCACGCTGCTGGTGGGCCTGCTCATGATGTACGTGATCGGCACGCCGGTGGCCGAGCTCATGGCCTGGCTCACCGCGTGGCTGCGCGGCATGCAGGGCAGCAGCGCGATCCTGCTCGGCCTGTTGCTGGGCGGCATGATGGCCATCGACATGGGCGGGCCGGTCAACAAGGCGTCCTATGCCTTCTCGACGGCGCTCATCTCCAGCCAGGTCTACACGCCGATGGCCGCCACCATGATTGGCGGCATGACGCCGCCCCTTGGCATCGCGCTCGCCTGCTGGCTGTTCCGTGATCGCTTCACCAAGGAAGAGCGCGGTTCGGCGGGCGCGGCCGGCGTGCTGGGGCTGGCTTTCGTGACCGAAGGCGCGATTCCGTACGCCGCGCGCGATCCGCTGCGCACGATCCCTGCGCTGGTGCTGGGTGCGGCCACGGCGGGCGCGATCTCGATGATGGCGGGGGTCGAACTCAAAGTCCCGCATGGCGGCGTCTTCGTGCTGCCGATCCCGAATGCCGTCACCCACCTCGGCATCTATCTGCTGGCCCTGGTGGCAGGGGTCGCCGTCACCGTGCTGGCGTTGCGGCTCTTCAAGAAGCCCGTGGCGGCGGTGGTCTGACGTTGGTGCACATCCCCGCGCGCCGCAGGTTCAATCGCGGCGCGCGGCCTCGATGAGTTGCGCGAAGGCGGGCAGGGTGCGGCGCACCAGCTGCTCGCTCGTCGGATTGCTGCGCGTGTGCAGCACGCCGTGCAGCCACAAGGAGGCCAGGCCATGGGTGTACGACCAGCAGGCCACGGCGGCGCGCTGCGCGTCGGTGTCCTTCGCATCCGGGCCCAGGACGACTGTGATGATGGCCTTGAGCGCGGTGAATGCGTCCTCGCGCGCCGTGCGTAATTTGGGGATGGCGTCTTCGCCTGCCAGATCCGGGCCGAACATGAGTTGGTACAAGGCCGGGTTGCAGCGCGCGAACTCCAGGTAGGCCAGGCACGCACTGTCGAGGAGCGGGGCACGGCCGGCCTGGGCGATCACGCGGGCCAGCGCGCTGCGCAATTCCGTGAAACCCTCGGCGGCCAAGTGGCTCAGCAGTTCGTGGCGCGTGGAAAAGTGGTGATAGGAGGCCGTTGCGCTCACGCCGACTTCCTTGGACAGCGCGCGCAACGACAGGTTGGCCGCGCCGCCGCGCTCGAGCAGACTGCGCGCCGCCGCGAGCAAGCGGGGCGCGAGGTTGCCGACGTGATAACTCTCACGCGGCCGTGCGACCGGAATGTCCATCGGAATCTCTAGGGGAAACTACGTAGCTGCCTGGTATCTTAGCAGGGCTTAGAATGTTTGCAGTGCAAAGATAGCCATGACCGGTCTGCCTCAGGCGGGCCCATGCCGATCAACGCACCTCTCGCGTCGCAGTGGCACGCCTTCATCTTTGCAGTGCAAAGTTCGCAATCAGGAGCGCTTATGAAAACCCAATTCACCGACATGCTGGGCATCGAGTACCCGGTCATGCAGGGCGGCATGCACTACGTTGGCATGGCCCCGCTCGCCTCGGCGGTGTCCAACGCCGGGGGGCTGGGCATGCTCACCGCGCTCACCACCCGCACGGCTGCGGATCTCGCCGCCGAGATCCGCAAGTGCCGTGAGATGACGGACCGTCCGTTCGGTGTGAACCTCACCTTCCTGCCCGCGGTGCAGCAGCCGGATTACCCAGGCTACATCCGCGCCATCATCGAAGGCGGAATCACCGTGGTGGAGACCGCGGGCAACAACCCGCAGAACTACATCCCGATCCTGAAGGAAGCCGGCATCATCGTCATCCACAAATGCACGTCGGTGCGCCATGCGCTCAAGGCGCAGTCGGTGGGCTGCGACATCGTGTCCGTCGACGGCTTCGAATGCGGCGGCCATCCGGGCGAGGATGACGTGCCGAACTTCATTCTCCTGCCGCGCGCCGCCGATGCCTTGAAGATTCCCTTCATTGCCTCGGGCGGCATGGCCGATGGCCGCTCGCTCGTGGCGGCGCTGGCCATGGGCGCGCAAGGCATGAACATGGGCACGCGCTTTCTCGCCACGGTGGAGGCGCCCGTGCACGATGCCGTCAAGCAAGCCATCGTGAAGGCCACGGAACTCGACACCCGCCTGGTCATGCGCCCGCTGCGCAACACCGAACGCGTGCTGAACAACGCGGGCGTGGAGCGCATCCTCCAGAAGGAAAAGGAGATGGGCACGAACATCCAGTTCGAAGACATCATCAACGAGGTGGCAGGGGTGTACCCGCGAGTGATGGTGCATGGCGAGCTCGATGCCGGTGGCTGGTCCTGCGGCATGGTCGCGGGCCTCATCGACGACGTTCCCACCTGCGCCGAGCTGATGCAGCGCATCGTCACACAGGCACAGGACATCGTCCAGCAGCGTCTGCAGTCGGTCTTTGCCCGGGCCTGACCGGCGCTGGCGCCCTCGGCCTGTTCACTCCGCTTTGTCCTCTTATTCTCTGGAGTCTCCATGTCCCACGCTTCCCGAAACCTGCATCCTGAAGTCGCTCGTGCGCTCGAGCATTGGCACCAGATGATCGCCAAGCGCGATCTGAGCGGGCTCGCTGCCATCGTGCACCCGGACGCGGTATTCCGCTCGCCGATGGCCAACTCGCCCTATGGTCCCGCGCCCGCGGTGATCCTCGTGCTCAGTACGGTCATCGGGGTCTTCGAAGATTTCACCTACCACCGCCAGCTGGCCGATGAGGATGGCCTGAACGTGGTCCTGGAGTTCAGCGCCACCATCGGGGACAAGCAGCTCAAGGGCATCGACCTCATCCGCTTCAACGAACAAGGCCAGATCGTCGAGTTCGAGGTGATGGTGCGCCCGATGAGCGGCCTGCAGGCGCTCGGCGCGGAGATGGGCAAGCGCCTGAGCGACAAGCTGCCGGCGTTCAAGGTCAAGGCCTGAAGATCAAGACGACGCACTGGCTGCGGTCGGGCCGCTCGCGGCAGTTCACACAACACGATGAGGAGACACCCTTGAAAGATGCCCACGCCGCTCCCTGGGAATCGACGTATCCGCCGAGTCTGCGCGGCTATCGGCTGGATCCTGCCGCCTTGCCGGTCAATGCCGCAGCGCTTGCCACCGAGGCGTCAGCCCGTCACGGCGCGCACGATGCTTTTGCCTTCGTGTTGCCCAATGGTCTCAGCACCACCCGCAGCTTTGCCCAGATCGATGCGTTGTCGGACGCCTTCGCCGCCTACCTGGTGCGCGACCTCGGCCTCGAGCCGGGGCAGGTGATCGCGGTGCAGTTGCCCACGAGTCTGCACTACCCGGTCGCGGTGTTCGGGGCGTGGAAGGCCGGCCTGATCGTGACCAACGTGAATCCGATGTACACCGAGCGCGAGCTACGGCTGCAGCTGGAGGATTCCGGCGCGCGCGTGCTGCTCGTCTCCGATCTCTTTCTGCAGGCCGCCCAGCCGGTGGCGCAGGTGCTTGGCCTTCCCATGATCACGGCAAGCGTGTGGGATTTCTTCGATGCGCCAGTGGCTGACGCCATTCGTCAGCAGCTCGCGCCTGCCGGGGCCGCCAGCGCCTCCGCGCACGCCACCTCCATGGCCGAGGCACTGGTGCGGGGTCAGGTCCTGGGGCCGCTCGCCCGGCGCGATCATCCAGTGGCGTTGTATCAATACACGGGGGGCACCACGGGTCGCAGCAAGGGCGCGATCATCACGCACCAGAACGTGCTGGGCACCTTGCGCATGACGACCGACTACCTGTGCGCCTACGATGGGCCGCGCGCGGGCGAGACGGTGCTGACCGTGCTGCCGATGTATCACATCTTCGCATTCATGGTGAATTTCCTGGTCTTCTTCGCTCGGGGCGCGAAGAACGTGCTCGTGCCCAACCCTCGCCCTGTGTCGAATCTGCGGCGGGCCTTCGAGACCTTCTCCATCGACTGGATGTCCGGCGTCGACACGCTCTACGCCGGCTTGCTCAACGAGCCGTGGTTCCAGGCCAATCCGCCCAAGCTGCGATATGCGTTTTCGGGCGGCACGGCGCTTCGGCCGTCCACGGCGCAGGCCTGGCAGGCACTGGTATGCCCGATGCTGGAAGGCTATGGCCTCACCGAGACCACCTGCATCGTGGCCTGCAATCCGCCCACCCCCACCCCGCGCATCGGCACGGTGGGCCTGCCCATGCCGGGCACCGAAGCCCGTGTGGTGGATGCCGACGGTCAGCCCGTGCCACTCGGCGAGCGCGGTGAACTTCTCGTGCGAGGACCGCAGGTGGTGCCGGGGTATCTCAAGGCCGAGGCCGACAGCGCGAGCACCATCGTCGATGGCTGGTTGCGCACGGGCGACATCGCCGAGATCTCGTCCGACGGCTATGTGCGCATCGTGGACCGCAAGAAAGACGTGATTCTGGTGTCCGGATTCAACGTCTATCCAAATGAGGTGGAGGACGTGCTGGCTGCACACGCCGACATCGTGGAGGCTGCTGTCATCGGCGTGCCGGATGCTGGCACTGGCGAGGCTGTGCGGGCCTTCATCGTGGCTCGGGATCCGAGCCTCACCGCGGAAGGCGTGCAGGCCTACTGCCGCACCCAGCTCACGGCCTACAAGGTGCCCAGGCAGATCGTCATGGTGGACCAGTTGCCACGCTCGCCAGTGGGCAAGGTCTTGCGGGCGGCGCTGCGCCAGACGCCCGGCGCCTGAGCAGGCGCTCAGCGGAGGTCGCGCAGGGCAGGCCCTCCGGCTTGCTGCGCAGGCACACTGCGTCCGATGAGGCCGAAATTTCTCGCCGCCCAACGCAAAAAGCCCAGACCGAAGTCTGGGCTTTCTTGAATCTGGAGCGGGAGACGAGTCTCGAACTCGCGACCTCAACCTTGGCAAGGTTGCGCTCTACCAACTGAGCTACTCCCGCATTCTCTGCTTCGCGTCGCTGTTCCTGGAAGGGCTGCGCGTCGCGTTGCGAGAAAAGAACTATAGCAAGTTTTTAAGGCTTGTGTCAAACACTCGGCAGCAGATGTGTATCTGAGTGTCACGCGAAGGCGGGTGGTGTTTGAGTGCGACACCCCCGCCCAGGCGTCATCAGTCGATCCGTGCGCCGGATTCCTTCACGACCTTGGACCACTTGGCCTGCTCGGACTTGATGTACTCGGCGAACTCGGCCGGGGTCATCTCCGAGGGCAGGGCGCCTTGCTTCATGAACTGGGCCTTCAGGTCTTCGCCCTTGGCAGCGTCGACGATCGCCTTGTTGAGCGTGTCGATGACGTCCTGCGGCGTGCCGGCCGGTGCCATGACGCCGAACCAGCTGGTGGCGTCAAAGCCAGGCACGGTTTCCGCGATCGTCGGCACGTCGGGCATGCCGGGGAAGCGTTCCGGGCTCGTCACGGCGATCGCCTTCAAGCGGCCGCCCTGGATGCCACCCATCGAGGAGGGAAGGTTGTCGAACATGAAGTCCACGTCGCCCGCCATCAGCGCGGTGACGGCGGGACCGCTCCCACGGAAGGGCACGTGGAAGAAGTCCGTCTTGGTCATGCTCTTGAAGAGTTCGGCGGCCAAGTGGATGGACGTGCCGTTACCGGCCGAACCCACGTTGCCCTTGCCCGGATTGGCCTTCAAGTAGTCGATCAGCGTCTGCACCGAATCGATCTTGTTCTTCTCGGCGAACTGCGGGTTGAGCACGAGCACGTTCGGCACCTGCGCGGCGAGCGCGACGGCGCTGAAATCCTTGTCCGCATCGTAGGGCAGGTTGGTGTACAGGTACTGGTTGATGGCCTGGGTGCCGACGGTGCCCATCATGATGGTGTAGCCGTCGTTCTTGGCGCGGGCAACGTCGGCTGCGCCGATGTTGCCGCCTGCGCCGCCCTTGTTCTCGACGATGACGGTGCGGCCCAGCGTCTTGGACAGGTTGTTGCCGACGATGCGGCCGATGATGTCCGTGGTGCCCCCGGGCGGGAAAGGCACCATCATGGTGATGTCGCTCTTGGGATAGTCGGCAGCCAGGGCCGGTGCGGCGAAAGCAGCACCAGCCGCGCAGACGATGGCGGCGGCGTAACGGTACGTGGTCATGGCATTCCTGAAATCGATGGCCGCGATGCGGCCGGACCGCGACACTAACCGGCTGCACCGTGCGGGTGCAAGTATTTTCGATTTGGCCGTCCGCCAGGCGAAACGCTTTCCGGTGACGGGATCCTTCCATGCACCGCTTTGGTGCGAATCGGACGTAAAAGAGCCGGCACACGCATGCGCGGGTGCCGGCTTCGGGAGGTGAATAGAGGCCACAGCCACCGATAATCAGTCGACCTTGGCGCCCGACTCCTTCACCACCTTGGACCACTTGGCGCGTTCCCGATCGATGAACGCGGCGAACGCCTGGGGATCCATGTCGGAGGCTTCGGCACCTTGCTTGAGGAAGCGCTCCTTGGACTCCGGCTGCTTGGCGTTCTCGACCACGGTGCGATTGATGGCCTGGACCACGTCCGGCGGCGTGCCGGCCGGCGCCACGAGGCCGAACCAGCTCGTGGCGTCGAACCCAGCCACCCCGGCCTCGGCCACGGTCGGCAGATCCGGCAGCGACGCGGAGCGCTTGGCGCTGGTCACGGCGAGCGCCTTGAGGCGGCCGGACTGAATGCCGCCCATCGAGGAGGGCAGGTTGTCGAACATGAAATCCACGTCGCCCGCCATCAGTGCGGTCACGGCCGGGCCGCTGCCACGGAACGGGACGTGCTCGAACTGCGTGCCCGTCATGCTCTTGAAGAGCTCGGCGGCAAGGTGGATCGACGTGCCGTTGCCGCTGGAGCCGGCGTTGGCCTTGCCCGGATTGGCCTTGAGATAATCGATGAGCGCTTTGACGGAGTCGATCTTGTTGCGTTCGGCGAAGCCAGGGTTGAGCACGAGCACGTTGGGCACGGCTGCCGCCAGCGCGACCGGCACGAAGTCCTTGTCGGGATCGAAGGGCAGGTTGGCGTACAGATACTGGTTGATGGACTGCGTGCCGACGGTACCCATCAGCAGCGTATAGCCGTCGGGTTTGGCTCGCGCGACGTCGGCCGTGCCGATGTTGCCACCCGCGCCGCCCTTGTTGTCGACGATGACGGTGCGGCCCCAGGCCTTGCCGAGGTCCGCCGCCACGAGGCGGCCGACGATGTCCGTCGTGCCGCCCGGCGGGAAGGGAATCACCATCGTCACGTCGCGGGTGGGGAATTCCGCGGCGAGCACGGTGGCGGCGGGAATGGCGCACAGGGCGGCGCCGATCAGGCTGAGCTGCAGGCGCTGGCGCCAGGGCGTAGTCATGGTCTCGTCTCTCGGATGATCGGGTTTGTGCCCGGAAACCGGAGATTACGGAGCCTGCGTGTCGGATGTTATTGGGGAGTTTCCCTAGGTGGGCGTGACTGTCGCGTGCCGGCCACCAGTACCATGACAGCCCGGGCAGCAACATCGTTCAGTCAAGGGAGCATGACCATGATCAGTTTATTTCGTGTCCTGGGCGTGGCGGCCGCGTTGTGCGCAGTCAGCGGCACCGTGGCCGGTCAGGGGCATGACGCACAGTTGGTGGCGGCTGCCGCGCGCGGCGACGCGCTTGCGGTGGCGGATGCGCTGAACGCCGGTGCCGCGGTGGACGCTCGGGGGGCCGGCGAGGCCACGGCATTGTTGCTGGCCACCCACGGCAACCACGTGGCCGCCGCCAAGGTGTTGATCGATGCCGGCGCCGACGTGAACGCCAAGGATCGCATTCAGGATAGCCCCTACCTGTATGCCGGCGCCCGCGGTCATGACGAGATTCTCCAGATGACGCTCGCGCACGGCGCTGACCTGAAAAGCACCAACCGCTATGGCGGCACGGCGCTGATCCCGGCCGCCGAGCGCGGGCACGTGCAGACCGTGCGTCTCCTGATCGCAGCGGGCGTGGACGTGAACCACGTCAACAACCTGGATTGGACGGCGCTGCTGGAAGCCGTGCTGCTGGGCGATGGCGGGCCGTCGCACGTGGCCATCGTGCAGGCGTTGATCGCGGCCGGCGCGGACGTGAACCTGCCCGATGGCCAGGGCGTGACGGCGCTCGCGCATGCCCGGCAGAAGGGCTATGACGACATGGTCCGGGTGTTGACGCAGGCACGAGCGCGCTGAGCTTGCACGGCACGCAGGGCGTCGTCGAGCCTCTACTGCCGCGCGGGCCGTGCGCGTGTGGGTGCATGGCCCGCACGTCGATCAGTCCATCTTGAGCCCGGCGTCCTGCGCTGCCTTAGGCAGCACGCTCAGCTCGCGCTCGAGCACCGCCGTGAAGTCCGATGCGGCATTGCCGCTGGCCGGGGCCACGCCGCCCAGCTCGTGCAGGCGCTGGCGGAAGTCAGGCTCGGCCACGATGGCGGCGATGCGTTCGTTGAGCAGGGCCAGCACGGGCGCGGGAGTCTTGGCTGGCGCCACCACGCCGAACCACACGTCGAAGTCCACGCCGCCCGGATAGCCCTGTTCCGTCAGTGTCGGAATGTCGGGCCAAAGTTCGGCGCGATCCTGGCGCAGCTGGCCGATGGCTCGCAGCTTGCCGGACTGCACGAAGCTGCGCGCGTCTGCCGTGCCAAGCAGGCCCCAGGACACCTCGCCTGCCATCAGCGCCTGCACGAGTGGGGAGCCGCCCTTGTACGGTACGTGCGTGAAGTTGCCATCTGCATGGGCGTTGATGCCCTCCGAGGCCAGGTGCGACAGCCCGCCAGCACCTGCGGACCCATACGGCATGCCGTCCTTGCCCGCCTTCTTGCCGGCCTCGATGAGCGACTTGACGTCACGATGTGGCGAGTTTTCGGGCACCACGAGCAGCAGGGGAGCCAGCGAGACGCGCGCCACCGGGGCGAAGTCTTGCGCGGTGAAGCCGCTTTGCTGGTAGATCACCGGGTTGATCGACAGCATGCCGGTGAGCGTCATGGCCAGCGTATAACCGTCGGGGTCGCTCTGGCGCACGTGGCTCATGGCGATGTTGCCGCCAGCGCCGGGCCGGTTCTCGACCACGACGGTCTGGCCGAGCTCGGCCTGCAGGCGAGGGCTCAGCATGCGGGCGGCCACGTCGGTGGCGCCGCCGGGCGGGTAGGGCACGATGAGCCGGATCGGCTTGTTCGGGAACTTCACCTCCTGGGCCATGGCGGCCGGGCTGGCCAGGGCGATGAGGGCGGTCGATGCGGCCAGCACGGCGCAACGCCAGTGAGCGATGGGTGACATGTCTCCTCCTGCAGATGCCCGGTGGCCGGGCTTGTGATGGTTGGGGTAGCGCGTCTGGCTGCGCGCTGGCTCAGCGCGTCTCGGGATGCTCCAGGCGCTGCTGGCAGGCTTCGAGGTCGTGCCAGCCGATCAGCGTCTTGAACTCCGCCATGCTCACTTGTGCGGCGGGCAGGTTGCCGGCGTCTCCCGAGCGGCGTGCGGCGAGTTCGGCCAGGTTGGCCTGCACGCCCGCGACCACCGTCATGAGGCTGGCAATGGGGTAGGTGGCGAAAGCCGCCACGGACTCGATCTGCGCGCGGCTCAGGCCGGCCATCCACGTGCCGGCCATGAGCTGCAGGGACAGGCGCCGGCCGCAGGCCTCACGCAGCTGCGTGAGCTGGGCGTAGCTCTCGAAGGTGCGCGAGATGGGCTGGATGACGTCGGCGCCCGCCTCAGCATAGCGGGCGGCACGCTCGAGCGCTTCGGCGGGGTCCATGGCATCGGTGCGTGCGACGATGACGAGATCCGGATCCTGGCGGGCGTCCACCGCCGCGTGGATGCGGGCCACGGCATCGGCCATCGGCACCACGATGGAGGCGGTGGCTGCCGCCGGGCAGCGCTTGGGGCTCACCTGGTCTTCCAGCGACAGGGCGGCCACCCCGGCCTTCTCCAGGAGGCGCACGGTGCGGCGCACGTTCAGCACATTGCCGTAGCCCGTATCCGCGTCGGCGAAGATGGGCTTGTGCACGACGTGGGCGATGCGGTCCACCACCCCGGCGTTCTCGGATAGCGTGTAGAGCTCCATGTCGGGCTGGCCGAGCAGCGCGGCGCTGATGCCGAAGCCCGTGGTGAAGATGCCATCGAAGTCGGACTGGTCGACGAGCAGGGCCGTGAGCGCATCCTGCGCGCCGCCGAACCAGAATGTCGAGCCTTGGTCGACGCGCTGGCGCAGCAGTTGGCGATTGGCGGTCATCAATGTCTCCAGGTCAGGAAAGGATTCGGATACATCGGCTTGCCTTTGGCTCGCTGCGAGGTCCGGTTGGGTGCTTGCCGCCTCGGGTGCGGCCGGCGGCGGGAAGGTGCGCCGTCAGGCCGCAACCTGGCGTTGCTGGAGGTAGGGGATCAGCCCGCCCGCCTCGAGCATGCCGCGCTCGGACGCCGAGAAGGGCTGCAGGGGCAGGGCGAGGCCGCGCGCGGGCAGGCGCACGACGCTCGTCGCCCAGTCCACCTCGACCGGATCGCCGCGCGAGACGGCATCGCGGATCCCCGGGCAGGTGATGAGCGGAAATCCCATGCTCGTCTCGCCACGAAAGAAGCCTGGCGAGAAGGATTCCGCGATCACCGCGGTAATGCCGAGATGGCGCATGGCGCGCATGGCCGGGTAGTGCGGATGACCGTAGCCGAAGTTATGGCCGCCGATCAGCACGTCGCCGCGCTGCACCCCGGCTGCGAAATCGGGCGTGTAATCGGCCATGGCGAGCGACGCGAGCTCGGCCACATCGGTGATCTTGATGTTGCGCACGCCGACGATGAGGTCGATGTCGTAATCGTCTTCCGGGAAGACCCAGGCCGCGCGGCCGGCAAGGTTGGCAAGGCTCATGGCGTGGTGCTCCCGGCGTTCGTGCCTGCGCTCGCCACCGTGGCGAGGTAGGGGCGCGGATCCGCGATGCGCCCTTCGAGCGCGGACGCCGCCACCACCGCCGCATTGCACAGGTAGATCTCGGAATCGACGCTGCCCATGCGTCCGGGCGTGTTGAGCGTGCCCGTGGACACGGCCCGCTGGCCATCGCTCATGGTGGCGATGCGCCCGAAGCAGTAGTCGCAGCTGGGCGAGCTCACGAAGGCGCCCGCCTCGACCAAGGTCTCGAGCAGGCCTTCGCGCGCGGCCTGCGCCATGATGGCGCGCGAGGTGGGCACGACGTGCAGCTGGAAGCCCGGCTGGATCTGCCGGCCACGCAGCACGTCGGCGGCCGCGCGCAAGTCCTCGATGCGCCCGCTCGCACAGGAGCCGAGATAGCCGCTGTGCACCTCCAGTCCGGTGAACTCCGTCAGGTTGCGCGTGTTGGCCGGGCTCGGTGGCACGACCACGATGGGCTCGAGGTCGCTGACGTCGATCTTCCAGTGATGGGCGTATACGGCATCCGCATCCGGATAGACGGGATCCAGCGTGATGCGGCTGCGTTCGCGCACGTAGGCGAGTGTCCTCTCGTCCGGGGCAATGAGCATCGTGGTTGCGCCGAGGAACATGGCCTGGCCGCAGAGCGTCTGCCGGCCCTCGATGCTCATGGCGTCGATGACGGGGCCTGAGAGTTCCACCGCCTGGAATTGACAGGAGGCGGGCCCCATGACGCGCACCAGGTGATGAAAGACGTCGCGCGCCATCACGCCAGGGCGCAGGGCGCCCGTGAGCTCCACCTTGACGGTGGCAGGCACGGTGAGCGTGGCACCGTCCGTGACGAACGATTCGATGATGCCCTTGCGTGCGCCGAAGGCGAAGGCACCGAAAGCCCCCAGCTGGCTTACGTGGCCGTCGAAGTGCACGACGAAGGCACCCGGCACCGCGTAGCCCTGTTCCGCGCTCACCTGGTGGCCGATGCCGTCGCGTTCGACGACGGTGACGCCTTGTTCGCGACCCCAGGCGCGCGTCACCTTGTGCAGCTCTTCTTCCTTGGGCGTGGCGGCTGGCACCATGTGGTCGATGAAGAGCACGAAGCGCTCGGGCCGTTCGACCTGGGCAATGCCGAAGTCTTCACGCGTCTCCTTGAAGAACACGTCGGTGTAGCCGGGAAAGTCATAGGCGATCACGAAATCCGGGCGGGCGGTGACTTCCTCGCCGGCGTGCACCTCGGTCCGGCCGGCGGCACGGGCGAGGATCTTCTCGGTCATGGTCTGGGGCATGGCTGCTGTCCTCGTTCCCACAATGTGGGTTTTCAATCGGCAGGATTGAGGACATCATAGGTATGAGCACGCTGATGCGAGGTCAGGTCTTACCCTCAGTTTTTCCACATCATGGGAACGAAATGCCGCGATCAAAGAAGACGTTGCCGGATCCTCTGTCGACGGCCGCCAGTGCGCACGACGATCCGCCCGTGGGAGGCGCTCAGGCGCTCCCCGATGCCAAGGCGTCGCGCGCACGGACCGGCACACAAAGCATCGAACGCGTGGTCGGCATGCTGCGCGTCGTGGCTTCGCGTGGGCGGCGTGGCATGCGCATCGGCGACGTGGTGAGCGTGAGCGGGCTGCCCCTGTCGACCTGCTTTCGCATGCTGCAGCGCTTGGAGCTCGAAGGTCTGGTAGAGCGTGACCCAGTCAGCCGCAAGTACCACCTGGGACCGCTGCTCTATGAGCTCGGCCTGCTCGCACAGCCGCGCTACCGGCTGAGCGAACTCTGCGATCCGGTCCTGAGCGCCGTGGCCGAAGCCACGCAGGACACGGCGTACCTGAGTGAGCGGCGCGGCGCCGAGTCGATCTGCACGGGACGGGCGCTGGGCGATTACCCCATCAAGGCCCTGGCGCTGGACGTGGGCATTCGCCGGCCGATGGGCGTGGGCGCTGGTGGGCTCGCCATCCTGAGTGCGTTGCCGGCGGCAGAGGCCGACGCCATCATCGACGCCAATGCCCATCGGTACGCGCGATTCGGGGATTTCGATCTGGATCTGCTGCGCGAAGGCGTGGCCCAGGCGCGCGTGAATGGCTATGCGTTTCTCGATAGCGTGGCCACGCCCGGCTCGGCTGCGGTCGGCGTGGCGTTTCCGCCGGAGCATCCGGTGGCAGCGTTGAGCGTGGCGGCGATCTCCGCCCGCATGGGGCCCGAGCGTCGGGCCGAAGTGGCTGCCATCCTGCAACGGCAGGCGCAAGGGCTTTGCGCCTCGATGAATATCGGCGCGCTGGCGCCGCCGTCGCGCGCCCGGCTGGGCTGAGCCGGGCGGAGCGCGGCAAGCCCGGTCTGCCCAGCCTTCGAGGTGGTGTCGTGCCCGCTGCCACCATCCCGGTGCCGGCAGGCCATCACCGCCGGGGATCAGCCCTTCGCGCGCAGCGCCTGGTCGCGGATCTGCGAGAGCGACGCGGCGGGCGTGAGCGCCTCGGCGTCGAGCAGGCAGTGCAGGATCGCCGGTCGGCCGCTTGCCCGCGCGCGGGTGAAGGCCGGACCGAAGGCATCGGTCGTCTCCACGCGTTCGCCATAGCCGCCGAAGGCTTGCGCGTAGGCGACGAAATCCGGATTGCGCAGATCCGTGGCAGAGACGCGTCCCGGGTAGTGACGCTCCTGGTGCATGCGAATGGTGCCCAGCATGCCGTTGTCGACCACGACCACGATGATCGGCAGGTCGTACTGCACCGCCGTGGCGAACTCCTGGCCATGCATGAGAAAGCAGCCGTCGCCTGCGAAGGCCACCACGGTGCGGTTCGGATCGAGCCGTTGGGCGCCGATGGCCGCGGGCACGCCGTAGCCCATGGAGCCCGAGGTGGGCGCGAGCTGGGTGCCGTACTGCGGGAAGCGATAGAAGCGGTGCAGCCACGTGGCGTAGTTGCCCGCGCCGTTGCACAGCACGGCGTCCGCGGGCAGGTTCTCGTTCAGCCACCCCATGACGCCGGCCATGTTCAGCCGGCCGGGCGATGCGATGCGCGCCGTGTCGCTCCATCCGAGATACGACGCATGCAGCGCCTGCACGCGATCCTGGCGTCCGGGCATGGCAAGTGCCTGGGCGTCCACGCCCGCGAGCGCCTGGACGAAGGGGGCAGCCCCGGCGTTGATCGCCTGGGTCGCACGGTAGACGCGATTGAGCTCTTCGGGGTCGGGGTGGACGTGGACGAGGGCCTGTCGCGGCACCGGCACGTCCAGCAGCGTGTAGGCCTGGCTCGGCACTTCGGAGAAGCGACCGCCCACCATCAGGATGAGGTCGGCTTCGCGCACGGCCTGCAGGAGCTGTGGATTGGCGCCCAGCCCCAGGTCGCCGACGAAGTTGGGATGGCTGGCAGGGCACAGCATCTGTCGCCGGAACGAGACCGCCACGGGCAGGGCGGCGGCTTGCGCAAACCGCATGAACGACGCGGCCGACTCGGCCGTCCATGTGCTGCCACCGAGAATCGCCAGGGGCGCCTTGGCGTGTGCAAGCCGCTCTCGCAGCGCGGCGATGTCGGCGGCTGACGGGGCGGGCTGCACCGGCGCGTAGTGCGGCGCATCGGCCACGCTCGCCATCTCCACCAGCATGTCCTCAGGCAGCGCGATCACCACGGGACCGGGTCGTCCGGACGTGGCCACGTGAAAGGCGCGCGAGATCGTCTCGGGCAGGCGCGTGACGTCGTCGATCTCGGTGGCCCACTTGGCCAGGGGCCCGAACGCCGCCCGGTAGTCGATCTCCTGGAAGGCCTCGCGCTCGCGCATGCCGCGCTCGATCTGGCCCACGAAGAGAATCATGGGCGTCGAATCCTGCTGGGCGATGTGCACGCCGGCTGAGGCGTTCGTCGCCCCCGGGGCCCTTGTGACGAAGCAGATGCCCGGGCGGCCCGTGAGCTTGCCCTGGGCCTCGGCCATCATGGCCGCGCCGCCTTCCTGGCGGCAGACCGTCACCGTGATGTCCGCGTCATGCAAGGCGTCGAGCACAGCGAGGTAGCTCTCCCCCGGCACGCAGAAGACCTGGTCCACGCCATGGGCGATCAACTGGTCGACAAGAATGCGGCCGCCTGGGCGCGCGGTGAGGGCAGGGGTGGTCATGCAGGCTCCTCTAGGACAGGCCGGATCAAGGCGTCGGGATGTCCTCGTCCGGCGTCAGATGAAAACCGCCGGCATGGAACACCAGCGGCAAGCGTTCGGACTGGCCGCAGCGCTCGACGGTGCCCACCAGGATGACGTGATCGCCTTCCGGGTAGCGGCTGCGGTTGTGGCATTCGAACCAGGCGGCGCACTCGTCCTTCAGGCGCGGCACACCGAATTCGTTGAGGGCCCAGGGCACGCCCGCGAAGCGGTCGCCTTGCGCCGCTGGCTTGGCAAACTGACGGGCCAGGCCCGCCTGTCCGGCGGCCAGGATGTGGATCGCGTAGCGGTCCACCTGCTCGAAAATTGCCAGCGCCGCGGAGCGCTTGGCCAGGCTCCAGAGCACGAGCGGGGGATCGAGCGAGACCGAATTGAACGAGCTGATCGTCATGCCGAGCGCCTGGCCCTCGGGCGTGCGCGCCGTGATGATGGCCACGCCCGTGGGGAACCGGCCGAGGGCACGGCGAAACCCCGACGCATCGAAATCCGGCGAGCGAAGCGTCGCGGGCGGCAAGACCGTGTCGTGATCGGCCTGCGGATCGGCCTGGGCAGGCACCAGCATCGACGTGTCGTCCCGGCCGCGGCCG